>ERZ1292630.43-Hain-H41-02um-R3-43-length-149893-cov-11_pt1 | contig 33749 bp, 31 predicted proteins | sample MGYA00564408_ERZ1292630 | MGnify/ENA primary metagenome ERZ1292630 (study PRJEB36523, sample SAMEA6512641) | groundwater metagenome | collected 2019-01-08 | study: AquaDiva: Metagenomics assemblies of 32 groundwater samples
CGGAGCCGAGGAGCCTGAGCCGTCAGCGCTTTTCCAGCACAGCCGGGACGCGACCGATGCCGTGTTCGGTGGACACTGGGCGACAGACCTCGCCGATGGGTGGCTGGCCCTCACCGACACGGTGACGCGGCGGGGCGTCGTGCTCACCTTCGACCGCCAGGTCTTTCCGCATGCCTGGCTGTGGCAGGTCTATGGCGGTTGGCGCGCTCACCACCACGTCGCGCTCGAACCATGGACCAGCCACCCGCAGCGGCTCGAGGATGCTGTCGCCGCCGGGCGAGCGCGGCTGCTCGCGCCGGGTGAGACGCTTGAAACGGAGGTCGCGTTCGTCCTGTTCGAGGGCCTTGAGCAGGTGGGGAGCGTCAGCCACGCGGGCGGCTCCATCCGCGTCCGATGATGGGCGGGAACATGATTCGCAGCCACTGGTCTTTGGAGTGACCTCGGCGACGCCGCGACGAATTCGGGTCGCCGACGATCTGGACCGGATCTATTGGGCAGCCGAGACGTTCGACAACCCGAAGCTCGACGGCTACCACTGGCTCTTCTTCCGCGCCCCGGATGGGAACGTCTACGCGCTCCAGCAGGAGCGGGCGGCGGCTCCGTGAAGCGACTCGGCATCCTGGTGGCAGCGTTGTCTATCGGATCGATGCTGCTGCTCCTGATCGTCGGATTGGGCTCGAGAGGGCAGACGTTCGTTGACGGTCTTCCGATCGGCGACCGGGTCGACGGCGACGCGCGCTTCACCGACTTCGCCCTCGCGACACTCGATCGGACCACGCCTGGCCACGCCGAGGTCGTCACGATCGATGCGTACGTGCCCGATTTTCGTGCGCCCCGATGGTCGGTCGAACGCCGAGCGGAACGACACGCCAGTGACATGGCATCCATGATGGTCACAGTCTCCAGATGGCCGCGCGGATCGCGTGGGCGAAGACGAAACGGCGTGACGGCCCGCCGGCCGGGCGATAGGGTATTGATGACCGATTGAGAGGAGGCGCTCAATGCCCGAACGGACAAACGAGGAGGTCGTGCGCGCGTACCTGGGGGCCATGGAAGCAAAGGATATCGACGCGGTCTCGACGTTGCGCCATCCCGACTTCACATCGGAGTGGCCGCAATCCGGGGAGCGAATCCGCGGCGACGCGAACATGCGGGCGATCGACGAGCACTATCCGGGCGGGCTGCCCGATCAGCACACGGGCCACATCGTGGGCAGCGAGGATCGGTGGGTCGTGACGCCCTCGTACACGATCCAGAGAGTCGTCGGCAGCGGGGATTTCTGGTGGGGCGACGGGACGATGTCCTACTCCGACGGATCAACCTGGTTCGCCGCGATGCTCCTGGAGGTCCGCGACGGCAGGATCTATCGCGAGACTGCCTACTTCTGCGAACCGTTCGAGGCACCAGCCTGGCGTGCCCAATGGGTGGAGCGGATGGACTGACTCTGCGGCAGGGCTCCTGCCAGCGTCGATCGACAGGGGCTTCGATACGATGGGACGATGTCAGGCGCCCATCGTGTCGTCGTCGTCGGTGGAGGATTCGGCGGGCTGTACGCGGCCCGAGAACTGGGGCGCGACCAGGCGGTCGACCTGACCCTCGTTGACCGACGCAACTTCCACCTCTTCCAGCCGCTGCTCTACCAGGTCGCGACGGGGGCCCTTGCGCCGGGCGAGATCGCACAACCGCTGCGCTCGATCCTGCGTCGCCAGCAGAACACTAGCGTGCTGCTGGGCGAGGCGGTCGGCATCGATCCCGAACGGCGCGAGATCCTGCTTTCCGACGGCGGGCCGATCGGTTACGACTCCCTCGTCGTCGCAACCGGGGCGCGATTCTCGTATTTCGGCCATGACGAGTGGGCGCCGAACGCCCCCGGGTTGAAGTCACTGGACGACGCGCTGGAGATCCGGCGGCGAATCCTCATCGCGTTCGAGGCGGCGGAACGAGAGGCTGTTCCGGAGCGGCGGGCCGAATGGATGACCTTCGTTGTCGTCGGTGGTGGGCCGACCGGGGTCGAACTGGCCGGAGCGCTGGGCGAGATCGCCAACGACACGCTCCGCCGCGACTTCCGCTCGATCAATTCTCCCGATGCACGGATCCTCCTGGTCGAGGCGCTCGATCGCATCCTGCCGGGGTACCCGGAGGGCCAGTCGGCGTCCGCGGCGCATCAGCTCGGGCGGCTCGGGGTGACGGTCCGGACGAGAACGCGAGTCATCCACGTCGACGACGCGTCCGTTCGGGTCGAGGTCGCGGGCGTCCGCAAGGATGCGGCGGCGGAGGGGGCGGCGGACGTGGAGGTGATTCCGACGCGGACCGTCCTGTGGGCCGCTGGCGTCCTCGCCTCGAGTTTCGGGCGGAAGGTTGCCGAGGCGACAGGTGCCGAGACCGATCGGAACGGTCGAATCCTCGTGGAGCCGGACCTCACCGTGCCGGGCCATCCCGAGATCTTCGTGATCGGCGATGCGGCGGTGCAGCCCTGGAAGGACGGCCGACCCGTACCGGGCGTCGCACAGGGTGCGATTCAAGCGGGCAAGTTCGTGGCCCGGACGATCCGTCGGCGGCTCGGTGGGGAGACCAGCGGACCGTTCTCCTACCAGGACCGCGGCGACGTGGCAGTCATCGGTCGGTTGTCGGGCGTGACGAACATCGGCTGGCTGGGGCCGCTCGGGCGGCAGAGCGGATTCCTCGCGTGGATGCTCTGGCTCGGGATCCACATCCTCTATCTCATCGGGTTCGCGAACCGGATCGTGGTCGTCGTCCGCTGGGCATTCAGCTTCGTCACTCACGGTCGAGGGTCGCGCCTGATCACGGGCAACCCGCTCCTGCCGCCGATCGAGGAGCCGGAACCGCCTGCGTAGTCCAGGAGCCTGGTCCCGCGCGACATCGCGCTACCATCCGGGCATGTACGGCGTGCCGGTCACCCGCCGGACGTTCCTTGCGGATCTTGGCCGCGGGGCGGGAGCGCTCGTGGTCCTCGGTGCGATCGGGTGTGTGCCTGGCGGCGCCGATGCGTCCGCATCGGACTCAGCGATCCCCGGTGGACCCGGGACGGCGCCGACGGGATCACCGGGCCGCGATCCGGGCGATTCGAACCCGCCCGGGAGTTCCGTCCCCGGAGGCGAGGGCGTCTCATGGCGACGGGTCGATCTCGGATTCGTGTCCGCGTACGTCCTGTTCCACGGCGGCGAGGCGGCCATCGTCGATACCGGCGTCCAGGGCAGCGGCGACGACATCGAGGCCGCGCTGACGGCCGTCGGCCTCGGCTGGGATGCAGTCGGGCACGTGGTCCTGACGCACCGGCACGGGGATCACATTGGGAGTGTCGACGAGGTCCTCGCCCGCGCGGCGGCCGCGACCGCCTACGCGGGAACCGCCGAGCTGTCGTCGATCGCGGCGCCGCGCGCCCTCGTGGCGGTCGGTGACGGTGACGAGATCTTCGGACTCCGGGTCATCGCGACGCCGGGGCACACGGCGGGCCATATCTCGGTCCTGGATCCGATCGCCGGGATCCTCGTGGCCGGCGATGCGCTGAACACGTCCGGCGGGAAGGTCACCGGCGCGAACCCGCAGTTCAGTTCCGACATGGACGTTGCGCGGGCGTCGGTGGCGAAGCTGGCCGGGTTTGCGTACGAAACGCTGCTCGTCGGCCACGGCGCCCCGATCGAGTCCGGCGCATCCGCCCTGGTTGCCGCGCTGGCAGCGGCAGGTTAGGTCAGACCAACCACGTCCACGACGTCGATCGGGTGTGAGAAGCCCTTGAACGTCAGTTCGCCGATCGGCCGGACGGTCACGAGCTCCTCGACCGCGGCATGCGCCCGCGGATTGAGCAGGATGCCGCCGTCCTCGGCCTCGGCGCAGAGTCGGGCGGCGAGGTTGACCACCGATCCCACCGCGGCGTAATCGACCCGGTCTTCGAAGCCGATCCGCCCCAAGGTCGCGAATCCCGTCGCCACGCCGACGCCGAATCCGAGTCGGTGGCCGAGCCGTCGCCATCCTGCTGCGAGCCTGGCCACGTCGGTGCGCATCGCCACGGCCATCTGGATCGCCCGTTCGACGTGGTCGGACTGCGCCACGGGGTCGTTGAAGAAGACCATCAGTCCGTCGCCCGTGAAACGCTCGAGGGTTCCCTCGGCTTCGGCGACCCGCCGCCCCATCGCCGCGTGGTACGTGCCGAGAATCCCGATCACCTCCTCAGGCTCAGCGGACTCGCTGAATGCCGTGAAGCCGCGCAGATCGCAGAAGACCACGGTGATCTCGCGTCGATGGCCCTGGAGCAGCCGCTCGCCGTCGTCGCTGGACACGAGCGCGGCCACCTGTGGCGAGATGTAGCGAGCCAGTTCAGCACGCTGCCGCTCGATCGTCTGGACCAGCTGTGTCGTCCCGAGCGCGATCACGGCCTGATTCGCGAAGAGGGTCACCATCTCGATGTCCGCGTCGCTGAATGGCATGGGTTCGTCGCGCCAGATCGAGATGACGCCGACGACGACATCGTCCTTGAGCATCGGCACGCCCAGCATCGCGCGGAAGCCCCCAAGGCGCATCGCCTCCGGGTAGTCGTACTCGGGGTCCTCGAGAACGTCCGGGATGTGCACGGGACGCCGCTCGATTGCGGTCCGCCCGGTGAGCGTGGCCCGAGTCGGGACGATGGGGTTCGCCAGGTTGTAGTCGACCACCTCGGGGGATGCGCCGATGTCGGCGACGTGGCGATAGCGACCGTCCTCCAGGAGCCGGACGAACCCGCGCTCGGCATGGCACAGCCGAACGGCGTGGCCGATGATCGCGTTGAGGACCGCGTCCAGGTCGATCGGTGTCCGGCCGAGGCTCTGGAGGACGTCGCCGAGCGCAGCCTGGTAGGCACGGTGGTCGTCCTGTTCCTCCGGCTTGGCCGGGCGAGCCGTCATCGTCCGAGTCTACGCGCCGCCGCGGGCGATGCGCCCGCGCTACACTCGATGGCGTCGTCGGAATCCGCAGGAGGCGCGCAAGTGCCCAAGAGCTACGTTCGACTGACCCAGCCCCTCGTTCGCGATACGAAGGGCGGCGAGCTGAGGCCCGCGACCTGGGCCGAGGCCATCGACCGGACCGTTGCCGGGTTCGCGGCCGCGAAGGCGGCCCACGGCCCGACGACCTTCGGCACCTTCAGTTGCAGCAAGGCGACCAACGAGGTCAACTTCGCGGCACAGAAGTTCAGCCGGACGGTCCTGGGCAGCAACAACATCGATAGCTGCAACCGCACCTGACACGCTCCATCCGTCGCCGGTCTGGCGACAGTGTTCGGGGCCGGCGGGGGGACCAGCTCATATCGTGAGGTCGAGGACACGGACTTCATCGTCCTGTGGGGCAGCAACGCCCGCGAGACGCATCCGATCTTCTTCCATCACGTCCTGCGCGGCGTCCACAGGGGCGCCCGGCTCTACGCGGTCGACCCGCGGCGGACCGGCTCGGCCGAGTGGGCGGATGGCTGGCTCGGCTTGGACGTGGGCAGCGATATCGCGCTGGCGAATGCCGTGGGGCGCGAGATCATCGCGGCGGGACTGGCGAACCGCGAGTTCATCGATCGAGCGACCGACGACTTCGAGGCCTACCGGGCGAAGGTCGAGAGCTACACCCTCGAGTACGCCGAGCGCGAGACGGGCGTCCCGGCCGACCTGATCCGCGAGATGGCCCACGCCTACGCGACCGCCGACAAGGCAATGATCTGCTGGACGCTGGGCATCACCGAGCACCACAACGCGGTCGACAACGTCCTGGCCCTGATCAACCTGTCCCTACTGACAGGCCACGTCGGCAAGTACGGCAGCGGCCTCAACCCGCTGCGCGGCCAGAACAACGTCCAGGGCGGCGGCGACATGGGCGCCCTCCCCGATCGGCTACCAGGCTTCCAGCACGTCGAGAACGACGTCCTGCGCGCGAAGTTCGATGCGAAGTGGGGCGTCCCGGTGCCGCCGAAGCGCGGCTGGCATCTGTCGGGGATGTTCGATGCGATGGAACGCGGCGATCTCACCGCGGTCTACTGCATCGGCGAGAACCCGCTCCAGTCCGAGGCGGACCAGAAGCGGACGCGACAGCTGCTCGAAGGGTTGGACTTCCTCGTGGTCCAGGACATCTTCCTGACGAAGACCGCGGAACTGGCCGACGTGGTACTCCCGGCAGCCGCGTCCTGGGCCGAGAGTGAGGGCACGGTCACGAATTCCGAGCGGCGCGTCCAGCGCGTGCGCAAGGCGATGGACCCACCCGGCCAGGCCCGCGACGACGTCGCGATCATCTTCGACCTGGCGAACGCCATGGGCGCCGGCTGGGGCACGGCCTCCGCCGAGGCGGTCTGGGACGAGGTCCGCGCGCTCTCGCCGGTCCATGCCGGCATGAGCTATGCACGACTCGAGGCCGAGGGTGGCCTCCAGTGGCCCTGCTACGACGAGACCCATCCCGGCGAGCTGTTCCTCCACAGCCGGCTCTGGGAGGACCCGGTGCCCGGCAATCGGGCGCCGTTCGTGCCGGTGGACCACGACCCGCCGGTGGACAGGCTCGACGACGATTTCCCGATCCGTCTCACGACCGGGCGGCGCCTCGACTCGTACAACACCGGCGTCCAGACCGGCGGGTACACGTCTCCGCTGCGGCGCGGCGAATCGCTGGACATGTCGCCGGAGGACGTCGCGGCGTACGGGCTGGCCGAGGGTGAACGCGTCCGGGTGGTCTCGCGGCGTGGCCAGCTGGAAGTGCCGGTCCGGACGGACCCGTCGCTGCGGCCCGGCCTGACCTTCATGACGCTCCACTTCCAGGACGACGTCGCGACAAACGTCCTCACGATCGACGCGACGGACCCGAAGTCGGGCACGGCCGAGTTCAAGGCGACGGCGATCCGGATCGAGAGACTCGAGGTCGCCGAGCCCGTCGGCTGAGTCAGGCCGGCCGAATCACCGGGAGTCCGATGCGGCGAGCCGCCGCGGCCTGGCGATCGTCGTAGGTCACGAACGCGGCGAGATCGGGCAGCAGACGGAGCGCCGTCGCGAGGTGGATCGTGTCCAGGGTCCGGAGCTCGGGTGGTTGCATCGACGACGCCATCCTCGCGATCGCCTGATCGACCTCGATCACCACGAGGTCCTCGACGACTCGGTCGCGATGGCCTCGATCATGCGAACGACGTTCCGATGCACGGATCGTCTCGATCACGCCGATCCGGCTCGTGGCCACGTGCTCGGCCTCGAGGAACCAGCGAAGAAGCGCGGCCGACTCCGGCTCATCGACCACCAGCTTGACCAGCGCCGACGCGTCGGCGTAGGCGAGGGCGATCATCGCTCGTCCTCGTCACGCATCTCCTGGAGGATCTCGCTGAGCGGCCGCCCAGGAATGCGCGGCGGCGATGGGAGGAGCCGGTGGCTTCGCTTCGCCGGGGTTGCCCGGCCCTCCGCGATGAGCCGATCGATGACCGAGGTCACAGGTGCCGCGTTCGGGGTCAGGCGGGCGACCGGTTCGCCGTGTTCGGTGACCTCGAGCGTCTCGCCGGCCTTCACGCGACGTAGGTAGACCGACAGGTTCTGTCGCAGCTCGCGGACGCCGACACGGGACGTCGTGCGGTCCGGCTCGCTCATGTAGCACATCGTAGCACATTCTCGAACACCGCCCGGCGCGCCGGGCGTCGCGCCGACGGAGCGCCGCGGGCTACACTCGGGGCGATGGATCTCCACGTCATCGGGCCGCTCGCCTCGCCTGCCGAGCGTGCGGCGGTGGATGCGATCCTGGGGCCCGCGACGTCCGGGTGGAGCGGTGGCGAACGGAACGCCGCGACCGATGGACGTGCCGCGCGGGGCGGCCACGAGGCCCGCTCGCGACGCGACCTGTTGTTGCCGGTCCTCCACGCCGTCCAGGGTCGGATCGGGTTCATCAGCCAGCCGGCGCTGAACTACGTCTGCCGGCGCCTGACGATCCCGCCGGCGGAGGCCTACGGCGTGGCCACGTTCTATGCGCTGTTCGCGACGGCGCCGCGGCCACCGGTCGTCGCCCACGTCTGCGACGACATCGCCTGCCGGCTCGTCGGCGCAGAGGCCCTGTGCGGCGATCTGGAGCGGTCGCTGGGTCCGGCCGGCTCACCGTCGGCCGATGGTCGAACCACCTGGCTCCGAAGTCCCTGTCTCGGCCTGTGCGAACGGGCGCCGGCGGCGATGTTCACGCTCGCCGGCGAGTCGTCGACGACGATCACCGCCGCGCCGGTCGATGCGGTCGGGGTCGCGAGCCGCCTCGCGGCTGCGGCGGCAGGACGCACGATGGCCGGTGGCACGACCGACGTCCGCGCCTTCGCCCCCCAGGCCGGCGAGCCCGGCGTTCGATTGCTGGCCCGCGTCGGTCAGGTTGACCCGGAGGGTCTCGAGGCGTATCGGTCGGCCGGTGGGTATCGAGCCCTGGCCAACGCCATCGCGATGGGCCGCGAAGCGACGATCGCCGAGGTCACGGCATCGCGCCTCGTGGGCCGTGGCGGGGCGGCGTTCCCGACCGGGCGCAAGTGGTCGGCGGTCCTGGCGGAGCGCAGCGGCCAGAAGTACGTCGTGTGCAATGCCGACGAGTCCGAGCCGGGCACGTTCAAGGATCGGGTCCTGCTCGAGGAGGATCCCTTCGCGGTCGTCGAGTCGATGACCATCGAGGGCTTTGCCGTCGGGGCCTCGAAGGGCTATCTCTACCTGCGCGGCGAATATCCGATCGCCGGGGAGCGAATGGCGAACGCCATCGATCGGGCTCGTTCGGCCGGGCTGCTCGGCGAGAACATCATGGGTTCGGGCTTTGCGTTCGATGTCGAGCTTCGGCGCGGTGCCGGAGCCTACATCTGCGGCGAGGAGACGGCGCTCTTCGAATCGATCGAAGGAAAGCGCGGCGAACCGCGCAACAAGCCGCCGTTCCCCGTCGAGGTCGGGCTGTTCGGGAAGCCGACGGCGATCAACAACGTCGAGACGCTGGCGAACGTGCTGCTGGTGCTCACCGGGGGCCCGTCCGCCGATGGCGTCGGCGGCGGTGAGGCATTCGCATCGATCGGCACCGAAGGTTCGACGGGGCCGAAACTGTTCTGCCTGTCCGGCCACGTCGCGCGGCCCGGCGTCTACGAAGTGACGTTCGGCGTGACGTTGCGGGAGCTCCTGGGCCTTGCCGGCGGCGTGCCCGGCGGCCGCGCCATCCAGGCGATCCTGCTCGGCGGCGCTGCCGGCGTCTTCGTCGGCGAGGAAGCGCTGGACACGCCGCTCACGTTCGAGGCGACACGGGCAATCGGGGCGACGCTGGGGTCGGGCGTCGTGATGGTCTTCGACGAAACGGCCGACCTCGTGGACACGCTGCGGCGGATCGCCCAGTTCTTCCGTGACGAATCGTGCGGACAGTGCGTCCCGTGCCGGGTGGGTACGGTCCGCCAGGAAGAGCTGCTCGCACGACTCGCGGCGGCGCAGCGAGCGCCCGCCCCGGCCCGCTCACGCGATGCGGAGCTGGAGCTCCTGCGCGAGATCGGCCAGGCCATGCGCGATGCGTCGATCTGTGGACTCGGCCAGACGGCGTCGTCGGCGATCGAGTCCGCGCTCAAGCGACCCGGTATGGTGGCGCTGTGACCCACGAACCGACGCCGGCACCCGGGCACGGCGGACATGCCGAGGCGCCCCCCGCCCCCCTGTCGAACATCCTGCTCCACCCCCCGGCGCGTCCATCGCACCCGCCGGTTCCCCCACCCGTGGCTGCGCCGGCCCCCCTGGAGGTCCGGATCGACGGGCTGGCCGTCAGCGTGCGGGCCGGCTCGACGATCCTCGAGGCGTGCCGCGCCGAGGGCATCGACACCCCGACCCTCTGCTACTCCGAGAACCTGAACCCGGTCAACGTCTGCCGCGTGTGCGTCGTCGAGGTCAAAGGGTCGCGTGTCCTCGTGCCGGCCTGCTCGCGCAAGGTCGAGGCCGGGATGGAGATCGAGACTGACTCCGAGCGAGTCCGGACGTCGCGCAAGGTCGTGCTGGAGTTCCTGGGCTCCTCGGTCGACGTGTCGCTGGCGGGTCCGGTCGCGCCCGATGGCTCGATCGCGGCGTATATGGAGCGGTACGGATCAGACCCCTCGCGGTACGGGCCAGCGGCCCCACCCGTGGCCGCTGGTGAGCGCGACGCCCACGAGCCGGGCCACCATCACGCGCCCGGTGGCGGCCCCGAGGCGGCCACCGTCGCCCAGCCGGTCAAGGTCGACAACGAGCTCTACGTGCGCGACTACAGCCGCTGCATCCTCTGCTACAAGTGCGTCGAGGCCTGCGGTGAGGACGCCCAGAACACGTTCGCGATCGCCGTCGCCGGGCGCGGCTTCGATGCCCGGATCTCGACCGAGTTCAACGTCGGCCTGCCGGACAGCGCGTGCGTCTACTGCGGCAACTGCATCGGCGTCTGCCCGACGGGCGCGCTGATGTTCACGTCCGAGCACGAGATGCGTGCCGAGGGCACCTGGGACGAGTCGGCGCAGACCATCACGAACACGATCTGCCCGTATTGCGGCGTCGGCTGCTCGCTGGACCTCCATGTCCAGGACAACTCGATCGTGAAGGTCACCTCGCCGATGGACTCGTCGGTGACCGACGGCCATCTCTGCATCAAGGGCCGCTTCGGCTTCCAGTTCGTCCAGAACCGCGAGGGGTAGGAGCCCGTTCACGTGGGCGATCGAGATCGCCCCGTGCAACATCCGGCAGCTCCGGCCGCGCCGGCCGCTCCGGCAACATCCGGCCGCGCCGGCCGCTCCGGCCGCTCCGGGACCCCGAGCAGCCGCACCGTGACCCCGAGTCAACACGGGGTGCTCGAACCGACGTTGAGAACACCGCCGGACGCGTGAACGGTCGTGGGCCCCGTCGATTCGACCCCGATCGACGTCCTCGGTCCCCATTTGGTGACTCCGAGTCACCAATTCGGACCCTGCCGACTTCGCCCGACATCTCTCGCTGTCTCTGTTGACTCTGAGTCACGAGGTCGTCGCCGAAACGGGGGCCATGGCCGAGCGCCCGGCGTCGCCCCGCGTCGACAGGCGTCGTGGAGCGCCCGGGTATCGCGGAACGCGAGCGCCTACCTGCCAACCGACACGCCGCGCGGCGGACCGTCGAGGATCACCGCCTCGCCTCGCTCGACGCGCACCCACAGGATGGTGGGACCAGGCCACGCTCGAGTGGAACCCGACAGGGCAGCGAGGGCGTCGGCAGAGCTGGCCGGGAAGGCGGCCCGTAACGTCTCCGCGAAACGTCGGGCGATGTCTCTCGTCGATGTGGTCGATCGAAGGAGAAGCATTCGCGATGTGTCGGGCGGTGAACCGGTGATCCCAACGACCGCGCGATGGACATCCGACGACTCGAGCGAGGCCTGTTTCTCTGCCAGCCATCGCATCTGCTGTTCGAGGCGGCGGATCTCCGACTGGGCTTCGACGGCGACGAGAACGTGTGCGACGCGCTCGTGAAGCACGAGGTCGACCACTCCGCGGGCGGGTGATACGACCGGGACCTCGGGGGTGGCCGTCCACCGGCCGTCGAGTCGCCGGATGAGCGCCTCGATCATCGGGGCCTGAAAGCGATCGCGGATCCGTGGCCCGACCCCGGCGAAGAAGCGCACGCCGAGGTCCGCACCGAGCGCCGTCGCCACCGAAACGAGGACCTCGACGCTCGCCTGGGCGGTGCCGGCCTCGATCCGACTGAGGTGGGCCCTGTCGATCCCGGCAGCGACCGCCACCGCTGCCTGGCTCGCGCCGCTATCGGCACGAAGCGCAGCCACCTGCCGACCGATCGCCCGCACGACTTCGCGGTTGCGGCGCGCTGCCTCCCGCGCAGTCGTCCGGGAGCGGTGGCTGGGTGTTGGCCCTGGCGCGGCCTTGCGAGCGCACATGTGTGACTCACAGTCAACACGAGGGCGCTCTACCACCACTCATCGACTTCTGCGCGTCCTCCACCCCGTGTCGTGAGGAAGCTGCTCGCACCGCCCGTGACTCACCGGCACCGAAACGCGCGGCGGGCGAGGCTGCGGCGCCCAGGCGTGCCGGGACCAACGACCCTTGGGCTGCTCAAGGTCTCCATGTTGACTACGAGTCACGGGTCCGTCGTTTCGACCGGGAATCGGCCCAACCCGGGGGGTGCTCAACCGCAACCGGGGCCCTCAACCGGAGCGTGGCCGAACCTAGCCGAGCAGGTCCCGCAGGTCGATCCGGCCGTCGTGGCTGTAGACGTTGAAACCGTCGTCGCGAAGGAAGCCCACGAGGGTGGCGCCGAGTCGGTCGGCGAGACGGATCGCGAGGTCCGACGGAGCCGATACGGCACAGATGATCGGGATGCCGGCGATCGCCGCCTTCTGGACGATCTCGAAGCTGACCCGGCCCGACACCATCAGGATCCGGTCCCACAGCGGCAGCTCGCGCACCTTGACCCGCGAGCCGATGAGCTTGTCCAGCGCGTTGTGACGGCCGACATCCTCGCGCACTGCGACGAGCCGACCGTCGGTCTCGAACAGCCCCGCCGCGTGCAGCCCACCCGTCCGTTCGAACGCCGCCTGGGCCTCGCGGAGGCGACCGGGCAGGGTCAGGATCACGGAGCGGGCGACGACGGGTAGGCCCTTGGGGAGCGGCTCGGCGCGCACCGCGACCGAGTCGATCGACGCCTTGCCGCAGATCCCGCACGACGCGGTGGCGACGAAGTTGCGCGCCGCGATCTTCGAGGCGTCGAAGCGCTTCGTCAGCCGGACGACGATGGCATCGTCTGGCTCGGCCATGAAGCCCGGGTCGCCGTATTCGACCCCGGCGATCGCTGCGTGGGCTGCACCGACATTTCCGGGCTCGCCCCCGCTGCCTCCGCCGAGCAGCCCTTCCGTCGTCAAGAATCCGATCGCGAGCTCGTCCTCGTTCCCGGGCGTGCGCATCGTGACCGCCACCGAGACCGGTTGCTGGCGCGGGCCGGCCACGCGGATCTCGAGCGGCTCCTCCCCAACGACAAGATCGTCTCGCACCACCAGCTCCGATCCACGCACGGAAACCACCTTCGTCGTGGTTACGTGACGGATCGGCAGGGCTGGATCAAGCGGGGTTGTCACGCCGCGATTCTAGGTCGCCTTATGCTTCGGTGATGGCCGGCCTCTCGCGAGAACAGTTCATGGCACTCGCCGCGGCGCGCAGCGCCGTCCTGGCCACCGTGTCGGCCGATGGACGGCCACGCACGGTCCCGATCTGCTTCGTCATCGGCATGACGGACGACGGCAGGCCGGCCGTCTACAGCGCGATCGACGACAAGCCGAAGGCCGAAGACGACCCGCTCGCGCTCGCTCGAATACGGGACATCGCGGGTAACCCGCTGGTCAGCGTGCTTGTCGACCGCTGGGACGAGGAGTGGAGCCACCTTGGCTGGCTGCGCATCGATGGTCGGGCGGCCGTCGTGCAGCCACCGCCCGCAGTGGTGAGCGCGCTACGGGAGAAGTACCCGCAGTACGCCGACCATCGCCTCGAGTCCCGCCCCATGATCAGGATCACGGTGGAGCGGGCCCGGGGCTGGGGCACCCTCGCCGGGGACTGACGGGTGCGCCTGCCGAGTAGTGGCGGGCCGGGACGTCAGGTCGTTCGGCGAAGGTGGAGGGCGGGCGCCTCGGGCCGAAGGCAGTGCGTCGACGACATCGCCGCCGCATAGGAACCCGTGCCGAAGACCGCGACGATGTCGCCCTCGGCGACCGGCGGGAACGGGTACGCCTCCGCAAACAGGTCGTGCGCCTCATTGATGTGGCCGGCCATCGCGACCGTCCACGTCCGCTCGGCCAGCGGATCGCGACACGGGACGACCTCGTTGAGGAACCCATAGACGAAGTACCCGCACGACAGATTCCAGCCGGCATCGACGCCGACGAATCGCGCCCCGGCACGATCCTCGACGGTCACGACCTCGGCCAGCAGCAGCCCCGCATCGCGCGCGAGGTGGTCGCCAGGCTCGCAGGCGATCGTGACGCCGAGCGCCCCGAGATGACGAGCCAGGACCGCGGCGTAGTCATCGAGATCGACGGGAATCTCGCTGTCGCGCCCCGGCGCTCCGAGGCCGCCACCGACGTTGACCTCGGCCAACGGGCAGCCCAGTTCGAGGAGTCGCCGGGCCATCGCGGTCGCCTGCGCGAGCGCGTCCTCGAATGACGGGAGACCGCCGGCGAGCCAGCCCGAGCCGGCGTGGAAGTGGAGCGTATCGATCGTCAGGTCGTACGTCCGCGCAACCGCGACCGCCTCGTCGAGTCGATCCTCGTAGATCCCGAACTTCGTGGGCGTATCGCCGGAATACTCGAGACCCGCGTGATAGCCGGCGCCGCGTGCCGGATTGACGCGCAAGCCGATCTGCCGTCCCGGCGCGCGCCGCCCGACCCGGTGGATCTGCGAGATCGCGTCGAGGTTCAGGTGGAGCCCCGACTGGGCCAGGATGACATCGAGGTCGCGCTCCGAGAGGTTCGTCCCGGTGTAGCTGATCTCGGCCGGCGAATAGCCGCACTCCAGGGCGCGGAGGACCTCACCGGGCGAACAGGCGTCGATGCCGACGCTGTCGGGCGACCCGGGGACGCCGAGCGATCGGAAGACCCGCAGCACGGCCGGGTGCGGGCTCGCCTTCATCGCGAACCGGAGCCGGAACCTCTGGTCCGGGTGCCGGGCGAACGCCTCGTGGAAGCGGTTCGCGTTCTCGGCGTATCGCTCGAGATCGTAGACATAGAGAGGCGTCCCGTGCTCGCGGGCCAGGGCCTCGGCCTCGCGACCGGCGATCACGAGGCGGCCGTCGACGACTTCGAGCCCTGGACGGACCCACCAGGCCGGGGCGACCGTCGACGGCTGAATCGTGGGGGTGGCCGTCACTTCCGTCGACCGATCCGCCCGAGGTGCGTGTCCTGGAAGCTCGTCGGGTACTTGAGACCGTAGCCGAGCGCCCGATCGATGCCCGTGTGCGCCACGAGCAGGACACCGCCAAGCACCAGGCCCGGGACGTTCAACGCGAACCCGACCCCCAGCACCGCGAGTCCCGTCGCCCAGTTGTGGGCGAGGTTGTACGCGATCGCGCCGAGATGCGGACCGCGCAGGTACCCGGCCATCGAGACATCCGGGACAAGAAGCAGCACGAAGAACCACGGCCAGTCGGCCCCGAGCGCCAGCCATGCGGCACCTCCCGCGGCGAGCGCGGCGATGCCCTCGGCCCGGAGCCAGCGCCGGACCCAGGGGGTCGTGCCCTCGTATGTCGCGATGGACGTGGGCGCGTCGCTCACGCGGACGTCCGCAGGGCCGAGCTCCGCCCAGAGCCTGCGATCCAGCGGTCCGGGCCCTCCTCCACCGTCACGCCGAGCGACGCGAGCAACCGTACCGACGCCGCCGCAACGTCCGAGATCGCGGCGTCGAACGCCTCCTCGTTGCGCGCCGACGGCGATCGATAGCCGCTGACCTTGCGCACGAACTGGCGAGCGGCGGCCTCGACCTCGCCGGTGGTGGCCGCCTCGTCCTGGCGACGGAGCTGCTTGATGCTTCTGCACATGTGGGCGCCTCCTATGCTCTCGGCCCGACGGCCGCGCCGATCGCCCGCAGGCGTTCGTGGACCCCGCCCATCCACGGGATGTCGCGGGGCAGGTACCGCTTCGGCATCTTCGCGACCACCGTGTAGTTGGCATCGCAGACGTTCGCGATCGGTGAGCTCGACGCCTGGGACACCAGCTGGTAGGTGTCCATGATCGAAAGCCCCGATGCGGCCGAGATCCACTGGATGAGCTGGGTGTGCGCGATCCGGAACGCATCCTCCAGCGGCCGATAGGAGCCGGCGACCATGATCGCCTCGTCGTTCTCGAGCCGCGGCCACTCGCAGAACACGCCCTTGATGACCTCGACCGTGAGCCGTGTGTTCATCGCCCCTTCGACGGCAACGCCGCAGACCTCGCCCTCGCCCATCGTGTAGTGGCCGTCGCCGAGCGAGAAGAGCGCCCCCTCGACGTTCACCCCGAGGTAGATCGTCGCCCCGGCCCGCGCCTCGGGCGTGTCCATGTTGCCGCCGAACGCCTCCGGGACCAGCACGTTCCGCCGCTCGAACGCGGCCGGCGCGACACCGATCGTGCCGTGGAACGGCTGCAGCGGAAGGCGAACGATGTGATCGGAGTCGAGCGCCCGGAAGATCACCTCGCGGGATGCCCGGTCGACCTCGTAGATCCACGTTCGCTCGGGAAGCGCCGCCTGGAGGGTCGCGGTGTACTTGGTCCCGGTGAGGGCACCGAACAGCGGGACGGTGGTGCTGACGGCCCACTCGCGCGCCGGCTGAACATCGATCAGATGGATCGCCAGCGTGTCGCCCGGTTCGGCGCCTTCCACGTAGAACGGTCCGGTCTGCGGATTGATGAACGGATAGGTGATCGCCCGGCTCGGGAGATCTTCGACAGTCCGGATCCGCCCACCGAAGCAATCCTCCGTGTACAGGTCGAGCACGTCACCCGGCTTGACCCGCATGACCGGGTCGTACCCGCCGAACGTCCAGGCGTACTGGTCCTCGGCCGGCACGAACCGGGTGATCGATCGCTGCTCGGCCACGAGGAATCCTCCGCAACTGGTGACGTTTCCGGGCCCCCGATCCAGTATCGTACCGACGTGGCCGGGATCGTGAGCGACGACTGGCAATGGCTGCCCGTGTCGCGTCTTGGGGCCCCGGCCGCAGAGGAGGAAGTCGGCAATGCGTAGCCCCCTGAGGGTGTTCGCCGCGTTGGGCACTCTTGCAATCGTGTTGGCCGCATGCGGCGCCAACGTCATACCCGGAGACAGCGTGCCGGCCAGTCCTGGCGGCAGCGGCGACAAGATCATCATCGGCGCCAGCCTGACCCTGACGGGCATCCAGGCCCCATTCGACGAGCCCGGCCTGCGCGGCGCCCAGCTGGCCGTCGACGAGCTCAACAAGAAGGGCGGGATCCTCGGCAAGCAGGTGGAGCTGGTCAATCTCGACGGCAAGAGCGATCCCGTGATCGTCGGAAACAACGCGATCCAGCTGATCGAGAACGGTGCCGTCGCGATCATCGCGCCGTGCGACTTCGACTTCGGAAGCCCGGCCAGCCGCGAGGCGCAGAAGGCCGGCCTCGTCGGGATCTCGACCTGTGCGTCGTCACCGCTCTACAACTCGACCAACCTGGGCGACAAGCAGTTCACGCTGTCGATGTGGAACACGACGATGGGCTCGTCGGCCGCCGAGTTCTCCTTCAAGGAGAAGGGCTGGAAGACCGCCTACGTCGTGACCGACACCTTCATCGACTACACCACCTCGCTCAGCCGCTACTTCATCGACTCGTTCAAGAACGCGGGCGGCACGGTCTTCGCCGAGGACACCTACACGCAGGGCGCCCAGGACTTCTCGGCGCAGTTGCAGCGGATCCAGGCACTGCCCGCGCAGCCGGACGTGTTCTTCGTCTCGTCCTACCAGCCCGACCTGGGCACGATCATCCGGACGATGCGCTCCGCGGGCATCACGGCCCCGATCTTCGGCGGCGATTCGTACGACGATCCGCAACTCGTCGAGACCCTTGCCGACCTCGGCACGGAGGTCTACTTCATCACCCACAGCTGGGCCGCGCCTGACGCCGGCCCCGCCATGAAGGCATTCCTTGACGTCTGGCAGGCGAAGCACGGCGCGGCGCCGGACACCGCGTTCGTGGTCACCGGCTGGGACACCGTCAACATCCTGGCCCAAGCCATGGAGAAGGCGCAGTCGACCGACGGCGCGGCCGTCGCGAAGGCAATGGAGGATCTCACGTTCGATCTCCTGACGGGCAAGCTGGACTGGTCCGATGCCGCATCGGGTCATGAGCCAAACAAGGAAACCGTGGTCGTTCAGATCACCCAGGGATCGACCAAGTTCCTCGGGTGGTACCTGCCGGAGTACCTGCCGAAGCCCTGACCTCGTCGAACTGACTTCAGCTCGGGCCCGGGCATCAGCTCGGGCCCGACTTCTTCACGGAGGACAGAGCGACGAGCAGTCTGATCGTCGAGGGCGTGACCAAGGACTTCGTGGGCCTGCGCGCGCTCGACAACGTGAGCCTGGAACTGGCGCAGGGCGAGATCCTCGGGCTGATCGGCCCCAACGGATCCGGCAAGACCACGCTCATCAACGTCATCTCCGGCCTGCTCGCGCCGACGGCAGGGCGCGCCCGGGTGGACGGCACCGTCGTGACCGGCAAGCCGGCCCATGTCTCGGCGCGTGCCGGCATCGCCCGAACCTTCCAATCGGTGCGACTGTTCAAGGCACTCACCGCGAGGGAAAACGTCGAGGTGGCAGCGCTGGCCGCCGGCGTACGCAGGGTCGAGGCAAAACGTCGAGCCGATGAGCTGCTCGGTGAGTTCGGGCTGGCGCGCTGGCACAACGTCCTCGCCGGCGCCCTTCCGTATGGCCTGGAACGGAGCCTGGAGATGGCCCGGGCGATCGCCACCGGTGCGACGTTCCTGCTGCTCGACGAGCCGGCGGCCGGCCTCGACGAGTCCGAGGGCGACGCACTCCTGGCGCTCCTGGCCGGGATCCCGGCGACGCGCGGCTGCGGGATCCTCGTGATCGACCACGACATGCGCCTGATCATGCGGCTCTGCCGGCGCCTGCACGTCCTGGCTCACGGTCAGACGATCTCCGAGGGAACGGCCGACGAGGTCCGCCGCGACCCGCGGGTCATCGAGGCCTACCTGGGATCCGCGGGGGCGGCGGCCTGAGCATGCTGTCCGTCGCGCAGGTCGAGGCACGCTACGGCGCGATCGTCGCCCTGCGCGACGTGTCGCTGACCGTCGAGGAGGGTGAGCTCGTCGCGCTCGTCGGCTCGAACGGTGCGGGCAAGTCGACGACCCTGGCCGTCGTCGCCGGCCTCCATCGACCAACGGGCGGCACGGTGAACTTCGAAGGCACGTCGCTGGTGGGTCGCGCCCCCGAGGACGTGGCCCGACTGGGCATCTCGCTTGTGCCCGAGAACCGTGGCATCTTCCCGACCCTGACGGTCGCCGAGAATCTCCGGCTGGGGGCATATCTCCGTCGCGATGGTGCCGCCGCGGTGCGTCAGGACCTGGACGGCCTCTTCGAGCGCTTCCCGGTCCTGGGCCAGCGCCGGGATCAGCAGGCCGGGACGCTATCGGGCGGAGAACAGCAACAGCTTGCGATCGCCCGCGCCCTGGTCGGCAAGCCGCGATTGTTGATGCTCGACGAGCCCTCGCTCGGTCTTGCTCCCACGCTCGTGGATCGCGTGTTCGAGCTCGTCGGCGAACTGCATCGGAGTGGTGTCACGATCCTGTTGGTCGAACAGAACGTTCGGCGCACGCTCGAGGTCGCCGACCGCGCCTACCTGCTGCGGACCGGGCGGATGGAGGCTTCGGGCCGACCGTCCGACCTGCGTGCCCTCGTCGACATCGAGAGCGTGTACCTGGGTGGCGGTCCGACGACGTCCACCGCCGACGCGGGACCGGGATGACCCCGGAGTTCGCACTCCAGTACCTCATCAACGCCCTGAGTCTCGGCAGCCTCTATGCGCTCATGGCGCTCGGAATGGCCATCGTCTTCGGCGTCCTGCGCCTGGTCAATCTCGCGTACGGCGAGTTGATCATGGTTGCCGGCTACACGCTCTTCGTGCTCAACGACAGCCCGTTGCCGTGGCTCATCCTTGCGGCAGGTGCCGTCGCGATGGCCATGGTGGCGAGTGTCCTCACCGAGCGCATCGCATTCCGCCCGGTACGCGTGAATTCGCTGAACGCGATGCTCATCACGTCCTTTGCGGTCAGCACGCTGCTCCAGAACGCGGCCCTGCTCCTGGTCTCGCCTCGGACGCGCGCCGTCAACGTGCCCGGCGTCCTCTCGCAGAACCTCGATGTCGGCGGCTTCAACGTCTCCATGGCCAACGTCCTGACGATCATCGTGAGCCTCGGCCTCCTGTTCGGGCTGAACCTCCTGCTGCGGCGCACGACGCTGGGGATCGCTCTTCGTGCCGCAGCCGACGACTTCCCGATGACGCGGATGCTGGGCGTGCGCGCCGATCGCGTCATCGCCACCGCGTTTGCGATCAGCGGAGTGCTGGCCGGTGTGGTGGGGCTCTTCTGGGTGGCGCGGATCGGCTCGGTCATCCCGACGATCGGCGCCGGGCCACTCCTGATCGCATTGATCGCGACGGTCATCGGTGGGATGAGCGGCCTGTCCGGGGCGATCGTCGGCGGCTATCTGCTCGGTGCCCTGACCGTCGGAATGCAGCTGCTGCTCCCGCAGGGCCTCCTGGACTATCGCGACGCGTTCACGTTCGCCATCGTGATCCTGGTCCTGCTTGTCCGACCCCAGGGGCTCATCGCCGGTCGCTCAGCCGCGAGGGTCGGGTGATGGGATCCCTGCTGACAGGCGTGGCGATCCTGATCCGGGGTCACCGCCAGCTGTTGATCCTGATCGTCCCGATCGCGATCTTCGCCGTGGTGACGCAACTGGTCGGGGGCACGCTCCTGGGCCGGATCGCGATCGCCTTCTTCATCAACCTGATGGTGGTCCTCAGCCTCCAGATCTTCACGGGAAACTCGGGACTGCTGTCGTTTGCCCACGTGGGATTCATGGGGATCGGCGCTTACGTCTCGGCCGTGTTGACGATGACGCCGGAGGCCAAGGCCTTCGCGATCCCGGACCTGTACCCGGCGCTCGTTCCGGTCACGCTGCCGTTCATTCCGGCGGTGCTGATCGGCGGGCTCGTCGCCGCCGTGGTGGCGGCAGTGGTCACCTTCCCGATCATGCGGCTTCGGGAGGCAGCGTCGGTCATCTCGACCTTTGCCCTGCTCGTGATCATCCAGGTGATCCTCGCGCACTGGCACGAATTGACAAACGGGCCGCGTTCTCTCTTCGGGCTCCAGCCCTACACGGACCTGCCGACGGCGGCGCTGTGGGGCGTGATCTTCATCGTCGTCGCCTGGGTCTTCAGGCACTCGTCGATCGGACTTCGATTGCGGGCCTCGCAGGACAGCGAGCCGGCTGCGCTCACCATCGGTGTCAACGTGGTGCGGCTGCGCTGGATCGCCTTCATCGTCAGCGCCTTCATCGCGGGCTTTGCGGGAGGGCTGTGGGCGCATTTCGTGACAACCTTCTCGCCGCGGGCCTTCTACCTGATCGAGACCTTCGTGGCGGTGACGATGCTGATCGTCGGGGGACCCAGAACGGTGTCGGGCGCGGTCATTGGAACGGTCATCGTCACGGCGGCGTTTCAAGGCCTCCGAACCATCGAGAACCAGATCAATCTCGAGCGTCTCCTGCCATTCCAGGTCGTTGGCGTGACCGAGATCCTGCTCGCCGTCGTGCTCATCGTCGTCCTCACCGTTCGACCCGGTGGGTTGATCGAGGAGCGCGAGATCTTCTCGGGACCCGGTGGTCCGCTCGGGCCGGATGCCGATTCGGCCGCGAAGGCACCGCCGTGACGATGGGCGCGACCCGGAGCGTCGAGGCGCTCGGCGCCGACTTCCTGTGGGTCGTCTATCACGACTACACGTCATTGGGACGAGCGAAGGCGGTCACGCGCGACCGCTTCGCGGAGGCCGTGGAGCGCGGCGTGACGTTCGCGAAGGCGAACTGGGACATCGCCATCGACGACGAGCTCATCCCGCACCCCGGATTTGCCGCGGATTCGGGCGACTTCATCGCTCGTCCCGACCTCGCGACGCTGGTCCGGCTGCCGCACCGGCCGCGCGTCGCCCAGGCATTCAGTGACCTCCTCGATGAGGACGGCCGGCCGTGGGATGGCGACCCTCGTGGTCGACTGCGTCACCAGGTCGAGGAGCTCGGGGGTCTCGGCCTGACGGCCAGGGTCGCGTTCGAAGCCGAGTTCCAGCTCATGCGTCCGGGCGAGGGTGGCTGGGAACCCGCCGACCACGGCCGGATGTTCACCGTTGACGAGATCGAGGCCCGCTGGGCATGGTGCGAGCAGCTCCTGGACGGGTTGAGCACGATGCACGTCCCCGTCCATCAACTCGGGAAGGAATACGGCATCGGCCAGTACGAGCTGAGCCTGCTCCCAGCCGACCCGGTCACGGCCGTCGATCGCTATCTGCTGGCACGCCAGCTGGTGAAGGCGCTCGCGCGCGACGCCGGTCTCGTGGCGACCTTCATGCCGAAGCCGCGCGCGGACGCGCCGGGCAATGGGCTGCACGTCCACGTCAGCCTGTGGAACGCCGACGGCACCGACGCGACCGCCGACCCACGGGACCCCGCTGCCCTCTCCGCGCTCGGCGGAGCCGCGGTCGCCGGCCTCCTCGACCACGCCGGTGCCCAGGCGGCGATCGGATCGGCGACGCCAAATTCGTACAAGCGACTGCTGCCCGGTTCGTGGGCCCCGGCACATGTCTGCTGGGCGTTCGGGAATCGGGCGGCGCTCGTCCGCGTCCCGTCACGCGGCGCCGGCCGTCGGCTGGAATACCGTTCGGGCGACGCGTCGGGCAGTCCGTACCTCCACCTGGCGGGCCTGCTGGCCGCGATCATCGACGGGATCCGTCGACGGGCGGCACCCCCGGCACCGGTCAACGACGACATCGGCCACTGGCCGGACGAACTCGTGCGGGAACGCGGGATCGCACGCCTGCCGGGATCGCTGGAGGAGGCGCTCGCGGCCCTGGAAGGCGACGACCTGATGCTCGAGATGCTCGGTCCGATCATCGCCGAGCACTACCCTGCCGTGAAGACCTACGAAGCGTCCGCGTACCGGGCGGCCCTGGCCGCCTCGGGTCAGGCGGACTCGGAGGTGACCGAGTGGGAGCGCACCACCTACCTGGAGCCACTGTGATGTCGATCGCCCATGGATCCGTCGCGGCCCGCCTCGCGCGGCTGCTTCCCGGAGAGGCCGTCACTCTTGTCGCCGAAGTCGATCGGATGGCCGACCGATTCGACCGGCTGTCGAACCAGCGCCCGGCCACGTGCGGCGCCTATGCCCTGAGCTACCTCCTCGAGCCCCTGGGGTTCGCGCGCCAGGGCGATCTCGACCTCACGGACGAGGATGCGCTGGCACACCTCGCCGCGGTCGCCATCGAGGCGTACGAGGTCGCGCCGTCGGAGCAGGTGGCTCGCCGCGTCGCTGCCGGCGAGCTGAGCGAAGCCGATGCGCTTCGCGACTTCGGTTCGGTCTGGTATCGCTACCCGGTGCGATCCTCGTCGGATCCCGCGCAGTCCGGAACCAGCCCCGCAGGCGTCGCGCGGGCGATCGCCGTGGGCAGCGGTGGCGCCCTCGCGACCGTTCCCGTCCCTGGGCGCGCCGCCGATGGCCGTCCGCAACTGACACCTGACACGTGGGACGCCCTCCTCGACCTGGTCGAGAGCCATCTCGCGGAGTGGTCCATCCACGCGATCTTCAACTACGAATCCGATCAGCTCCTGAAACCGGAGTCGTCGGAGTACCAGTCGGGCGGCCTGCTCCGGCCGGACGCGACGGACGCGATCCCACGCGACGACTGGGGTGTCGGGCACTTCGCGGGCCTCGCCGGGATGTGGCGGCGGCCGTGGGGCGAGCGCTGGCTCGTCCTCTTCGACACCTACAAGGAGCGCGGCTTCGACGGGTACCAGCCGCAGCCGGCCGAGCTCATGCGCCGGGCGCTCGTGCGCGAGGACGGACGAGGCGGCGGCATGCTCCTGGTGCTGCCGCGCGATTTCGTCGACGCGGGCCTCGCCGCCGTCGCGGCCCTTGGACTCGAGGCCGGGATGTGGGACAACCTGAGCCTCGATCCGGACGACTGGGCATGGGAACCCGGACGCTGAGTCGAGCTTGATGAGCTCCCGGCGCGTCGACGACCTCGTGGCCCGAGACCGGGCCTCGATCGCGGAAGCGCAGAAGATCCGCTTCTTCCCGTTCGCGCCCGTCGCGGCAGACGGCGCCCATGTGATCGATGCCGACGGGCGACGGCTGCTCGACTTCACGGCCGGCTGGGCGGTTGCGAACACGGGGTATGGGAACGCTCGCGTCCGCGCGGCGATCCTGGCCGAGGTCGAGCGTGGCAGCTATGCCGGGGTCGTTTCGGCGGCGATCGAGCCGCCGATCGTCCTGGCCGAGCGACTTCTCGAGCTGACGGCGCTGCGCCGGCCATCGAAGGTGTGGTTCGGCCACTCGGGCTCCGACGCAAACGAGGCCCTGGCGAGGCTGGTCCGCCGCGCGACCGGCCGCTCGCGGATCATCACGTTCAACGGGGCGTATCACGGTTCGACCGACGGCTCGGCGGCCCTGAGCGGACACACGGCCCAGGCGCGGTGGGCTGCGTCCGACCACGCGGCGAGGTTGCCGTTCCCCGATGCCTACCGGGCACCGGGCGAGAACGCGGCTGCGGAGGAGGCGTCGATCCTGGAACTCCTCGAGCGGCGGCTCGGGTTCGACTGGCCCCCATCCGACACCGCGGCGCTCCTCGTCGAGCCGATCCAGTCGGATGGTGGAATCCTCGCTCCGTCGCCGGCGTTTCTGCGCGGCCTGGAGCGGATCTGCCGCGACCACGACATCCTCCTCGCCGTCGACGAGGTCAAGGTGGGCCTCGGCCGAACCGGTGAGTGGTTCGGCTGGCAGGAATCCGGAATCGAGCCGGATCTCGTCGTCCTCGGGAAGGCACTCGGTGCCGGACTCCCCCTGTCCGCGATCGTGGGCCCATCCGAGATCCTCGACGTGGAACCGTCGATCGCCCTGTTCACGACCGCCGGCAACCCCATCGCGTGCGCGGCCGCGCTCGGCGGTCTCGACGCCATCGAGCACGAGCGGCTCGTGACGAATGCGGCCCTGGTGGGGGCGAAGTTGGCTGCGAAACTCCGGAGGATGGCCGCAGGTCGGGCACTGACCGGCGACGTGCGTGGCCGCGGGCTGGTCCTGGGTGTCGAACTGGTGCGGGACCTGGCGACGAAGGAGCCGGCCGATCGCGAGACGGCCAAGGTCTGCTACCGGGCAGCCCAGCTGGGACTCGCGGTCTTCTACGTCGGCATGCGCTCGAACGTGCTCGAGATCACGCCCCCGTTGTGCCTCACGGTCGCGGAAGCGGAGGAGGGAGTCGAGATCCTCGGTCAGGCGATCGACGACGTCACGGCCGGCCGGGTGCCCGACGGCGCGCTGGACGGCTTCGCCGGCTGGTAGCACAGCTCGCGGCTGGCATTCCCCCCAGCCGCCGAGGCACAACGCGCGGTACCGTACAAGCGATGGCCGCGAACGTCCGCCGGCGCCGCTCGCTCGTCTGGTGGCTATCCCGGCTCGTCCTGGCGGTGGCTGCCGGGCTCGGGATCGCGCTGGGAATCGACATCGTCCGACTCGGTGGTCCCGAGACGTGGTTGATCCGCCACCGGCTCCCGCCGCCGTACATCGCCACGGGCATGACGCTGACCGTGAACGGGATCGCCACGTACCTCGATTGTCGCGGTCGCGGGAGCCCCACGGTCATCCTGGAATCCGGGCTCGGGACCGGGGCGGCCGGCTGGGGATTTGTCCCAGATCGACTCGCCGCGACCGTGCGGGTCTGTGCATGGGACCGACCCGGGATCGGGAACAGCGCGCCCATGGGTCATCACACTGCCGCCGACCTCTCTGCGCACCTGCGGGCGACGCTCGCGGCGGCCGGCGAGCGGGGGCCGTTCGTCGTCGTCGGTCACTCGCTCGGAGGCGTCTACGCTCGCGTCTTCGCGGCGACCTACCGCGATGAGGTTGTCGGAGTCGCGCTCATCGATCCGTACCTGCCGGACGTGCGACCGGTCGAACACGTGGAGATGGACCCGGCGCTGCGCGATGCGTGGCTGTCCGACCTCGCGTCGACGAATCGGCTCGTCGCGACGACCGAGGACCTCGACTGGGAGGCCACCGAGATGGAGCTGGCCGGCGCGTCAATCGACGGGCTGCCACTCGAACTCGTGTTCGTCGAGCAGCGGTTTCGCTGGGACGCGCGCTTCGATGAGGTCGAGGCCGAGCTCATCGCAACGTGGCGCAGCCTCGTCGGGAGCCTCTCGAGCGACCATCGGCTGACGATCGCCGAGAACAGCACGCATATGATCCAGTGGGACCGCCCCGAGCTGGTCGTCGACGCGGTGCGCCGCCTCGTTGCCGCGTCCGGCACGAGTGGCGGTACCGTGGTCGCGACGAACGACGCACAGGAACCGCGACAGGGAGGACATCGATGGCCGACCGGATGGACTCGCGCGAGCTGGCACGGATGATCGCAGCGACGGGCCGCGCCCACCACGCCGCGTTCGCGGCCAGCGACGGCGCCGATCCCGAGTGGGCGCTCTGGTACGCCGGCCACCTCCAGGCGACCGTCTGGGACCGCCTCGGGTCGATCCCGACCCGAGGCGAGCTGACCTACCTGCTGATCGCGGCCGAGCGCGCCCATGCCACGGCCGGTGATGGCCGCGGCGATTGGCCGGCGTTCTACGCCGGCTACATCCTCGAACACTACCGGGGCAGCTGACTCGTGGACCGCTGGACGACGATCGTCGAGCCGTTCCGGATCCATTCGGTCGAGCCGATCCGGTTGACCTCGGTCGAGGAGCGCCAGCGAGCGCTCGAGGTCGCCGGCTGGAACCTGTTCGGGCTCCATGCCGAGGACGTCCTGATCGACCTCCTCACCGATTCCGGGACCGGAGCGATGAGCCGGGATCAGTGGGCCGCCATCCAGCGCGGCGACGAGAGTTACGCGGGCAGTCCATCGTGGTTCGTCTTCCTCGACGCGGTGCGCGAACTGTGGCCCTTCGAGCACGTGATCCCGACGCACCAGGGCCGGGCGGCCGAGAAGATCCTGTTCTCGGTGCTGGGCGGTCCGGGGAAGGTGATCCCGAACAACACCCACTTCGACACCACCCGGGCCAACGTCGAGTTCACGGGTGCCGAGGCGCTGGACCTGGTGATCGCCGAAGGCCGCGATCCGTCGGCCGACCATCCGTTCAAGGGCAACATGGACGTCGACGCGCTGGAGCGGGTCCTCGCCGAGCGCGCGGCCGATGTGCCCGTCGTGTTCGTGACGATCACGAACAACTCCGGTGGCGGCCAACCCGTATCGATGGCCAACCTGCGGGCCGTGCGAGGGGTGTGCGATCGATACCGGATCCCGTTCTTCCTCGACGGCTGCCGCTTCGCCGAGAACGCGTGGTTCATCAAGGAGCGCGAGCCGGGCTACGCGGACGTGGCGGTCCCCGACATCGTCCGCGAGATCGCGGGTCTCGTCGACGGGATGACGATGAGCGCCAAGAAGGACGGAATGGCGAACATCGGTGGCTGGCTCGCGATGAACGACGCCGCGCTCGCCACCGCGTGCCGGAACCTGCTCATCCTGACCGAGGGCTTTCCGACCTATGGCGGCCTCGCCGGCCGCGATCTCGAGGCGATCGCGGTGGGGCTTCGCGAGGTCGTCCAGCACGACTACCTGCGCTACCGGATCCGCTCGACGGCGTACCTCGGGGACGCCCTGGACCGTGCGGGCGTCCCGATCGTCAAGCCGGTGGGCGGGCATGCCGTGTATCTCGACGCCCGCGCGCTCCTTCCGCACATCGCGCCGCTCCAGTATCCAGGCCAGGCGCTGGCGGTCGCGCTCTACCGCGAGGGCGGCATCCGGGGCGTCGAGATCGGGACCGTCATGTTCGGCCTGCATCCCGACGGAACAGAGGCCTCGGCCGCCATGGATCTCGTTCGGCTGGCCATCCCGCGTCGAACCTATACACAGAGCCACATCGACTACGTGATCGAGGTGGTCCGCTGGGTGGCCGAGCGCGCGGCGGACCTGCGCGGTTACCGAATCGTCGAGCAGCCGACCCAGCTGCGCCACTTCACGGCGCGCTTCGAACCGCTGCCGTAGCTCGTCACGAGGCCCGGCGACTTACGCGAGCTTCCAGTAGATGGCGCCGGTGTAGCAGTGGCGCAGGGCGAGGCAGGCGCCACCGGTGAGATCCCAGATCCGGCCTGACACGTAGGGACCGCGATCGACGACGGGCATCGTGACCGTGATCCCGCTGGCCGGATTGCGGAAGCTCACCATGGTCCCGCATGGCAGGGTACGGTGGGCCACGCCCACGAGGGTCGTCGTCAAGGCGAGCCCGCACGCCGTGCGCCGACCGTAGAAGCCCGGCCCGTAGAAGCTCGCGTTCCGATCGTACCGCCACACGGCGACGGCGATCGCCGAGGCAGCCGGCACCTCGACGACGGGTCGCGAGGTGGGACCGACCGGCTCCGCGGGTTCGCGAAGGATCGATGCCGGGTCGAGCGCTCCGTCCGAACGGAACGCGGGATCGAGAGCAGGCGCCATCGCCGTCCCGTCAGTGAAGGGCAGGACCACCACCTCGCGGAACGAGACGGGGTCGGTCGGGAACTCAAGGCTCAGCGCCCGAGAACCGGCCATTCCGGGGAAGGCGACCAGGGCGAGCATGACGGTGAGCGCCATGCGCGCGACGACGTTCGTTGGTCGCACGTCGTGGCCGACCTTACCATCGTCGGCGGATCCATGCATGCCAGACTGCACCGGACATGACCGGACCGCACGCGAGACGGCAGGCGGCAACACATGCCTCACGCACGATTGAGCTCGATACACCCTTCGATCTCGGCGCGACCATGCGCCTCCTCGTCAGAGGGGCCGCGGACCCCACGGCGCGCCTGTCCCGTGACCGATTTCTCTGGGCGACGCGAACCTCTGCAGGCCCCGCCGCCCTCCGGGTAGACCTCGAGTCGGGCGGCCGGCACGTCCGTGCCGAAGCCTGGGGTCCGGGAGCCGATCGCGTCCTTGAGAGCCTTCCCCGGCTGCTCGGATTCGACGATGACCGATCTTCGTTCGACCCAACGCTCCACCGCCTCGTCGCCGAGCTCGACCGACGCCTGAAGGGAATGCGGATCGGGGCCACGGGCGCCGTTGTCGAGTCTCTCGTCCCGGCCATCCTCGAGCAGAAGGTGACCGGGACCGAGGCGGTGCGTGCCATTCGCGGGCTCATCGCCCGGTACGGCGAGCCCGCGCCGGGACCACTCGGCCTGCGCCTTCCGCCGGCACCGGCCGTCCTGGCCGCGCTCCCCTATTACGCCTATCACCCCTTCGGCGTGGAACAGCGCCGTGCGGACACGATCCGACGTGTCGCGGCCATGGCGGCGAACCTGGAACGCCTCGCGGACGCGCCGCTCGACGAGGCCTATCGGCGGATGACCGCGATCCCGGGGATCGGGCCCTGGACGGCTGCGGAGGTGGCGACCCGCGCTCTCGGTGATGCCGATGGGGTGAGCGTCGGCGACTGCCACCTGCCGAACCTGGTGGCCTGGGCGCTGGCCGGCGAGCCCCGCGCCGACGACGCACGAATGCTGGAACTGTTGGAGCCATGGCGTCCCGTCGACGGCCGCCCCGGGCAGCGCGGACGCGTCATCCGACTCCTGAAAGCGAGCGGACTGTCAGCGCCCCGGCGAGGGCCTCGTCTCGCCCCCCGGTCGATCGCTCGAATCTGATCGGGACGACAGACCTTACGACACCGGGCATAATCCCGACACGCGCTCCTCGGAGCGCACCTATCTCGAGTGGCCCGAGAGACCTGACTCGCTGAAGGCCTGGCAACCGACCCATGACGGGTACGGTGCCCCTGTCAGGACGCGATGGGAAGAGAGTCCGATTCGTGGTCCAAACGGCGCACGCGCCTGAACCTACCCTCGACACGCCCTGGACACGCGCGTCGCGCCTTGGGGCCCTTGCGGGCCTTCTTGATCAGCGGATCCTCGTCATGGACGGGGCGATGGGCACGCTCATCCAGGCCTACCGGCTCGACGAGGCCGGCTTCCGCGGCGCCGAAGGCACCGCCGGTCCGGAAACCGTCGCGCGGTTTCGCGACCATGCCCACGACCTTCGCGGCGACAACGACCTCATCTCGCTGACCCAGCCGGGCATCGTTCGCGCGATCCACGATGCCTATCTCGACGCGGGTGCCGACATCATCGAGACGAACACGTTCAACGCGACGCGGATCTCGCAGCGTGATTACGGCCTGGAGGAGGTCGCTCGCGAGATCAACATGGCCGCGGCTCGGATCGCCCGGGAAGCGGCGGATGCGGCCGAGGCGCGCGAGCCCGAACGCCCGCGCTATGTGGGGGGCGCGCTCGGTCCGACCAATCGCACCGCGTCCATCTCGCCGGCCGTCAACGACCCGGCGGCACGCAACGTCACGTTCGATGAGCTCGCCGTCGCCTATGGGGAGGCCGCCGAGGGACTGATCGAGGGCGGCGCCGACATCCTCATCATCGAGACGATCTTCGACACGCTGAACGCCAAGGCGGCGATCTTCGCCGTCGAGACGGCCTTCGAACGGCTCGGCGTGCGCCTCCCACTCATCGTCAGCGGGACGATCACGGACCTGTCCGGGAGGACGCTGTCCGGCCAGACCGTCGAGGCCTTCTGGAACTCGGTGCGCCACGCAAACCCGCTGCTGGTCGGCCTGAACTGCGCGCTCGGGGCGCGCCAGCTCCGCGGATTCCTGGCCGATTTCTCGCGGGTCGCCCCGATTCGCGTCTCGGCCTATCCGAATGCCGGGATGCCGAACGAGTTCGGGGGCTACGACCAGGGTCCGGAGGAGATGGGCGCGCTCATGGGCGAATTCGCCCGGGCCGGACTCGTGAACATCGCTGGAGCGTGTTGCGGCTCCACGCCGGCGCACGTCAAGGCCATTGCCGAGGCCGTGGCCGGCGTGACCCCACGTGTTCCACCGGACATTCCCACCGCGACCCGCCTGTCCGGGCTGGAGCCGCTCACGATTCCCCAGCCGGGCGGTGTCTTCGTAAACGCCGGCGAGCGCACGAACGTGACCGGATCGCGCAAGTTCGCGCGGCTCGTGACCGAGGGGCGCTTCGACGAGGCCGTCGACATCGCCCGCCAGCAGGTGGAGGCCGGTGCCCAGCTGATCGACGTCAACATGGATGAGGCGATGCTCGATTCCGCGGCCGCGATGAGCCGATTCCTGAACCTGATCGCCGGCGAGCCGGACATCGCGAAGGTGCCGGTGATGATCGACTCCTCGAAGTGGGAGGTGATCGAGGCCGGCCTCAAGTGCGTCCAGGGAAAGGCCGTGGTCAACTCGATCAGCATGAAGGAGGGCGAGGCGGTCTTCCTCCAGCACGCAAAGCTCGTTCGGCGGTACGGGGCGGCGGCCGTCGTCATGGCCTTCGACGAGCAGGGCCAGGCGGACTCGGCCGAGCGCAAGGTGGCCATCGCGGCACGGGCGTATCGCCTTCTGACCGAGGTCGCCGGGTTCCCGCCCGAGGACGTCATCATCGACCCGAACATCTTCGCGATCGCCACCGGGATCGAGGAACACAACGAATACGCGGTCGCGTTCATCGAGGCGACCCGGCGGATCAAGGCGTCGCTGCCGCACGCCCGCGTCTCCGGGGGTGTGTCCAACGTCTCGTTCAGCTTCCGCGGCAACGACCCGATCCGCGAGGCGATCCACTCGGTGTTCCTGTACCACGCGATCGCCGCGGGGATGGACATGGGCATCGTCAATGCCGGCCAGCTGGCGATCTACGACGATCTCGAGCCCGAGCTGCGCGAGCTGGTCGAGGACGTCGTCCTGGCCCGCCGCCCCGATGCCACCGAACGGCTCCTTGCCGTCGCCGACCGCTACGCGGCGGAGCGCACCGGCACGGCCGAGGGCGCGGACACCCTGGCGTGGAGGGAGCGGCCGGTCGCGGATCGCCTTCGTCACTCGCTCGTGGAGGGCATCGACGCCTGGATCGTCGAGGACACGGAAGAAGCCCGGCAGGCCGCGGCTCGCCCGATCGAGGTCATCGAGGGGCCGCTGATGGACGGGATGAACGTCGTCGGCGACCTCTTCGGCGCCGGCAAGATGTTCCTGCCCCAGGTGGTCAAGAGCGCCCGGGTCATGAAGAAGGCCGTGGCCCACCTCATCCCCTTCATCGAGGAGGACCGTGGGCCGGGTGGTGCCCGGTCCGCAGGCAAGGTCGTGATGGCCACGGTGAAGGGCGACGTTCACGATATCGGCAAGAACATCGTGGGCGTGGTTCTCGGCTGCAACGACTTCGAGATCGTCGACCTGGGCGTGATGGTCCCGGCGGCAAAGATCCTGGAGACCGCCCGCGAGGTCGGCGCCGATGCCATCGGTCTGTCCGGGCTCATCACGCCGTCGCTCGAGGAGATGTCGTTCGTCGCGTCCGAGATGGAACGGGAGGGCTTCACGATCCCACTGCTCATCGGCGGCGCCACCACGTCGCGAACCCACACGGCGGTGAAGATCGAACCGCGTTATTCCGGTCCCGTGGTCCACGTCCTCGACGCCTCGCGCGCCGTCGGGGTCACGTCCGCGCTCGTCGACGCGGAGCGCCGTGACGCATTCGCGGCGAACGTACGCGCCGAATACGAACAGGTCCGCGTGGACCGCGGCGCCCGCACGGAGCGCGAGGCGCGGCATCCCCTGGCCGAGGCGCGCCGTCATCGCTATGCCATCGACTGGTCGACAACGACCCCGCCGCGCCCGTCGTTCCTCGGGCTGCGCACGTTCCTCGATCACCCACTCGAGGACCTGGTCGACCGCATCGACTGGACCCCGTTCTTCGCCACATGGGAGCTGAAGGGCCGCTACCCCCAGATCCTGTCGGACGCGACCGTCGGGGCAGCGGCCCGGTCCCTGCACGAGGACGCCCTCGTCCTCCTGGAGCGCATCGTACGCGACCGCCTGCTGAGCGCCCGGGCGGTCGTGGGGTTCTGGCCGGCGAACACGGTCGGGGACGACATTGAGCTCTACACCGACGAACGTCGGGCCGGCACAGCCGGCGTCATTCACACGCTTCGTCAGCAGATGGTGAAGCCACCCGGGCGACAGAACCTCGCGCTCGCCGATTTCGTGGCACCGCGCGAATCCGGGGTTGCTGACTACATGGGCGCATTTGCGGTGACTGCCGGCCACGGCCTCGAGGCGCTGGTCACGGAGTTCGAGTCCGCCCACGACGACTACAACTCGATTCTCGCCAAGGCCCTGGCCGATCGCCTCGCCGAGGCCTTCGCCGAGCGTCTCCACGAGCTGGTTCGGCGAGAGTTGTGGGGGTATGCGCCAGACGAGACCTTCGACAACGAGGCGATGATCGGCGAGGCGTACCAGGGGATCCGGCCGGCCCCGGGATATCCGGCCTGTCCCGAGCACACGGAGAAGGGCCCCCTCTTCGACCTGCTGCAGGCCGAGGAGCGGGCCGGTATCCGGCTGACGGAATCGTTCGCGATGTGGCCGGCCGCGGCCGTCTCCGGCTACTACTTCTGGCACCCGGAGAGTCACTACTTTGGCCTCGGCCGGATCGGCCGTGATCAGCTGGAGGACTACGCGCGCCGCAAGGGGATGGCAGTGGACGTGGCCGCACGCTGGCTCGCCTCGAACCTGGCGGACGACTAGAGGACCGCGACGTCACACGAGCGGTGCGCTCGGCGCACCGCTCGTGAGGTTCCTGAGTTCACCCCTCGGGGGCGGTCGGGGCCCTCAGCTCAGCCCTTCGATCGGCGGAAGGGGTTGCGACTTTCCTTCTCGAGGGACCGATCGCGAAGCCGACCCTGGATCTCACGCTCACGGGCCTGGGCGAGGAGCCGCGAGGACAGTGGATCCGGGAGGAACGAGTGGCCCTCGGTGTCGTCGTCCGAGCCGTCGACCTTGGCCAAGCGGCGGCGATGGCCCTCGGTGTCGTCGTCCGAGCCGTCGACCTTGGCCAAGCGGCGGCGATGGCCCTCGGTGTCGTCGTCCGAGCCGGCGACCTTGGCCAGGCGGCGGCGATGGCCCTCGGTGTCGTCGTCCGAGCCGGCGACCTTGGCCAGGCGG
>ERZ1292630.723-Hain-H41-02um-R3-723-length-33747-cov-8_pt1 | contig 33747 bp, 28 predicted proteins | sample MGYA00564408_ERZ1292630 | MGnify/ENA primary metagenome ERZ1292630 (study PRJEB36523, sample SAMEA6512641) | groundwater metagenome | collected 2019-01-08 | study: AquaDiva: Metagenomics assemblies of 32 groundwater samples
AGCCCCAGCATCCCTGCGCAGATCACGAGGAAAATCTTTATCGGGTTGTAATACAGGATGGCTTCGACGATGAATTGCAAGGTGCGAAGGGAATCCCGCAACATGCGGACTTTCGTCGTCCCGACCCTTTGCTGGTAATCGATGGGAATATATGTCACGAACATCCCGTTCATCATGTACGCCAATGTGAGCGACGTCGTGAAGCTGAACGTCTCACAGAGGTACTGGAAATACGGCATGATGTCCTGCCGCGAAAATATTCGCAGCCCAGAATTAATATCCGGTATTTTCCGGCCGGCAGTGAACTCCACCAGGGTCTTCAGCACAATGCGTAACATCTTCTTGCTGAACGATTCATCGTAATGTCTGCCTTGTCGGGCACCCACGACCATGTGGAACCCCGCGCGATGGGCGCGGAAGAGGTCGGGAATGCGTTCCACCGGATACGTCCCGTCGGCATCGGCAATGACGATCGTATCGTGGATAGCCGCCAGGATCCCATCCTTAAGCGAACGACCGTAGCCCAAGTTGTGGGGATGACGAATCACGCGGACACCCGCGGCAACTGCGACATCCGCAGTATTATCCGATGAGCCATCGTCAACCACAATTATCTCGTATTCACCACCTAATTGGGCCAGCGTACGTATACAAGCATCGACTGTCCCGACTATTGCCAATTCTTCGTTAAATGCAGGAATGATTACTGAAATCATTTTAACAACCCCGGACTGAAGTCACGAAATGTCACACCGAACTCCTGAAGTTCCCTGAAAGATGGCTGAGGGTCAGGATACACAAGGCCGAGCACGCTGTCGCTGCGAAAACCCACCCAGATTCCCAATGTCTCCAGCAGCCGCAGCCCCAACCACACAATACGCCACGGCACCGGGATGAAGACAGGGTTGTTGCCGTGCGCCCGTGCCAGCTCGGATAACAGCTCCTTGAACGATTTTCCGCGCGACGACGCAGCTGTAATGAGCCGAGGCTTCTGATTGCCGTTCATGTCACATAGCCTATAGATGAGGTCACACAGGTCGTCCTCGAACGCGAGGTACATCATCCATGCGCCATTACCGATCAAAGGGACCACCTTGGCCGAAGCCATTATCCGGCTTAAGGAGCCCAGCATACCACCAGCTTCCTTGCCGTATACAAGTCCGGGCCGCACAACGATGCCGCCTGCCTTGAGCGCTTCGTCCTCGATTGCCAATTTCGCTTTCCCGTACAGCGACCGGCAGCCACTATATGCACTTATCGAGGATACACACACTGTTCTCTTTACGCCGGTCCGGCGTGCCGCATCGAATAATCGAGCTGTCCCTTCTACATTGATACGCCATATATCTTTTTGTGCGACTGGTTGAAAATCATACGCGCAGTGGATCAGCGCCTCAACTCCTTGAAGCACATCTGGCGAAATACCGCCCTCCAACGAATAGGAAACCGTTCCCGGCGGGCTCCCCGCGCCACGGCTACGGGTCAACTCCAGCACATCCCAACCATGGCTTCGCATATACGTCGCAATCCTGGATCCGACGTATCCACCCGCGCCAGTAACGGCACATTTACGCTTCATTGCACCGGCCCATGCGGCCATAATAACACTATTCCTTTTCACGCATTAAGGTAGTGCGCAGGCTCAGGTGGTATGAGATTCGCGCGCATATAGACTACCGATACGATGGGCATTAGCCATAACGCTGAGCGTGATTGTAGTAGCGGGAATACTTGGAAACACGCTTGCGTCAACAATATGGACTCTCTGCATCCCCACTAATCGGCCAAGGATGTCAGTCTCTAATTCCCCAGGAATACGCCGCATAGGGAATGTGCCGCCGAGATGCGAGCCTTGCCCTGGTTTTCCCATCTGCAGCAGGGGGGAAAGCGGTATTGCACGCAGATACCTACTGCATTTGAATAGTTTGCGGGTGATGCCACCCACGTGCGCGCGCGCCTGCGGGTTGATCATCGCGTCCAATACCAGTTCGTCCACAGCGGCGCGACGCTCAAGCCGAACCGAAATAGCGGACGAATCTTTTGAGTGCAGATACCCCTGCAACACCACCAACCTGCCAAGGAGCGAGTCGGACAGACGTCCGGCAATGCGCACGAGGGGGCCAAGCCGTTTTTCCAAGGCGCGTTGATACAGATCGTTGTAGGTATACACCTGAAGATGCGCGGGATTCCCCCCGGGAATGCAGGCGCTTATCTCCAGAAATACCTGGGCCAGCGTATGCAGGGGCTCATGAGCAACTCCCTTGGTGTGCTTCAGACGCAGAAGAGGCAGCACGAAATATTGACTATCCCTGATCGTCAGCTGACGGCCGTAGGCAGCGACAGATGCCAGCATAATTTTTGCCGTACCAAGGATGCCCGCGGCAAGATACACGCGTTCCCCGCGAAGGATAAACCGCAGCTGGCTCGACGGGTGGCGGCACAATAGTCGAACTTCGGTCCCCTCCTCGATGACGCGATCCACCGCAACATCCCCTGCGTAGTGAAATCCAGGCCGGGCCCGAAGCATTTCAATACTCTGAGCAGAATTGTAAATCAGCTTTCGTGGGCAGCCATAGAGACACATCCCGCAATAGACACATCCCCCTCGATCGCCGATTGTCTCTGCCTGGATTGCCAGACGCGCATGACCATACCGGATTCCCTCCTTGCTCAACGAATCGCGAAAAGCGTCCAAGTCACGCAAAAGGGATCTGCCTTGAAGGCTAGGCTTGAGCGGTGCGTAGTGTGACGCATAGAGCGGCCACTCCTGTTCCAGATCATCTCGTTGCGCCACGAGTGGCATGAGTTCGAAGGCAGCATGATAGTGTGGCGCCAGTTCATCAACACTGATGGGCCAGTCTACGATGTCCTCTGCACGATAGGGCAGAACAGCGCTCCCCCACAGGTTGCTCAGACCACCACGCGCGCAGGATGAGAGAACCTCAACCCCCGATTGACGAACGGGCATGCCGCCCCCGGCATCGCGGTATGGAAAATCTGAGCCGTAAGACAGCTTGCGTGGCACCGCACGCGCATCATCCGTTAGATTCCATTTCAACAGGGAAAGCTCGGCTCCCGACCATACATCCGGTGTGCTGCGTGAAAGGGAATCAACAACGCTGGAGCGCTCCGGCTCCAGTTCCAGCCCGACATCCAACATGGTCACTTCCGCACCCTGCTTCAACAGCGCGTGCGCGACCGACACCCCGGCAGGACCCGAGCCTATGACATAGACCATTCCCTTTCGAGGCGTTGACTCGACCACCATAATCTCCAAGGGTACGGCAGCATAACTAGCTATTTGCGAACCGTCAGATTGACGTGCGCCATCTACACTTTTTCCGGCGTGTGGTCCGTACCAGGCCCACCAGAGAGAGCCCCCGCCACAAGTTCAGAGCTTGGACTAGGGCTATCGAGGCTTTTCCTGATATAGATGGTCAACAGAATGCCCAGCAGCGAGAACGGTACTAGGAAACTCTTCGGCGTAGCACTAAGGAATTGTCCGCTGTCTACCCTCACCAGCGATATCACCACCCCGCCTGAAAGCATGAGAAACAGGCCCGAGAAACGAAGTAACGCATTGTTGTATAGGCTTGCCTCCCTGGAACCAATAAGCATCAGTGCCGGCATCAACAACAGTAAATTGTATTCGGCGGAAGCCGAGTGAAATAGCAGCGGGATCGTCGTCAACACCATCACTTCGTCAAGCCAGTCGGCAGTCTTGCGGCACCTGGCATAAAAATACACAAAGAAGGCAAATCCCGCGGCCAACAGGAAGAGATTCCACGCCGGTATATCCGAGGTTACGTTGGCATTGACGGATAAAATCAGCGTGCGCAGCAGCACGCGGAACGCCTCGATACCAGCCGCGCCGCCTTGCAGCTTCCCCCCATCGGTGGCGACGAAAACCTGCTGAACAACATCCGGGACCATATGGCCAAACGGCGCGACAAGCGCATACTTGAATACAGCCCATTTGTCGAGATTGAACCCGAAAAGAGCGATCAGCGAACCACACGTCACGGATACGACAACTCCAAGGAACAGTCCCAACTGGCGGAAACAGTACCGCAGCACAAACACTACGAATAGGAGGTTCACAATCTTCAGAGACACCAGAAAACCGGCGCACACAGCACACCAAGCAAGCTTGCCACGGCTGTAGAAATACAGCATCAGGGAAAGAAAGAAAAATGAGATGATCGCAAAGTTCCCCCTCTCCACGGCAAACAGGATGGGGTAGCAAGTGGCAAGGAACAGCCCTAGAAAAAAAATCGCCTCGCCCCGAAGGCGCTTGGAGACGACTATCTCGCGCGCGAGAAGAACCAGCGGCGAAAGAAACACTATCAGGAACATGACGTAAATGAGTACCGTCCCCGACCTGATATGATGAAACCCTGGCCTCCAGCCAGCGATAACCGCAAATAGTTTTGATATGGCATAAGAAAACGGAAAATAGCCGGTGTTCACGGCTTCAAAGGTTCCGTCTGCCGCCGTGATGGCTTGGTAATAAAAATCCCAAAAATTGCTATAGGTAAAGCCAACCTTGAAATCGTTACGTTTAAAGCCGAATTCGAACCCCGCATAGTAAAACAGCACAACAATTACGATGTTAAAAAAGAATACCGGCTTCAAGGTATCGAACAGGCCATCGGCCTCCCCTCGCACAAACACCAGGTAATACGAGAAACATAGAACGACCGCCGTGGCCAAAAATCCATACCCGCCCCTGGTATCGGCAGTGGAAACTACTGTGTAAAATGCAATCGCCAGCAATAATAATGCGGCACAAACCCCGTAAAGCGCCTTCAGAAAACTATCGACCGTCTGCGGTACGAAAATAAGGTACTGCAAGAAATATAAAACGAACGGCGCGGCAAGAAACCCATAGAGTCTCGTGACGTCCCCGGTGGATCCCAAGCCGTGGGGAGCGATTGCCAACAATATCAAGACGGCACCCACCCAATAGAGCGCCTTCAAAATACCCGTTCTACTTACAACGTTCATCATCTCTCTCCTTCTTTCCGTTCCGTCCGCAACTTCCTCGCCAGTCAACCGAACGGCAGGAAGCCAACGAAAATCAATTTCTTCATCGACACCACCGACAAACCCAAGTCGAATTCGGCTTCCTTAATAATTAACACGATCTACGTCACAGTGAACCTCGACTGGCGGAAGGGCACCTCCCGGCTAAGAATGACGATTGTGCCAGGAAGTTCTTCTTTGGGACCATCTACTTTTCAGGGAAGCTTACGGTTGAATGAGGTTCTCACGCCTCAGCGAATAGCACGATCACTGATACAGGCCAAATTCATTATGGGAGACTCCCCTAGTACTCCATCGGCGGCACCAACAGATTCCCGAGCAATTCATCCCGATCAAGAAACGGATATAAGTCTTCCAACGGCGCCGAAACAATCCGCCCATCCGGCAAAGACTTGGAGCTGAGCTTGGGTTCAAATTGTTGGTCAGGGTCCAATGTCACTTGGCAGAGCTGGGGACCAGGGGTTGCAAGAACCCTCTCCACGGCGGGGAGAAAATCAGGGCCATCCACCTGGAGGGATGGAATCCCATAGGCTTGGCCGACCTGAACCATATTAGGGAACGAAACCCCGCTGGCTTCACTTTCACCGACCAGGAAATTAAAGAAATTTTTCTGGCTCTGTCTGATCGATAGATACCCATTATTGTTCAGGACAAAGATTTTGATGGGAAACTGATGGTGGACGAGAGTTTGCAGTTCTTGGATATTCATCTGGATGCTGCCATCGCCGGCCAAACAAATAACCCGCTTCCCCTCTCGTGCAACGGCGGCACCAATCGCTGCCGGCAAGTCATAGCCCATTGAGGCGCTACCGGAATTACAAAACAATCGCTGCCCCCGCTTGATATAAGCCACCTGGAACGTCACTACACAGGCGGCCCCATTCCCGCACACAATGACGTCATCCGGCTCCAAAGCCCGGCACAATTGGTCGAGAAAATGATAGGGGTTGATCGCTCCGTTGAATTCTCGATGCCGGGTGAGAACGACGGGATACCGCGCTACTCGTTCTCTGCACCACGCCAACCAGCCCGCATGGCGTGATGGATCATACGGGAACCGGTCAAGCTGCCTTTCCAATTCCTCCAGAAAAGCTGTCGCATCGCAACAAATAGCCAAATCAGGACGGACTGTCGGTTTAGACAGTTCGGTTTCGTCCACATCGACCTGCACTTTGTACGCATGCCTGGCAAACGCTTTCCAATTATAGCTGACCTGACGAATATTCAGCCGTGAACCGATGACAATCAGCAGGTCACTATTCTGGACGGTGAAGTTCCCAGGACGGTCCCCCACCGTCCCCGGCCTCCCGCAATATAATTCGTGGTCGGTCGGGACGAGGTCATGGGCCGTCCAGGCGGTTGTAACCGGAATTCGCAATTTAGCGATGAGCCGCTCAAATGTCTCCACCGCCCCAGCCAACCGAATTCCAGTGCCCACCATCATGACGGGCCGCGAGGCGGTCATCAGCCTTTCGACCACCTCCCTGCACTGCGCCGTTAACAGATCCGTCCGATCCGAGGAGACCAGTTCGTCGGGAGTGAACCCTGGAAGGGTCATAGGGTTAATTTTTGCCGCCTGGACATCGATAGGAATATCAATCCAACAGGGGCCAGGCCTGCCAGACTTCGCCAGATACAATGCCTTTTCAAGGTGGAACCGAATGGTCTGGGGGTCCTTGACCATCACCGCGTACTTGGTGATCCCTTGCACCATCGGGATGATGTCCGCCTCTTGATCTCCCAATTGTCGAAGACCCGGCAATTGATAGGAGGCCATACAAGTCTCTTGTTTCACTTGGCCCGAGATAACGAGAAGGGGGATGGAATCCGTCCACGCCCCGAATACACCGTTCAGCGCATTGATGCTCCCTGGACCGGTGGTCACGTTCAAAACCCCGACTTGCCCGGTTACTCGCGCATACCCTTCTGCCGCCATGGCACAGGCTTGTTCGTGATGATTACAGATATACTGAATCCGTTTTTCCCTGCCAAATGCGTCGTTCAAATGCATCGCCCCGCCACCCGAAACCATGAACACATGGCGAACACCCTGATCGGCAAGAGAAGCAGCTACGTACTCAGAGACTTTCAAGGGATTCCAATTCCGTGTTGGCTTTCAAAGCAGCGGGAGGGGTCCCACAGACCATGCGTTGTTAGAGAAAAGAGGATTACGCTGTGAGATTGTCTTTGAGCTTAAAATTGAGCGTGCCCTCTTCCAAAAGAATTTCATGAAACTCAGTAAACGCTTTTTGCGTGTCTGGACGTTGCAAATCGAATTCGGCAACAGGCTGGAACACGCGACCATGCCAGGGACAGGTAACCTTGTCCTTCGCACTGACATGCAGGTCCAGGCTGGCTCCCTCGTGGGGACACATGCGGACGAACACAAGAACGTGATCATCTTTCCGCACCACCCTTAATCCTAAATGGTCGTCCCTGCCAATGAACCATTCATTGGGGAGGGATTGGTCTCGCTCAATTTTCAATCGAACGGGTGGGAAGGAAAGAGGGTCTTTGGGGGCCACGACGTTGGAGCACGAAACGTTCATGGTCTGCTCAAAGCCATACCCTCCGGAGGGTCGGATAAAGGTATAGCCCCAGGATCGCAATTGCCCGCGCCTGGTCCGCATCGGGATATCCGTAGACATGAGATTTTTATAATTTCGTGTAATGACCCACCGAATGACGGGAAACAAAAACTGCAAAACCCTTGGAGAGCCAATGCTATAGGTAGTGACAACGTGTGTTTTGTTTCCATTTAAGGGGTCATACGTGGTCTCAACGAGCAAAACAAAGAACAAAAATGTTGTGTAATAAATCTGCGTCCGACCATCAAATGAGTAATTAAACACTCCCAGCGGCAGCTTCAACCCAAGAACGTTTTGGATATTAATGCTGGCGATTTCATGGTCTCCGACATAAGAAATGATGGCCTCCACCAGCTCATGGACGTAATGGAGATGTGGAACATCCTTATAGTTCCATTCTGCATCCGTCGCAGCGTAATTCCCTTGGTGGTCCAAGGAAAATGAGGAAAAATAAAGACCTTGCGCCTTAAGTTGGGAAATAAGCTGCTCTTTGTTTCGTTTCATAGCCCGATTCCTCCTAAGGAATGGATGATTATTTCAGAGGCCTGGCAATGGTAATGATATTGCCGAGCTTTAAGGGGAGACTGAGGAAATCAGGCAACCACATGATACGAACTCCCATCGCCCAAGCAAGGTGTTTGAGCAAATAGCCGAGAGGATAATAATTATAAGACTTCCTCACACAAAGAACTTCATATCCAGCCGACTCAAGCAGCCGCTTGATTGTTTTGGGATTAAATAATTGCGGATGCTGGAGACAAAATGCCGGCCATTTACTCCCAAGAAGTCGAGAGAGCAAAGAGGACTCGTCATGAGTGACAAACAGCACCACAGCATTCTCTGCCAGCGTGGGTTTCATGTTCTCCAGAATGCGTCGAGGCTCTACCAGGTGATCGAGAACATGGACCATGCTTAAAACGGAAATCTGCCTTCCAGGAATAACCGTGAAATCAAACATGCCTGGGAAAATCGTATAGGGAATTCCGGCAACCTTACGTTCCAGTTCTTGATGGACCGTTTGATTGGGTTCAAACAGCCAAAACCGTCTAAACTTTCCTCTTTGAGCGCACAGTTGCGCCAGAAATCCCTGGTCCGGCCCGACCTCCAGATAGTCCCCCTCTAAAACAGAAAATTCTCTTAGAATTTCAAAGTAGCCCTGCTGGGTTCTTTCCAGCGCCTTCAAGGGTAACCCCGCCATATTGTGCGGCATGAGACTGTAGAGTTGGGTCAACTGATCATTCGAGAAATAAACAGGGCAATATAAAGCGCCACAATGCTCACATCGGCAATAGGAAAAAAAGACTTTCTCTTGAAAGAAACCGCTCCAGTGCTCTTTCAACGCCTCAACGCCCATTAATTCCGCTAGGGGAGTGGAGGAACAGGAGGGGCGCGAACCCATGTGCTCCGTTTCACAGATCGGACAGGATCGCCTAATGTAGGACGGGGAAGGTTGGGGCGTTGGAGAAATACCACTTTCCATTTCTGATTAGTGTTTCCTTTTATATGCGGTCAGGAGTATTCCTTTTTTTGCCGGCTCATAATCATCCCGTATTGCGGAATAAATCGTTTTCAATAAATTAAGTCTTTGAACTCGCATACGCGACTCAGAAGCATAATCATCTATCATGATCTCCCCATTAAGACTTCGCTCAATATCCGTGTCAACGAACAGGTAGGTCGGCTTTGAGACCATGATCTGCTCGATGCAAAGGTTGACCTCCTTGGTTGTAACCAAAAACCATGGCACGTCAAAAAATGGCATCGCACTGTATTTCTCGGCGAGAAAAGGGATGAAATTATCGTATTTGGAAAGAATGTATATCGCGGGGTCAGGACCGGAGAATTCGTCAATTAAAGAAACAGAATCCTGAAACGGCTGTGGATCCATGGTCGATACAAAATTAGCCGTTTTGAGGTTCCACTGATAGGTTTTATGATCCACAAACACCTTGTCGAATGTTTGCTTGGTCGAGTAATACGCAAGCGACCCTGGAATATAGACAACACAGAGAGAAATCACAATGAGAGAAACAATGATCGGTTTCTGAAACCTCCCCTCCCCCCAACCTTCGAGAAGGATTTTGAGAAATCCAATCACACACAACACCAAAATTGGGGCTATATTCAAAATATGCGGCGGTGTGCCCCCCCACGTGTAATAAAGAAATAACCCTTGAGAGTAAAGCAGCAAGAGCATAACGATGTATTTCAAGTCTCTGGCAGTCCTTTCGAAATACAGAAGGGACAGGTACCCCGCGCTCACAGCAATCATGGTCAGAATCAAACGGTTAACAGGAATAGGGGGGCCGACGAATCCCTCGAGGTAGTAGGCCAACATACTATTCTTCGACGAACCAGACGACGACATTAAAAACATCGTAGCAATCATCAAGACTGCTGCCGACCCACCACAGACAGCTACCATTCGAAGGCTCACGAGTTCTCGATCAATCATGGCCAAAATGACCAGGGTAGCTCCCAAGGCCACCGCAAGCGCCAAGCCGAATTGAACATTATTAAGCACTCCCACAAAGGCAAACAATAGGGCCACTAGAAGAAAGCCCATTCTCCCCTTCCGCAAAAACATGCAGAACGCAGCGAGGACAGGAACGTCGAAGAAATGTCGGAGAGGATTTAGTCCCGGCCCTAAATGAAGGATCTGAAAGTTAATCATGATGATATAGCCAAAGGCCAGGACGCAGGCGAGTGTTACATAAAAAATGTCCCGGAAAATAAGCAGGGAACACCCGACAAATAAAGCAAAGTAGATCAGCCAAAAGGAATACCAAATCGGGAAATAATTGGCATAAGAAATTCCCCCAGCCCACTGCAAAAGGGTCACCATCACCACTACGTTTAAGGGACCATATTGTGCATTGATATCTTTCAGAGGTCTCCCTTTTGCGTATTCGCTTATCGGCCCAAGAACGAAATTATGGTGGTGAATGACCCATCTATTGAAGATCTGATTATGCATTTCGAACTGATTTTTTTCTAAAAATTCCTTTTCCTGGGAGGTGTAGCTCCTTGCCATTAATCTCCGATGTTCCGTCCGGGATGTTTGACGCAGTTGAGCTATTTTGCTCGCATACTCATCTTTTGGATAAAGAGAAACCAGCTCCCTATATTCTCCAAAGGTCATACCGCGGTTCACAACTAACGCATGCAACTCATCATTGTAGTAGTAGGCAGTCGTACGATCCTGCTCTGCGGGCAACGCCTTTAATGCCTTGTCCATCGCATCCCGCGTGGGATACATGGCCCACTGGATCCTATCCTGGAGGACCTCATGCTGATCGGAGCCATTAATGAATGACTCCAACAGGCTGGTTTTGGGAAGCTGGACAGACATCCCTAACCTGGGAGCTGGAGTCCTCCCCAGATCGCGCATCGGATCATACTTATTAAGCCCGGCCAACTGATGACCATTGATGTAGTCGGTGTTGGAAACGAGGCCTTCTCCCAAGTAGGTGTATTCAGGAATGTCGAGATATTCGTTGATGACTTTCAGATCGCCCCAGATAAATGGGGAAAAAATGAACACAAAATGCAGACACATGAGACTCAGCAAACCTATTACCGTAACAACCGCGCCACGTGAATGGACCCATTGGTTGAAATTTCCCCATATATTCGCAAACGTTAGACCTCGTGAATGGGCCCATTGATTGACCTTCTCAAACACATTCAGAAACACTGAATTGTGCCAATTTTTTACCAGAACAAAGAAGAATGGTGCAATCGCAACTACGCTCCACAGGAGCACAAGTGCCAAGGACGTAATAGAGATAACGGCGTTATTTTTCCCCCTGAACCAGCCGAAAGCTGATCCGTTGATCCCAATCAAGAGCACCCCGCACGCTACCAGCAAGCTCTTACTGGCCGCGCCCTCTTCCCTCCAACTGTTTAACACTCCAGCCTTAGGTATCAATAGGAATAGGCACAGATAATAAAGGAGCAGTCCGACCCAAACTCCGACTTCAAAGATAAGTTCCTGCGGCTTCCCTGGATTGAGGAAATTAAGAGCCCACGCGTTGTAACTTGCCGAGTGGCTGCGTACGAATAGACTGGACTGTACGTGCCGGGACAGTCCGTAGAGGATCCCGATCAACCCCACACTACAAACAAACCCATAATTCAAAAGAAATCTTACGACACTTGGATGAGGCTCTGACACAATGGCGACTAAGAAGCGTTTCCTTGCGATATAGATACCGATGCAAAGAAGACCGCCCACGCAAACAAGCACAACCATTGGCCTCGCCGATAGAAACAAATCTGGATGTTTAAAAAATGTAGTCTGCAGATCAAACTCAAACACTTCTCCCCCAAAAGGCCTTTTCCCGTTGAATCCATTTTTGTATTCAAAATCGTTAAACTGAAGAGTTAGCTTTGGAATATTATGTTTCGCTGCTATTTCCTCCTCGTTTGCAACTCCCCAGAAGACCCCCTTCTCGTCGACCGCCATCTCAAGCCTGAACGGGCGATCAAATTCACACTGCGGCAATGCAATAGCCGTCGGGCCGCCTGGCCAATCCACAATCAATGCAACATCGCAGTCAGGTGACACCTCAAGTCGCAGCCCACCATCTCGGGTAGCTGTTTGAAAAATGTCTTGGTACTCTTTGCCCTGAACTGGAATAAAATTGAGCTTTAATACAATAGCAACGACGTCATAAGACGAAGGCAATTTCTCAAGAGGTGGATCAAAAACGATTTCATTTGTACGGAGGTCTGGAACAATATGGACGTGTCCGACCTCCTTCAAACCGAAGCCCCACCCCATGAAAAACGTCAGACCTAAAACAACGCTGAGGGCGATTGCGCCCCCCCAAAGAATAATGTCCTGTCCGAATTTCTTGATAATTCTATTCATCATATGAAATGCGCCTGTACGCTCTATACTGCGCCCCCGTCGATGAGACACCTTAATAGGAGAACTTCAGCCAGTCTTCGAGGTGATCATTACTTCGGAGGGGATCAATCCGGCTAGAATGTATTCCGATCAGCCAGCCCTTACCTTAATGAGGAGCCGTCAGGTTGAGTGTTTCACCCCACCGAACGTAATGAGAGAATGCCAAAAATAACCGCATACGATTGCAATGCATATCAGCAGCCCCTGGCTAAAGACAGGAGGCCAGTTGAGAAATTCCACCAGGAACGGGAGTAGTGCAATGTTTGCCCCGAAGGACAACCAATAATAGATCCCAAATCGGCCGAATTCACGCAAAACATTTCCCTTGGTTTGAAAGACAAATTTCTTATTTAAGATAAAAGCGCTCGCCAGGCTGATGATCTGCGTCACCAAGAGCACAACCATGTAATGCAGGGGAAGACCGAAATACGCAGGCAGATAATATAGGCTCGCAAAGACCACGCAATAGAACACGGTGTTCCACCCACCGATTAATACATAGGCGATTGTTTTCCAATGCCGATCAATGAGCTTCTTCACAGCCCCAGGGTTTCCCCGACCACGAAGTTCGGCCGCTGCTTCACTTCTTCATAAATCAGCCCTATATATTCGGCAATCACTCCAAGCGCTGTGAACCCGAACCCGAACATCAACAACATGACAGCCATAATCGTTCCAAACCCCGGGAAAGGCACTCCCCACACAAGCACCCGGACGATGATAATTGCGAGCGCCACGAACGAAAAGAGAGAGACTGAGAGCCCAATGATCGAAATCATCTTGAGGGGAATATTGGAAAAGGCGAAAATTCCTTTCAAGGCCAGTTCCAGAACACCCAACGTGTTTGCCTTGGATTGCCCACGGAACCTCGGCGCCCGCTCAAACTCAATGCCGATAGACTTGAACCCCGTCCACACAAACATACCTCGAAGGAACCGGTTCCGTTCATCCATCTGATTGATGACTTCGTAGACCTTCCGGTCCGCCAATCGGAAGTCGCTGACGTTTTTGGGAATCATGCCTCCGGTAAATTTGTTAATGATCCAGTAAAACAGCTGCGAGTTGATCTTGCGCATGAGCGCGGTGCCAGGCCTCCCTTTCACAATCCCGTACACGTTGTCGTAGCCTTCTTCCCATTTCGCAATGAAGTCTTTGATCATCTCGGGCGGCTCCTTGAGCGCGGCGGTCATAATGATCGCCGCGTCGCCCGTGGCGTAGCGTAAGCCCGCCGTCACCCCCCCATCCATCCGGAAATTCCGTGAGAGGCGAACGACCTTGAATCGTGGATCCTCCTGATGAATCCGTCGAAGTTTGTCGAAGGTGCCATCGCGGGATCCGTTCTCGACGATGATAGCCTCAAACTGATACGCAGGCAGTTCATCGAAAACCGCCCGTAACCTTCTGGCCAACTCTTCGATGGACTCTTCTTCGTTATACGCCGAGGTGACCACTGAAATTGTCTTCACCAACACTCGCTCCCTCCCTTGCATCTCATTTTCAGTGAGAACTTCACCATTTGAAACCTATTCGTCCTTCAGGAGCAGAGCCCGATTTATTGTATGTTCCCGTGCCTGATACCAGGCATACAGTTCGGCAAGGCTCTTGTCCAGAGGGGCCAACTCGATGCCGGAAAAGGTTTCCCGAAGACGTGAATTGTCTCCACTGTACTCCAAACCCATGCCAGGCTCCTTGATTAGGATGGGCACGTCAGTCCCGGAAACCTGAACAACCATCTGGGCAAGAGTTTTCAGTTCCACCGCACTTTCCGGGGTCACGTTATAACTCCGGCATGGGACGTCTTCCCGTAAACATCGCTCTATCACTCGAACAAGGTCATTGATATAGACATAATCAAATTTCCTGTTTTGTTTGATCGTGATCGGAAGGCCGAAGAGCACTTTGCAGATGGCATTGGAAATGAATCGGATCGCATAGTCTTCGAATTTCCCGAATACTCCGAACGGACGGAGCTCCACAATCCCCTCGATATGCTCAGACCAACAGGCGCAACAATATTTCGAGAAACCTGCGGAATCATCTGGGATATAAGAACCGAAAAATTCTTCCTTCATCTTCGGTTGGTAATGGCGTCGGCCATAGACCGATCCTGAGCTAATGAAGACCATTTTCCGAAAACGTTCCCGGTTTCGGACCAGCGCCGCAAACATCCTCATGTCCCGCTCAACGAGATCCGGGGCCGGCTGGGCATTGCGATGTCCTGGGGTCGTCGCGGAATGAACGACAAGATCAATGCGCGTGGACCTGAAAAACCTGTCGACAGCATCGACATCCAACAGATCTAGCTCACGCCGCGAAGGAGCAATCACCAGGAACGAGCCGGTCAGATGCTCGGCGAGGTTACGCCCTATGAACCCGTTCCCACCGGTTATCAATACAGCCGGCTGGTCGGCCATCTAAGATTCGCCCCCTTGCCTGCATTATTCATGAACGCTTCTGCTGCAATCGCCGATCCGCTGCTACGACAGGCCTTTGGCCGGCGGGCTCGCCCCTCGGACCCTCAACATACTGCACGAGTACGCCTCGGGGCCTCAGAGCTCCGCGCACCGGTCTCGCGACGCGGCTCATCGATTTCGCGACGAACCGTCATGAATAATGCGGGCTAGCTTCTTGACCCGGCACGACCACAGAACCTGGTAATCTCTTCAACCACGAACGCCACCGTCTCGATGGTCATTCCGGGGTATACGCCGACCCAAAACGCATCTTCCATAAGGCGATTGGTATTCACCAATTCCCCAACGACCCGATAGCCCCTCTGCTCCTTACGCATGACGTCGAAGCAGGGATGCTTGATGATATTTCCGGCAAACAGCATCCTTGTTTGGATTAGCCTGCTTTCCAGGTAGTCCACGACTTCTTTGCGGGAAAATCCTGCGTCCTTTCGGACAATCATGAGAAATCCAAACCAGGCGGGATCGCTCCCGGGAGTCGGATCCACGAATACGAAACGATCCTCCAATGGCCGCAATCCTTCTCGAAGCAGGAGGTAGTTCCTCCTCCGCAGATCGCAGAATTGCGTCAACTTATCCAGTTGCGCACATCCCACTGCCGCTTGGAGGTCGCTGGCTTTCAGATTGTATCCAAAGTGGGAATAGGTATATTTGTGGTCGTACCCGAAGGGCAACTCCCCTAACTGGTGCTCAAACCGCTTCCCGCAGGTATTGTCTTTGCCTGAAGGGCACCAGCAGTCCCGTCCCCAATCGCGCATGGACTCAATGATACGGGCCAAATCCTTGTCGTTCGTATACACCGCCCCTCCCTCGCCCATGGTGATGTGGTGAGGGGGATAGAAACTACTGGTGGCGATGTCTCCGAATGTCCCTGTATACCGACCTCGGTAGGTAGATCCGAGCGCATCGCAATTGTCCTCGATCAGCCATAAGCCGTGGGTTCGGCAAAACTGCTGAACGGCATCGACATTGAAAGGGTTGCCAAGAGTATGCGCCAGAACCACTGCCTTGGTTTTCGCCCCCCTGGCCAGTTCAAGCATTGTGACATCTACGTTCAACGTCTGGAGATCCACGTCCACAAACACGGGAACGGCCCCATACTGGACGATGGGTGCCACAGTGGTGGGAAATCCAGCCGCAACAGTAATGACCTCATCACCCCGCTGGACTTTCCTGTCCCCCAGGTCGTCGGAGGTCAAAGCCATAAAAGCGAGGAGGTTGGCTGACGACCCGGAATTAACCAGGCTAGAGAACCGCACTCCCAGGAAGTCGCAGAATTTCTTTTCGAACTCTTTGGAAAATCGGCCGTAGGTCAGCCAAAATTCAAGTGCGGCATCTACAACGTTGATCATTTCACGTTCGTCATAGACACGGCCCGCATAGCCGACTTTTGTCGTGCCTGCGATAAACGACGAAGATCCTTGATGGACCAGACGATAGTACTCTGCGACTTTACTGAGAATTTCTTGCTTGAGGTTGTCAGCACTCACGAAATATTCTCCTGCGTGGCAGTCCATACTGCATCTTTTTTCATAGCCGCCTGAACATATCGAGTAATGGACTCGGAGCTGAACGTTTTTACGTCCAACTTAGGATTTCCGTACTGTACACGATACCAATTGACGGTTTCAGCTATTGCCTCTTCAACAGAAAAGGCCGGCTCCCAACCTAATCGGAGCTTTGCCTTCGTAATATCCAGACTGAGTGTACGGGCTTCATGGGGTTCACTGTGCCGAGCTCCTGACGCCTGTTCCCATGCCCCATTCCCCCAAATAGCGACTACCTGATTCACAACCTGAAAAACCGGGAGATTGCTGGTGCAGTGAGGACCGAAATTCCAGGCTTCGTCGAAACCAGATGGCTTGCTCCACAGACAGGCACCCAACCAGAGATATCCGGAAAGAGGCTCAAGAACATACTGCCACGGACGAATCGCGTGGGGATTTCGCACAGTCACAGCCTGACCACCCGTTAATGCACGGATAGAATCTGGGATAAGACGATCCTGTGCCCAATCCCCTCCTCCAATGACATTCCCAGCTCGTGCACTGGCGAGACGAACCGGATGCGTATCTCCATTCAAAAAAAATGAGTTCCGATAGGCCGCCGTAATCAATTCAGCGCAGCCCTTGCTGGAACTATAGGGATCAAATCCACCCATTGCATCGTTCTCTCGATAGGCATAGGGCCACTCACGGTTCTCATAACATTTATCGCTTGTCACGTTGATGCAGGCCCTGACACTCGGTGTCATCCGAATCGCCTCAAGCACGTTCACGGTGCCCAACACGTTCGTTGTATAGGTTTCGACCGGCTGATTGTAAGAGTATCGAACCAGCGATTGGGCTGCAAGATGGAACACGATCTGAGGTTGATACTGTTTCAACACATCTCGAACTTTGTCTCCATCTCGAATATCTCCCTCAACATGTGTGATCCCCTCTTGAAGGTTGGCAAGCCGAAAGAGACTTGGCTCAGTCATTGGGGGAAGCGCGTAACCAACTACTCTTGCACCTAACGATTGAAGCCACAGCGCTAGCCAGGCCCCTTTAAACCCCGTATGGCCCGTGACGAGCACTGTTTTCCCCTGATAGACACCACCGAACAGTTGATCCATGGTTACCAAACTTTCCAAGGGGCCTTGCCGCTCACCCACAGATCCTCAAGGTAATTTTTGTCTCGCAAGGTATCCATGGGTTGCCAAAAACCATGGTGCTTGCAGGCAAGCAATTGACCATCATTGGAGAGCTTCTCCATTGGTTCTTGCTCAAGGGCGGCCTGATCATCAGCAATGTACTTAAACAGACCTGGCTCCATGACGAAAAATCCGCCATTGATCCAATTCCCATCACCGGAGGGCTTCTCCTTGAACTCTCTTACGTAGTTATGCTCATCCAGTGTCAAGGCTCCAAAACGCCCTTTGGGTTGGGTAGAGGTAACCGTGGCTAGCTTGCCGTGTCTTCTATGGAACGCGAGTAATTCGTACACATTGACATCTGCAACACCGTCACCATAGGTCAGGAAAAACGTTTCCCCGTTGACATAGGGTGCCACCCGTTTGACTCGTCCGCCAGTCATGGTGTGATCACCGGTGTCGACCAGAGTAACCTTCCAAGGTTCGGCGAATTGTTGATGCACTTCCGTCTTATTGTGAAGAAGGTCTAGCGTTACATCGCTCGTGTGAAGAAAGTAATTTGAAAAGTATTCCTTAATTACGTAACCTTTATATCCGAGACATATCACAAAGTCATTAAAGCCATAGTGGGAATACAGCTTCATAATATGCCACAGGATGGGCTTCCCGCCGATCTCAACCATAGGTTTTGGACGAGCCACAGTTTCTTCCGATAACCGCGTTCCCAAACCTCCTGCCAGGATAACAACCTTCATCATTCCGCTCCTCTGTATTGCCTACAGACGACTCACCAAAAGCCGCCATGTCCCTACGAAGATGAGCCCATAGTTATTGCCTGAACCCCTCTAAGTTATTTCACTCAATTGTCGTCAGGAGGGCTTCCCCCTGTACTGAAACAACATGATGCCGTTTTGGCTTCTAATTTCTTCATAGCCCTGGGCACTAGTAAGCCACTCCACAAACTCATGTTGCTGCTGGAGTTTCAGGGCAGATGTTTTCCCAGGCTCTGCGCTAATAACGACATACTCTGGCACCCACTGGGGGACCGCCCCTCTATTCACGGCCTCAGAACCTGACGATGGTTTTCCGTCGGCAATAGACCAATCACAAAGCGCCCCCGTAATCACATTAATCTTGCATATACGATGGCGATTAATCAGCAGGGGGGCAAGCCGCACATCGGTCGCAACGGCGGCATCAGAGGGCACAAGACTGATAATCTCAAATGCGGATGCGGCAAATTCCGGATTCGTCTCACCGATGTCGTAACCCGGGCTTCGATACGTATTCAACGCTATCAGGAATAGCATGCAGGCACACACGACACTCCACAGCGGTCGAGTCGATCTCCACCGCTGCTCAATAACACGAACGGCATTCGACAGTCCGTGCACAACGCCGAAAAAGAGAAACGGAAGCGCAGGCGCACTATAATGAAATCCCAACTTGTTCATACCGGCATTTTGGCTCAGAAACATAATCGAAAGGGGGACCGCCAGAAGAAAGGCCTCTCTCCACGCAAACAGTGGCAAGAAAACCACGGGAATTAGAAAATAAAGAAGGTACACATACTGATTGCGAGCGACAAGTGTTTCGTAGCCCGCCCAGAACGGGTTACTAAGAAGATGAATGACTGCATCACTCAGGTTTGTTCCAAGATTGGCATAACGATGCCAGAAAAAGAGCTCAGGGTAGGGGCTAAAGATTGGAAATACCACCTTAATAATGAAAACGAAATATATGACCGCACACAGTGCCAGCCCTGCGCCAAAGAGTCGCCAGCCTGGGCGGAACGCGGATAGATAAAGGCCACAGCCGGCAAGGGGGATCAGAATGCTTTCCTCGATTGAAAAAGCCAGGAAAGCGGCTACCGCCGCAAGACCTTTCTTGCCAGACTCAACAAAGACGAGCATCCATAAGACTGCTGGAATCGTGAGAGGAGATAAGTGGAAGTCATGCGCATTGCCATGATGCACATATGGGTTGGATACATATACAAGCACAGACACGAAGGCAAGGAAGGGATGGACACACCGCAATAGAGCGAGATAGTAGACTGCCACCGCACCGATCCCCAGCGCAACACTTTGAATCACCAACAAGGTTAAGGGGTGCTCTACGAGCCGATACGCAAGACCAATCAAGACGAAGATCGGCGAGAAATGCCCGCCCAAAAAAGAGTCATTGTCGAGTGAATTGAAAAACCATGGTCCATGAACCATGTGCCAGGCCACATTCGCCTCAACCGCCATATCCCACATCGTTTGCAATTCGAAATACTGGCGGACACGCAAATGTATCAAGAATACTGCAAACACGGCCCCAAACATCCATGCGGCTTTTCGGTGCTGAGACATGCTCATGCTGTTGACACGGGCAACAGCAGCCGTCACGTGATTAGCCATCGCTCTTGAAGCCAGCAGCCACGCTCCAAACGCTGCACAGGAAATAATTACTCCCAGTTTAAATAGATTGAGGTGGACCGGCTTCAGCCCGAGCCAGGTAACATTTATGTAAGTCAGCAGGTCAACCATGGAAACTCCAGTTCAGCAGCCGGCGGTGGTCATTCATAAACTATAAGCCAAGGGAGAGGGCCTTTGGGTAGGCTTTCCCTTCCATAGTATCTACGCGAGAGAACTCAGGAAACATACCGTGTTGTGCAGCATCAGAGTCGTCATGCCCGAGGACTCTCCTGTAGCCTACGCATCCTGTTTCCAGTTACCCACGAAAGCCAGTAGTGAGACACGAAGGAGTCTGGAATAGGTGCGGAACTTCCATGGATCCTGCTGCAGGGCTTGAATGAGCTTCACCCACCCCTTGCGCGGTTGTCCGTCCTTTGCGGCATGTATCCCCCAATCCGAGTAGCACTCGGCGAGCATGCGATCGATGAGTGCGTTCTTGACTCGATCTCCCGCATAGAGCGCCCGCATTCGAATCAGGAAGCGCTCCCGGCTGCGAATAACTCCCTCCCCACCCGTCCGAGTGAATCCTCCTGGATGAAGCCTGTAGGCCATCCCGGATTCAGGCAATAACACAAAGCGCCCCTGCTGTTTGAGCCTGGCAATGAGATCAAAGTCCTCAAATCCGCGCAGCTCAGGATCGAATCCACCGACCCGTTGGAAGACGTCGCGCCGGACCATCATCGCTGAAGGAAAGACGAGTGCCTCTCCAATCAAACGGCCGAGCGGTGACGCCAAAGCCGATGCCTGCTCAGCCAGCGCTACTCCCGCCACCAGCACTCGTCCGTCGCCGTCCATCCTATCGTAGTCACAGTGCACCAGCACAACATTGGGCTCCGCATTCAATACGGCAACCTGCTGCGCAAGCTTGGACGGATACCATCGATCGTCCTGATCCAGAAAGGCCACGAACGCCCCGGTCGCTTGTCGGACACCCTCATTGCGCGCTGCACTTTGGCCTGCATTCGCCTGCTCAATCACTCTCACCCGCTCACCATATTGTTTTAGCAACGCGCACGAGCCGTCCGTGGATCCGTCATCCACACACACGATTTCATAATCTTGAAATGTTTGCTCAAACACGCTCCCCAGCGATTCCTTGAGAAATCGCTCGCCGTTGTACACCGGGATTACGACACTCACCAATGGCATCGAATACCTTTCGCGCAAAGAACCGTCAGATGGGCTTGACCGCTTCAAGCTCAATATCCATTTCTATGCAGGCATTCCAGAGGTATCGGCGGAAACGTTTCTGGAAATAGCCCGGCATGAACTTAAACGGCTTTCGCATCTTGAAGTATGTGGAGCGAATTTTAAAGTTTGTCTTGAGCCCGTACTAGTTCGGGTAATCGAAATACTCAAACGTGGCCTCAGTGATATAGCGCACATGTGTCGGGTCGACAAAATCCTCGCGCGAGGCATAATAGGGGGTTTGCACATAGACCTTCGCACCTGACTCACAGATGCGATACAGCTCTTCCACAAACGTGACAAGATCATCCATGTGTTCAACGATATTGTGCAGATATACGGTCGTCACACTGCCATCCAGAAAGGGGAGCCCCTGATCAAAGTCGCAGACGACGGCCACCCCTGGTATGCTTCGCCGATCGACTCCCAGCGAGCCGGGATGCTTGTGCGCCCCACAACCGATATCAAGACTAAACCCCATGGATCACCTCTGAACAAGCTACAGACAGACTGGCACCTGGAAAGCCATCACGTCAGCGACCGGAAGAGCTGTATGAGGCCGTCCCACAGCCCTGTTTCCCGACGGGGAGAAGCCGTTGGGCGGCAGTAAACACCTCGCGGACTGCAATTAACCTCATGCAATTCTCCTCACCCCTTGCACAGGTCGGGTGAAAGCAACTGCGGCAATCGAGCCCTTTATAGAGCACCTCCACAGGACCACCACGAGGCCCCCACTCGTGAGGGCTCGACGGGCCAAACAACGCCACCACGGGAGTGCCCACTGCAGAGGCGATATGCATCGCGCCGCTATCGCTTCCAACGAAAAGGGCTGACTTTTTGGCGATGGCTGCAAACTGTTTAATGGTTGTATGGCCTGCCATAATGGCAGGATTACTCTTCGCCATTTGTCGAATCTGTTGCGCGAGATCGCAGTCCTGACGACTGCCTCCGATCAACACCTGGCAACCATACTGGGACGTGAGACGATCGGCCAGCTCCGCGAACCGCTCCGGAGGCCAGGCTTTAAACCAGTACCGGGCGCCGGGCTGCAGGATTACCATCGACTGCGATCGCTGAACGCCGAGTTGATCCAATAAGTACTCCGCACTCTTCTCCTCTTCTGGCGTTAGCCAGAGTTGAGGATCCTTTGAGCCGGCTTGGATGCTCATGGGCTTCAGGGCTTCCAGATCCCGGTCAATCCTGTGCCGCACACCTAGCACAGGCTGGACCACCTGTGTGTAGCACCGTCCTCGCCAACGATGCTCGTCGTTGAATCCAATCCGAACCGGCGCCCCGCTGATCCAACTCAAAAACGCAGACCGGTCTCCATCGGTCAAATCGATCACCGTGTCGAATCGCCGACGACGCAGTCCGGCAATAAGCCGCCATTGCGCCGCCAGAGATCTTTTGTCGAGGACCATGATCTCGTCCAGGTCCGGGTTTCCGGACAACACGTCTTCGGTCCCGCGATTCACCATCATCGTGACCCGGACATCCGGTCGTGCCGCTTTGATGGCTCGCACGGTCGGCGTCGCCAACAAAACGTCACCGAGGTAGCGGAGTTTGATGATGAGGACGTTTCTCATGGGAAAAGAGCTGATGGCGTATAGCTGATGATAAAAACGATTCTTGGCTGCACTCTAGCCATTGGCCATACGCCATCAGCCATTAGCTTTTCCCTTCACACAATTCCCGGTACAGCGCAACGGTCTTGGCCCCAGCCTGCTCCCAGGAGAATTGCTTGGCGCGTTCGAATCCTTTGACCTTCAATCCGGCTCGAAGCGGCTCATCCTCAAGCACACGGATCATCGCCTCTCCAAGCGCCCGCGCGTCTTGGGGGTCTACCAACACGGCCGCATCACCAACCACTTCAGCCAACGCGGTCGAATTGGACGTGAGTACCGGCGCCCCACAGGCCATCGCTTCCAACACGGGCATCCCAAACCCTTCGTACAACGAAGGGAAGACGAACAGATCGGTGGAGGAATACAATAACTGCAGATCGTTCGTGGACAACCGGCCTGGACAGAGGACCTTTTCCGATAGGCTGCGCCTTCGAGCCGTCTCTTCATAGTTCCCGAACGGATGGATGGGCGAGCCGACAAGGACCAACATTCTAGATCCCAGTTTCTTCCGCACCTTCTCAGCCGCTTCAAGAAATATTTGATGATTCTTACGCGGGTCTGCCCCTCCAATAAACAACAGATAGTGCTCGGCCGTCAGACCGATCCGTTTCCGCAACTCCGCCATCGCCTGATCATCCCGGCGTGGCACGAAATCCTCCGACACTCCGTTGGGAATCACCCTGATGTGCTCGCGCTTCAACCCATAGAGTTCCACGAGTTCTCTCGCGGAAAACTCGGATACCGTGATGGTTTTCCTGGCTCGCAGCGCGGTTTGTCTCGTCTTGAACGACGACGGCCATTGTCCCAACATCTTCTTCGAGTACTCGGGGTGGCGATCTAACCAAAGATCGTGAATGGTCACGATCCCGCCATAGCGCCCGACGGTCTGCATCCGAAAGTTGGTCCCATGGTACAGATCCAATTGATCGGACGAGCCCCGCTTCCCCATCCCCCATCGGCTCGAGTTCACCCACTGGAGCCGCTCAATTCCCGGCCACGCCTTCACAGAGTCAGGCTGGTCAGCGCCCGGTTTGGCATAGGCCACAAAGTCAATTGCTTCTTGCTGTGCCAGCATCGTACGGAGCAGGTGGTAACTGTGCCACCCCACCCCACCCATATCGCCCACCATCGGATTAGCATCAAAACCGATTCTCATCCTCGCCCCTTCTGTGCTGCCAGCACCTCACCATACAGCTCTTCCATGTGCGCGACGGACGCACCAAGACTAAACCGCTCCTGCGCACGCGCCCTCCCGTTACGGCCCATTTGCTCTCGTCGAACTCAGTCCTCCAGGAGGGACACCACGGTTGCAGCCAATGATTCGACATCTCCCGGGGGAACAAGCAGGCCCGTCTCTCCCTGCGCCACGACTTGGGGGAAGCCCACCCGTCGTGGTCGCGACCACGGCTTTCCCCATTGCCATCGCTTCGACCACCGCAAGGCCAATCCTTCTCTCACCGCTAGGGCACACAGATGTATGCTCACCAGCTCGAGTGCTATATCGCGCATGACAAAATTCAGGCGTTCCCTACCTTGGTATACACCTTGACCATCTCACGGGCGGTTTGTTCCCAGGAAAACTGGGAAGCACGGGCTAAACCTTTTCTACGTAGCTCTTGACGGAATCCAGCATCCGAAAGCACCTGTTCCAGATGACAGGCAAATCCTGCTGCATCTGACGGATCTGCAGAGAGCGCAGCATCTCCAAATACCTCCGGCAGTGATGAGGCATTGGAAGAGATCACAGGACACCCGCACGCCATTGCTTCGAGGACGGGCAATCCAAATCCCTCATACCGAGAAGGAAACACAAACACTGCTGCATGCTGATACAAGGCAACCAACTGGTCTTCCGCCACGACACCTGGGAATGAAGTCTGTGACTCAAGACAAAGCTGATGCACACGCGCATGTACCTCGGACCGATTTCTCAGGTCACCAGCCAGGACCAAATCATGGCTCTCTCGAAGATGAGGAGGAAGTAGGGCAAATGCCTCGACCAGCGTTTCCACATTCTTCGTTGGGTCAGAACCGGCCACGCTCAGCACATACGGTCTCCTTGGTCGATCCTGCGCCAACGAGCAGGTTGGCCGAAAATGAATTGGATCAACCCCAGGAGGCACCACACTTACTTGATCCTGAGGAAGACAAAGATGCCGAACTATATCGTTTTTGGACCACTGGGAGACCGTCACCACATGATCCACCTGCACCCTCTGGTTCGGAATCACCATACGCTCAATAACCGTGTTGAGGTTTCGTTTCTGACAGTACGAGCCGAACAAAAGTGGCTTAACATCATGAATCGTAACGATAAATTTCCCTCGTTTCCAGGCCACACAGGAGTCGTAGGGGAAATGCAAGACATCATACCGGCCGACCAGATTTGGCGCGATCTGCTCCCACAACCGCCTGCGGAAGAACGGAATTCGAATAATACGGTAACGGATGTTCTGCCTGACAGGGAAATTGCAGAAGTCATCTGGCATTAGGATTTCATACTGGTTTGTAGCATCCACTCGACCGAGTGCCTCAATGAGCCCACGCGCATACCGTCCAAGCCCAACGTTGAAATCCCGAAGGTGCCAAGCAGCAATAACAATCTTCATATTCTCTGGCTCTGACATAGCAGATAAGTATCGAAGCGATTTGAATTAGCCAAAAGGTGATATTGCGTGTTCAGCACTGCTCCCCCCTGCAAGCGGGCTACCAACGACGGAGGATAGACACCTATAGGCACCCAATCCATACAGGAAGGAGAGCGAGGATGGCCATCAGTTTGCGCTTCACCCCGCCAATAGCTTCAATCCCATGCACGTACAGGATTCGAGCACTACCTGCGGTCCAATTGAGAGGCGACCTGCCTGGGTGCATCCCACAGCTTGGCATATTTCACAAAGGTATACATGCTGGCGAACACACAGACAATGAGTCCGCGCACTCCATCGCGAAACCCCTGTTTCAATACATAGGTTTTCACCAGGACCACTAGAGGACGGAAGACCAGGTCAATCCAGCGAACAGTCCGAACCCTCTTGGCCTTCTCCTGTGCCGCCAGCGTGGTATAGAGCCCGAACTTCTTGAAGTGATCCTGAATGCGCCGCTCCGTGTAATGATCAAGGTGCCCGACCAATGTCCCAATCTCTCCATCGACGATGAGATTTTCATGCACCGCGACATCGTTATACTGAGCGATCCCTCGGCGAAACAGCCGCACCTGATAATCGGGATAGACACCGCCCCCTCGTACCCAGGCTCCGTAAAAAAAGTTCCGCCGTGGAATCCGATAGGCCACGGGAGCGCCTGATCTCCATCGCTCGAGGCAGGTGCGCACCTCTTCACGAAGTTCCTCGGTCACTCGTTCGTCGGCATCAAGGATCAGAATCCAGTCAGACGACGCCTGTGCCATGCCGAAATTCTTCTGCATGCCGAAGCCGGGCCAGGGACGCACCGAGACCTTCGCCCCGCAGGCACGGGCTAACTCGACGGTCTTGTCACAGCTCTCCGCATCCACGACGATCAACTCATCCACCCATTGCACCGACTTGAGGCAATCCTGGATATTCGCCTCTTCGTTTTTGGTGATGACCACGCAGGCAAGGGAGGGCTTGCTGGCAACAAGGGTCACGATGGGGATACTCCTGTACTTGGGGGAATCGTCCCTAGGGCCTGGAATTGCCGGCGGTGCAGATCGACAATCCTTTCAGGTTTTACATAGAGCCAGCGCCACGCAAAGGCACGGTTAAATTCTCTCACGAGCTTCTTGAGAGGTTTGCCGACATGTCGGCGAAGGATCTGGTGAAATGAACGCTCATCTGCGACGGACCGAAAATAATTGGGCTTGTACCAGAGCTTCTCCTGCTCTTCCGTTGACCACTTCTCAGGAATGGAGAGTCGAGGGTGGGTACAGGCAAACGGTTCCCGCTTTCCTTTCACCGTCGCTCGAATGAAATGGTGCACGTAGCATCCGCCGAAGATCTTGCACCGACGGACATCTCCAAGTTCGTCCTCACGCTTGCGAAGCCTATAGTAGAGGTCCCAATCGGCGGCCTGAACCTGCTCGTCCAACAGGCCGATTTTCTCGAGTGTTGAACGCCTGATCATCACACAGGAGCCATTGAGCCCATCAAACATGGTCGTTGAAAAACAGCGATGCACCTCTTCGCAAAAACCTTCCCAATCTCCATACATCGCTCGGATCTTTGCGTGGAGTTGGACGGCCGTTTTCCCCGAAGAAAGCCGGCCTTGTCCAATTGTTGCCCATCGATCTTGTATCCAATCCGTCAGCGCTGGCGTGGGCATCATTTCCAACCCCAGCGGCGTAATGGCATCCAAGTGAAAGCGCTCCATTGCCTCGATCAACCGGCCATTCCAATTGGGCCCCACATACAAATCATTATTGATGTGACAGAGATACTCGCCGGTCGAATTCCTTGTTCCAAGGTTCATGGACTCCGGATAACAGAGATTGGCGGTGTTTCGAATGACCCGACACCCTTGCGACTCGAAATATTCCGCCGAACCGTCGGTGGAATGATTGTCGATCACGATGACTTCGTAGGGACCCGTCGTGTACCGGCGAATCCCTTCCAAGAAGAGCATGTTGTGGCCAAGCTGGTTGTGCACTGCGACGATCACACTCAACATCCGGCTCGATCCCCCGTTGTATGTTTCACCGCAAACTTAAACGTGCCCTCCCAGCGCAGAACGGTATAGTTACATTCACGCGGAAGCACACGATGAATACGATTGAGGTCACGGACGGACTGATAGATTTTCTTGATGAATTGCCCATGCCGGCAGTCGCAAAACTCGTCGATCGTCTGGCCGGTCTTGGGTTCGAACGTAAGCGTATCGCCTTCGCCGATGTAAACAAACCAGCGATGGAACGACCATCCACGATCAGGGTTCGGATAATTATACCCCTGCTCGTAAAACGGGCTGGGCGTCTCTATATATCCTGCACGTGCGATACGCATCAGTTCTTTGCAGGCGGCTGCCGGGTCCTCGGTGTGTTCCAGCACATGAGAGGCATAAACATAGTCGAACGTCTTGGCCTTGAACGGGAGCGCTTCCACCGTCGCCAGAACAAGGGGGAGCCCGACTCTTTGTATGGGCTTTCCCCGTTCAGAATCATCCTCAGGGAGAAGATCGACCAGGTGAGTCGCGTCCTCATGCGGCCGATGGCCGGATCCCACATCCAAGACCCGTCTCTGAGAGGGGCTCCCAAATCGCCGGCGAAAGTAGAGCTTGCAACGACGCACCACACCGCTCAATCCCATGTGTTCGACTCCATAACTCTAGATTGCCTGAGGCTTCGACCTATTAAGGTCGGCCTGACCATTACCCGCGGAAGCCTCGCTGGAAGATCGTTCGGTAGAATCTCCAATTGAGCCACCGATTGCGGCGGGCCGCCCAGCGCCGAGAGGATCGGAGGCGTTCCGCCATCACGGCTGGATGCGATCTACCGAATTCCTTCAACATGGCATAGTCCTCAAACTGAAAGCTGTCGTGAGCGAGTTGCTTGGCCTCTGCGGCAGGAACGTGGCCACCATGATAGACCGCCACTTGCTCCCGTTTTTTTTCTAGCATCGTTTTAGGGTCCTTCACCCACCCATAGTGAAAGACGCGCCCGCCGGATGGGGCAATCCATTCTTTCGGCCCACTTTGTAGATATTGCTGCGTTGCCTTGAGATGGAATCCCACCGCATCGCCACAGGACTCGACTTCACCGTTGTTTCGGATGATCCTCACAGCTTTGTGATAGAACCAGGGGTTCGTCGACCAATAGTCTGCGATAAAATGCAGATACCGGAACAAGAGCCCTTTCACCGCGGGATTGCCAAGATGGCGACGCATCGCCGCCTGGATGATCGGCAAATCGTCTTCATGCACAACCTCGTCGGCTTGAATGTAGAACGCCCAATCCCCGGTACAATGTGATAACGCAATGTTGGTCTGTTGAGCATAGATCAGTCCATCTTTTCGCAACGTCTCGTCCCAAACCGACTCCACAATTCTGATCTTCGGGTCGCCGATCGAGCGAATCAGCTCAAGCGTGCCATCATCGCACCGCCCGACATTCACGATGAACTCATCGACCACCGGCAAAATGGAACGGATCGACTCCACGACCGGATAGTCGTACTTCACAACGTTCCGCACGAACGTAAATCCGCTCACCTTCATCGCGCCGTCTCCTCGGCCACCTGTCTCGTCATGGCCTCACCGTCACATGCCGGTCCCGGGCCAATTCCCAGAACTTCGCATACTTCATGAAAGTGTAATAGGCATAGAGTCCGGAAAGAATCAAGCCCGGCATGCCGTCGAGGAAGCCGGCCCGCTGCACATACATCTTCAGAAATGCGCCGAGCGGATGAGTGATCAGTTGATGGAAGGAGAACCGCCTGCCCTGCTCCGCCATACGACGGGCCATCAAATCCGAGTAGCGATCCTGCTTCGCCACGTAGTGATCGATGTCCCGAAAGGGATACTGCAGCGCGGGACTCTTGAGAAATCCGACCGGCCCATCACAATCAAAACTCTCATGGACCAGTTCTTCGCGATACCGAAACCGTTCCTTGCGAAACAATTGCGGTTGCCGATAATCGGGATACCAGCCGCAATGTTTAATCCACCGGCCTAGAAAATAGTTCTTTCGTGGAACAAAGTAGGCATCTGCGTCCGGTCCGCGGTCGAGCAACAGCCGGATCTCTTCTTTTAGCTCAGGCGTCATCCTCTCATCGCTATCCAGGCTGAACACCCACTCATGGGTCGTAAAGGCGACAGCCTGATTGCGCAAATCGCCAAACCCTTTGAAATCGACTTGATAGACCTTGTCCGTAAACTCACGACTGATCACAGCGGTCTGATCGGTGCTATGAGAATCCACGACGATCAACTCATCACCCCAGCCTGCCACAGACTCGAGACAAACCCGCATATTGGGCTCGTCGTTGTAGGCGATGACGTAAACAGACAATTTAGACATGCACGACCTTGAGCGGAGCAGGTTGTTTCGTGACCCCCATCACATGCTCTGCAACCGTACCCACCGTCAGCCGGTCGAGACAGTCCCAATAGGGACAGGCGTCATAAATACACTTTTCGCAGGTCGGCACATCGGGACGCAGCACCAGTCCCTTGCCGAGCGGCTGCCAACGAGTTGGAAGATTATTGCGCCGCGGATCGAACAGGCTGACATTGGGAACACCAAAGGCTGCCGCAATATGGGCCGGACCTGTGGCTCCGGAGACCACCGCGTGACTCGCCGCAATCACGGCCATCAACTCACGCACCGATAACTGCCCCATGAGATTCAGGATCGAGGCAGGAAGCGGCTCGTCACTGTTCACGTGCTGGTTGAACATGTCTGCTTCCGCCTGACTTCCAGTCAGCACGACCCCTACTCCCTTCCGGTGCAACTCATGCGCGAGCGAATGATACTGTTCAACGCGCCAACGCCTGGCCGCAAACCCGCCTGGATGGAGCACGACCCTGGGTGTCGTCATCCCGCGCAACCGTTCTTGTCCCTTCGCTCGTTCTTCATCGGTCAGCACGAGATTCGGTGGAGACACGATGCCAGGCTGCAATCCAAGCCCCGCAAGCATGCCGACGTTATACGCAGTCTCATGCTTCGAAAAATCTTTCCGATGTTCATAGACCCGACGATTCGCCAACACACTATACCAACGGTAGCCTGTCGCCACGCGAATCGGAACCCGCGCTAAGAATGCTGCCCACATCAAACGCTTGAACGGCTTGAGAAACACCACGGCATCAATAGCCCGGCGAAACAGCGCCACCAGCTCGCGCAGGGATTCACGGCCCGTGACCGACCAGACCTCGTCGAGGTCAGGATGGTGTGCCAAGACCGGGGCTGCATACTCGCTGGACAGGAAGGCGATCCGCGCCTCCGGCAAGAGCCGGCGTAATGCGGAGGCGACCGGTAGGCACAGAATTTCATCGCCGATCCCGTCAGGCCGGACTAAGAGGATATTCATCGGGGAACCATCCGTAGGGACCGCTGCGCTCGAGCCGCCGCCAAGACCTGTTCAGGCGACACCGTTCGTAAGCACTCCAAGGGAAGAGTATTGTGGCAAGTCCGACTGAAACAGGGACTACACGATACATTTCCCGTCAATACTGAATGACCCGCCCCATAGGGACCGGTCCGCGCCGCACTCGTCGGCCCGAACAGGGCCACGACCGGCGTACCAACCGCCGCCGCGATATGCATCGGACCTGAATCGTTCGTAATCAGCAGCGAGGCCTTGCTCAGGAGTGCCGGCAGCAACCCCACAGTCGTGGCTCCGGCCAGATCGATGGCAGGGGTCTTCATGCCCCCCCTCACCGCAACGACATCCGCCCGTTCGTCAGGACCGCCGATCATCACCACCGTCCCACATCCTTCTTGCTGCAGCCGATCGGCGACTTCGGCAAACGACGCAGCCGGCCACCGCTTGGTCGGCCACCGGGCAGAGACATTCATCGCCACCCAACTCGTTCCAGGCATCACACCGGATCGGCTCAACAAGCGATCGACCTCATCATGGTCGGCTTGCGGGATACGGAAACGGAACTCCGTTGTACCGGACTCCACAGCCCCCAGGGCCTTGGCCACAAGGAGGTAGCGATCGACTGCATGCATCTCCGATTGCGGAACCGGCACGCACCTCGAATAGAACCAGGGACTCCCCTCTCGTCCATTGGCAAATCCCACAAGCAAGGAAGATCCTGTGAGCCACCCAATGGCGGCGCTCCGAAAGAGACCTTGAAGATCCACGACGAGATCAAAGTGCTCTGCACGAAGAGGGGACACCTGGGAGAGCCACCCCGTGAGCGTCGATTCCACCGACCAGACCCGATCCACCCCATCAATCCGCTCGACGAGACCAGCCCATTGGCGCTTCACCAGCCAGGTCAGACGAGCCTTGGGATAGGCCCGGCGAATTGCCGTACAGGTCGGCATCGCATGCACGATGTCGCCCAGTGAACTCGGCTTGATCAACAAAATGTGGCGATAGTCGGACATCATGTATGGCGTCAACTAGATGCGCACGAAACTAGCGAGACACGCGTGACGTGCGAGATTCGCAAATTTCACGAGTCTTGCCCCTCTCGCCTTTCCCGCTCGTCGCGCCCTTTTTCGCTCTTCGCTGCATCGGCCAGAATCCAGTCAACCGCATCGGCCATGGACTTCGCCACGGCATCCGGCATGGCCTGTTCAGCCTCGAGCATATCCAATGCCTGCGCGTCTACCAAGGTGGTGGTGAGGAGAATAGCCTTGGCGCCCACCCTGTTCGCCAATTGTATGTCGCGCGCGTGATCGCCGATCAAATAGGAACGTCGGAGATCCAGTTGCAACTCTGACACAGCCCGTTCCACCATTCCGACATTCGGTTTGCGACAGCGGCATCCATCGTCAGGATGGTGTGGGCAGAAATAAATTGCGTCGAGCGCCACCTCTTCCTGCTCCAACAGACCTTCCAGCCTGGCATGGATCGCTTCTAGATCCTTGAGGGTAAAGACTCCGCGGCCGACACCGGATTGGTTGGTCACGACCACTAATCTCGCACCAGCCCGTTTCAATCGTGCCAGGGCTGGCCCGACCCCCGCCAATAACTTCAGCTCAGCGGCGACTTTCAGATAGCCTGGATCGTAGTTCAATGTTCCATCTCGATCCAGAAAGACAGTGACGCCGTCCAAGGGGGCATGGGGCAAAGGGCTAGGGGCCAGGGGAGGAGACCCTGCCGCTTGCCCCTCGCCTCTCGCCTCTCGCCCAAGGTGCATCAGTTTCGTCGCCACCTCATGCACCTGCTCAACAGACACCCCTGTCATGCACCGATGGTCGATGGGACATTCACGCAACAGGCAGGGAGCACAATCAACCGGCTGCCGCACAATGGTATGGGCGCTCGCAAAGGGCGACGTGGTGCGCCAATCGGTCGGCCCGAAAATCGCGACGACCGGCACCTGAACCGCGGAGGCGATGTGCATAGGCCCCGTATCATTCGTCAGCAGCACTTCACACCGTTTCACCGCCGCCATCAATTCACGGATCGTCGTCGCCCCGGACAAGACCAGAGATCGGGACGACAGACGTGCGGCAATTTCCTGGCCCAAACGCTCTTCCCCCTTGGCCCCCAAAATGGCCACGCTGACTTGTTGATCACGGGACTCGCGAATCGTGCGACAGAGCCGTTCCGTAGCCTCGGCAAACCGTTCGGGCAACCAACGTTTGGCCCCGCCGTAGGTCGAACCGGGGTTAATCCCGACGACGACATCCGTGGCAGTCAATCCACCCTGGGCAAACCGCCCCGCCATCGCCTGTTCCTCCTCAGGAAAGACGACAAGTTCCGGTGCGGAGGGATCCCCCGTGAGGCCCAGCGGCTTCAACAGATCCCAATAGTAGCGGACTTGATGGACGAGCGTGCGGCGATCCGGCGCAGCGACGGGATCGGACAACAGCAGACTTCGTCCGTCTGTCGCATACCCATAGCGTCGTGGCACACCGGCCAGGAACGTCAGGAACGCCGCCTCGAACGCATTCTGAAACAGTACCGCCAGATCGAAACCTTGCCGCCGCAACTGCCCGGACAGCGCCCACTTACCGGAGAGCCCCGCATGACGCCCCTTGGTGTCGTAGGTCAACACACGCGTCAGTGCCGGGTGGCCTGCGAACAAATCGGCCACAGCCGGCTTGACCAACAGTGCAATCTGCGCGTCGGGGAACAGCTTCCGCAATCCACGGAGTGCAGGTTCGCACATCACCGCATCGCCAAGCCAGTTGGGTCCACGCACGAGAATTCTTTTGA
>ERZ1292630.725-Hain-H41-02um-R3-725-length-33742-cov-6_pt1 | contig 33742 bp, 34 predicted proteins | sample MGYA00564408_ERZ1292630 | MGnify/ENA primary metagenome ERZ1292630 (study PRJEB36523, sample SAMEA6512641) | groundwater metagenome | collected 2019-01-08 | study: AquaDiva: Metagenomics assemblies of 32 groundwater samples
GGAATTTTCCCTGATAAATTTAAGTGCATTCTGTATAACATTTGTATTATAAGCCCCGCATAATCCCTTGTCTGAAGTAACCAGTATAACCATAATCTTTTTAACTTCTTTTTTTGGAGTAAAGAAATGGGCCTTTTCCGGAGTTGACTCAGTTATATGACTAAGGACGTTGGTGATATTCTGGGCATAAGGCCGTGCAGCCAGGGCTCTGGCTTCAGCTTTTTTAAGTCTGTTAGCAGCAACCATCTCCATTGCGCGCGTGATCTGCTGAATGTTTTTGATGCTCTTGATTCTTCTTTTTATATCTCTTAAACTGTCCATAATATCTTAATCCGAAATAAACCTGTAATTCTCCCGAAATCAATGTCATTGAATTAAGGATTTTTTCATAAATTCAGTGTATATCAGCAAACTGTAGCGGAATGGCTTTAGCCTTCCATTTATACACTTAGACATGGTAATGGAAACCTGAAGGTTTCCGCTACGTCTTAATTCAATGACATTGCTTCCGAAATGGATGGGTAACATTCCCCCCTTGCTTTTGCAGGGACTCCAATAGATTATTATTTATATTCTTGTTTAAACTCTTTAATAGCCCTTTCCAGGTTCCTGGCTGTGTCTTCCTCAATTTTCTTTTTTTCTTTTATCTCCGCTGCTATTCCTGAATGTTTATCTCTAATAAATTGCAGGAATTTACCTTCAAAGTCTTTTACTTTATCGGTTGGTATATCGTCAAGGTGGCCATTAATGGCGGTGTATATTATTATAACCTGTTCTTCTACAGGCGCCGGTTCGTATTGCGGTTGCTTTAAGATTTCTATTAATTTTTCACCTCTGGTTAACTGTTCCTGAGTTGATTTATCCAGCTCTGAGCCAAACTGAGCAAATGCGGCCAGTTCTCTGTGCTGTGCCAGATTGAGTCGCAGCGCACCTGCAACCTTCTTCATTGCGGGAATCTGCGCATTGCCTCCAACTCTTGATACCGACAGTCCGACACTTATTGCGGGGCGAACTCCTGAATTAAACAAATTACTCTCAAGGTAAATTTGTCCGTCTGTAATAGATATAACATTCGTAGGGATGTAAGCGGCATAATCTCCAGCCTGAGTTTCCACCACCGGAAGCGCCGTTAATGACCCGCCTCCAAGTTTGTCATTTAATTTAGCCGCCCGCTCCAGCAATCGGGAGTGAATATTAAAAATGTCCCCAGGGAACGCCTCTCGGCCCGGAGGCCGCCTGAGCAATAATGATACCTGTCTATATGCAACGGCATGCTTGTAAAGGTCGTCATACATTATCACAGCATGTTTTCCTTTATCCCTGAAATATTCTCCCATCGCACATCCTGCATAGGGAGCAATATATTGCATGGGTGCAGGTTCGCTTGCAGAAGCAACAACGACTATTGAATTTTCCATTGCTCCATTGTCTTCAAGTGTCTTAATAACACCAGCCACCGTAGAAAGTTTCTGTCCAATTGCTACATAAATGCTGATAACTCCCGTATCCTTCTGGTTCAGGATTGTGTCCACCAATATTGCCGTTTTGCCTGTCTGCCTGTCACCTATTATCAATTCTCTCTGCCCCCGGCCTATTGGAATCATAGCATCAATAGCCTTTATCCCGGTCTGTAATGGTTCCTTTACGGGTTGTCTTTCAACAACATTTGGCGCAGTTCCCTCTATCGGTAGAGTTTTTTCTGTAGCAATCGGCCCTTTACCATCCAACGGCTGACCGAGTGCATTCACTACTCTTCCAAGCAGCGCTTCGCCAACGGGAACTTCTACAATTTTTCCTGTTGTTTTTACCGTATCACCTTCTTTTATGTTTGAATCCGACCCCAGCAGAACACAGCCGACATTGTCTTCTTCCAGGTTAAGGGCTATTCCGTATATGCCACCCGGAAACTCTATCAATTCGTTTGACATACAGTCATCCAATCCATAGATTCTGGCAACACCGTCTCCCACCTGGAGAACCGTGCCAACGCTCTCCATCTTTAATTTATCTTCATACTTCTCGATTTCTCTCTTTATTATCGAAGCAACTTCATCTGGTCTTACAGTCATAACTGATATACCCCCACAAAAATGAAAATGCCCTTAAGCCAGGGCAGTTTTCAACAAATTCTTTTTTAGATTTTTTAAGTGATTAATTACGCTTCCATCAATTATTTTATTTTCAATTCTTATTACCATTCCACCAATTATTTCATTATTTACTTCAGTTTCTAATTCCACCTTTTTCTTTGTCAGTTTTTTAAGGCTTTCTTGCAAATTAGCAAGCCTGTCTTCGGTCAACGGAATCGCCGTTTGAACTTTTACGGACACCACGCCCTTTATTCGTTTTGCTACTCCTTTAAATACATCTGGTAGATAGTCCAGCAACCTCTCTCTTCTCTTATCTATCATGATATAGAGAAGGTTTCTAACCCACTTACTGGAACACTGAGGAGCAATGATTTTGTCAATTAAGTCTTTTTTGTCGGTTCTAATAATTGATGGATGATACAGAATATCGCGGAGTTTCCTGTTTGTCCTTAATAGATCCTTAATGCCTTCCAGATCTTTTTCTATATCATCGGCGCCGCCCCGTTCACTGGCCACTTCAAACAACGCCTGTGCATAACCTGTTGCTAAGCTCTTTTCTATCAAGACAGTTTCCCCACTCCCTTAATAACATCGTCCACTAATTTTTCCGCCGTTTCACGGTGCATTGTTTGTTGAATTAACCTGGAAGATGAAAGGATTGTAAGATCGACAACCTGGTTTCTCACCTCTGCCAAAGCCTTCTTTCTTTCCACTTCGATACCTTGCTGTGCCCTGGCCTTGTTGTCTGCTGCGACCTGATTAGCATCTTTGATTATTCCATCACTGATTTCCTTTGCCTTAACTACTGCGGCCTGAATCTTTCCCTCGGCTTCTTCTTCAGCTTTTATGACTTTTCTCTGGTACTCTTCTTTCAGCCTTTCCGACTCAGATCTCTCATCTTCACTTCTTTTATACGTATCTTTTATCTCATCAGACCTCGCCTTTATCATGTCCTTGATCTTGCCGAAGAGAAACTTCCTCAGCAATAACAGCAGGAATAGAAAACCTACTGCCTGTATGAGGACCATTTTGAAATTGACGCCTAATGCCTCTAATAAATTTCCCACATTTTGTCTCCCAAGTTACTTCTTTTATTTTACAAACTCATCTTTGCCTATCCTGCCTCGAATATCAGTTCTGGCAGGCGCATTACTCAAACGTTTCTCAATGAGCGCCAAGTATCTTCAACACGGCTTCGGTAGCCGGTAATCTCCCCATTAATATGAAGGACAAAACCAGTGAATAAATAGCCAACGCCTCAATAAAACCCAAACCGATAAACATAATAATCTGAATTTTCCCGAACAGTTCGGGCTGCCTTGCTATTGCCGTCGCAGCGCCGGAAACTGCAATACCCTGACCAATACCACAACCTAATGAGGCAAAAGCCAGCATAGCTACACCTATCGCTAAACCTGCAAAATAAATCATTTTTTAACTCCTTTCTAAAAAATTATAGATCTTTTTCTCCAATTGCTCCTGCAATGTAGAAACTGGCTAAGAATGCAAAAATAAAGGCCTGGAGTGTCGCTAATAACATATCTAATAAAACAAACGGGAACTGTATCGGTATAGGAATTAAACCCAGCAATAAAGGAGAAAATCCTATGAATATCGCCAGTACAGTATGTTGCCCCATTAAATTCCCGAAAAGACGCACAGAGAGAGACAATGGACGTGTTAAATATTCCTGTAATAAATGTAATGGAAATTGCATTGGAGCCATCCACTTCGGCTCTCCGAGCATATGCTTAAAGTATTTTACCGGCCCATTATGTTTAAGACCATAATATTGAGTGGCGATAAACACTAATAAGGTGAGCGCCAGAGTTGTGTTGTAACTTGTTGTTGGAGAATGAAACCCCGGTATCTGGCCTATAAGGTTCATTATAAGGATGTATAAGAAGAGACTGCCGATAAATGGCAGGAATTTATCGGACAACTTTCCCAATACTGATTTGACAAAATTGTCAAGAGCTTCTACCACAATTTCCAGGAATGCCTGCAGACCGACAGGGATCTTCTTCAGATTACGCGTGGCTACCATCGAAAACACCCCAAGAAACATAATGATCAGCATAGACATCATTATCGGCACCAACTCATGCTGCATAGACAGTCCAAAAATCTCGGTATGCTTGTCTATGGGCAGCAAATCAAAAAACGTGGGAAGTTCCGGTATCCCACCTTCCGAACCGCCATGCGTCTCTTCTGTCAAACCTATACTCCTTCGTAAATTTGTAAGCTATAAAGTATTCTCTGCTATCTGATGGTAATGGGTTCTCGATACAGACTCTGATTTAACATGTACACCCTTATCGTGTTCGGGAGATTGATGCTTTTCAGATCCGCTGTTAACACCTCTAACGTTATTTAATAGATTCACTAAAACTATACTTGCTATCATCGAAAGTACAACTAATTGAACTACCGAGATCCCTATAAAAAGGGCAAATACATTAATAGATAAAAATTTAAAAATGAGAAAAAAAACCAGTCCTAGTGCGAATATCTTCCCGATACCCATAAATGCAAAGGCAACAGACTTTATTGCGGGACTTGGTTTAGTATTAGGAACAGCACCCGGTTTCAGGTCGCTGAATATATAATTTATCCATCGCCACAATACGAACGATGAACAAAAGCTAACTATAATTCCAACTATCAGGCTTATGGTTATTTCAAAAGATTGATAGCGAAAAGAGGCTAAAACCATCAATATGGAAACAAACAGCGCAGCGTAAAAAGCCTGTTTTACAAAACTTTTGTTAACAGTTAGCAGCTTATGCGAATTTTCATATATATTTAACATATCAACTCTTTTTATCGCTATTGGTAGTTTCCCTCATTACCTTCTTTACTATCTTGTATACTTCTAAAAAACCGGCAGTCATGCTCATAAGCAAAGAAACAATAAGCAACCACGGCGCTGTGCCAAATTTTGCATCAAGATAACGCCCTATAAAATACCCAATCAGGATGCAAGCGGCCATTACCGCTCCAATCCCACCAGTAAGTCCCAGGGCACGAAAAGTGCTACTCGAATCATTCAGATTCAAAACGTAAGATATTCTCCAATTAATTTAGAGACTTCATAACTTCACGGCTGGCTTCTATAGTCGCATCTATATCCTCTTCACTGTGAGCGGTTGAAACAAAAGCCGCCTCAAACTGAGAAGGAGCAAAGTAAAACCCTCTTTCCAGCATCCCATGGAAATAAGATGCGTATCGCTTCGTATCACATCTTTTAGCTGATTCATAATCACAAACTTCCTCTTCGCTAAAGAATGTGCAAAGCATTGAACCAACACGGGTGTGATAAGTAGGTATTCCCGCATCACTGGCCGCATTCTTTATACCTTCGGTCAGCCTTTTGGAGTTTCTTTCCAGTTTCTTATAAATACCCCTCTTTTTTAGCTTCTCCAGTGTAGCAATTCCGGAAGCCATTGCCATTGGATTACCCGATAACGTTCCTGCCTGATATACCGGGCCGGTTGGTGATATGCAGTCCATTATTTCCGCCTTGCCGCCATAGGCTCCTACAGGCAGGCCTCCACCGATTATCTTGCCAAGTGTAGTTAAATCGGGGGTTACCTTATATAATTCTTGTACGCCCCCGTATGAAACCCTGAATCCAGTCATTACCTCATCGAAAATCAAAACAATCCCACATTTATCGGCTATTTCCCTTAAACCTTTTAAATATCCTTTTTTAGGAAGCACCACACCCATATTTCCGGCAACAGGTTCTATGATAATACAGGCAATATCTTCGCCACGATTATTACAAACCTCTTTAACGGCATCAAGATTGTTAAAGGGTATGGTTATAGTGTTTCGTATGTAATCCTGCGGGACTCCCTGGCTTGTGGGAACGCCTAACGTAGTAGCTCCTGAACCTGCCTGGACAAGGAGGCCGTCTACGTGCCCGTGATAACAACCGTCAAACTTTACAATAATGTCTCTTTTGGTATAGCCTCTTGCCAGCCGTATAGCGCTCATTGTAGCTTCAGTGCCCGAATTAACCATCCGAATCTTCTCAATTGAAGGCATCGCCTCCTTTATGAGTTGAGCCAGATGTGTTTCCCGTTCAGTCGGCGCCCCGAAGCTTGTGCCTTTTTTCAAGATTTCTTTCAGGCTCTTTACAACTGACTTATCAAGGTGCCCTAAAATCAACGGGCCCCAGGAAAGTACATAATCCACATATCTATTACCATCAATGTCATTGATGTAACAACCATGACCTGATTCTATAAATAGAGGATTACCTCCTACTGCCCCAAATGCTCTTACAGGGCTGTTTACACTACCGGGAATGCTTTTTAAGGCTTCCCTGAATGCCTCTTTTGACTTATCGACAACCAACATATTACAAAGTTCCAGCCTTATACCTGAATCGAAAATTTAGGAAAGTGATAAATTTATCAATAATGGTTTTTTTTGTCAATAATAAACTGAAATATAAAACAAAAGTGAATGAATATTTCTATATACAGGTGTAATATCCGGATAATTTTTTAAAAAAATGTATGCCCATTAACCTGTAGCGTATAACCTTTTCATATCATCAAGTGTCACCGGTTTATAATCCTCTGCATGCCCGGCTGTACCAAAAGCCTTCATCTCTTCTATAATCCACGTACGAACGGCGTCTCTTGCCGGGCCTAAGTACTGCCTTGGATCAAAAGCAGCCGGTTTTTCTACAAAGACTTTCGGATAGCTGCAGTAATTGCCAAACGGCCATCAGTATCAATGTTAACTTTCCGCATACCTCTGCTTATAGCGTCCTGAATCATCTTGGTTGGAACTCCATATTATTAACATTAAAAGCGCCAACACCATAACCACCTTTATTAGCTTCGTCGAGTATGAGTTTCATAGGTACAAGAGCCATTTTTTACTCCTTTAAATTTGTGAATGGAAATAAGCTAACCCGACTTTCGCAATTCGGGGTGTTTTGGTGAGCTAAGTCCTTATAAATCAACGGAAACACCCTAAAAGTCTACACTACAAAGCTGAGCTTAGCTCTGCAAATTGCTATTTCACTACCTCGCGATAGTCTCCCAGCTAGATGTGATTTTCGGTGGTGGTTGTTTTGATAAATTCAATTTCAACTGCGTTAGTAACATCTTATGCTCCTTTTCAGGCTATGTATAGCGAGTCAATACGAGTTGCTTTCCATCCGGTCTGCGTGCGACGCTCAGGCAGGTAACGGGCATTGTCTAAAATTAGAGAGACCTGCCCGAATAGTTCAGGCGGGTAGGTGTCTCTAATTTTAAATGAGCATTTTTCCATAGTAAATCGCAAACACTTTGAGCATTTATGTAAGTCTCATTAGTTATGGTAACCAACTCATGGGTTATTATAGCATTAAGAGCCCCCAGGACATTAAATCGTTGCCTGCCGGAATGGGCCTTGAGGAATAATCGGGTAAAGCACCAAAGGTATCCTAAAAAAGGAGCTAAAACAAAATGGGCTGCATCAACGAAAAATACAGTCCTATTTCCTTCTTTGGCTTCCTTTAGCATGGGGTCTAAGGTTTTTTTAAAGGTTTCTTGTTCATCAACGTCGGCTTTAGAGGGAATTGTGCCTACTTTGCGATGGCGTAAACCGATCTTTTTGAGAAATTTTCTGACTTGTTTTTCACTGCGGTTGAGTCCAGTTAGTTTTTCTACTCCTCCGGCTTCGTATTCTTTGATATACTATGTAACAACATTAATAGATATGCCTGTTAATTGTGCTATTTTATTATGAGGTTCTCGCGGGCTTTTTAACCATAATGCTTCCATCTTTCTCTGCACTCGTGGATGAGGATGATGGTATCGTTCATAATTTAAAGCTTTTATGTCTCCTTCAGTAAACCCTGTTTGATACTGTTTGGGCTTATCTTCTTGAACAAGCTCCATTGTTTTATCTAACAGGGTAAACTTAATCTTTATCATAACCACCTCACATTAAAGGTTATATGAAAATTTATCGTTTACTGAAAATTATACTGATACTAATGGGTTGTCAATCTAGGTATTCACATTTTGTGAACCCCTTAAGTATATCATAGGCTTAAAATAGAAATTCCTATATAGTCAAGTTAAAAAAACATATGTTTAGTAAAATCTTACGTCCATTGACGGATCTGGTTCGTCATGTCATGTCAAAGCCTGATGAGAGAGGTGATCTGACATCTGACTTGTTTCGTCTTAAGATAAGGAATAAAGTAAGGCAACTAATAAATAATAAGAAAGGTCTTTTGCTTGATATTGGTTGTGGAAACGGGCTCTTATGTGAAAATCTATTGACAAAACAGAATACACTTAAGGTTGTAGGTGTTGATGCAAATCATGAGATGTTAAAGATAGCTAATGAAAGTTTCCAAAAGCGGAAACTGCATAACTTGAATTTCTTGAAAGCATATGCACAGAATCTACCTTTTCTCAATAAATCTATAGATATTGCAATATGCATAAATACATTTTATAATTTCTATACTAAGGATGATGTCGTTGCAGCGCTCGAAGAAATGGAAAGAGTATGTAAACGAGACGGTTTTATAATATTCGATGTCCGCAACAAGAGAAACCCATTTGTTTATTTCAGTTTCAAATTTGTGTGGATGTACGATACTCAAGTAACTCTAAACGCATATTCGTTGAAGGAATTAACCACAGTCCTAACTTCTAAGGGTCTTGTTATAAAGGAAACGATACCGATAGGCTTTCCGATAACAATGTTTGCGCCCATAATTCTGGTAAAAGCAGGATATCGGTAATTGGGTGTTTAGCGTATTAACATCTACAAAATTTTGTCTATATCTTACAAATATTATTTTTGTAAGAATTAAGAAGATTTTAAGATTTCTTTGTCCTGTTTTCATAGGAATAAATTAGTTAAGTATCAAAAAACAATAAGACTGATTATGCCAAAAATTAAGTTAACAAAAAAATTACTACAAGATGAGGCAAGAAAGTTTGCACAGGTTGAATCTTGCCATGATGAACCATCTTTATTTGGAGTGACTGACGGAAAGGCTGTTGGTACTTATTTGGAGCATAAATTTCAAAAATATTTGAAGACAAAGTATGATTACGTTGAAGGATCTTCGGCAAGGGGAATAGATTTTCCCGAGTTATTAATTGATATGAAAGTGACAAGTATAAGGCAACCTCAATCATCTTGTCCCTTCAAATCAGCAAAACAGAAGATTTTTGGCTTGGGTTATTCGCTAATTATTTTTGTATATGAGAAAAAAGATAATAAAAATAGAACTGGTCGTCTTGATATCAAACATGCGATATTTGTTGAACAACATCGTACTGCGGATTTCCAAACAACATCTGGACTTAAAAAAATATTAGAAAATGATGGTAATTTGGATGATATTTTTGCTTTTTTTGAAGAACGATTAATTCCCGCTGATGAAATTCAAGCAAGGAATTTAGCAAAAGAAGTTTTAAGCAACCCTCCTGAGATTGGTTATCTTACAATTTCAAATGCTTTACAATGGCGACTTCAATACAGTCGTGTAATTCAGGAAGCTGGAAATATAAAAGGAATTATAAGAGTTCGATAATGGTAGGTAAAAGAAGAATAGAATTTGGAGATTTTCAAACGCCTCTTGAGTTCGCGGAAAAGATAACAACTTTTTTAAAAGAAATATTTCCAACCCCATCAATCTTAGTTGAACCTACTTGCGGAAATGGTTCTTTTATTAAAGCCGGTATGCGGGAATGGGGAAGCAAATGTAAGTATTATGGATTTGATATCGATGAAGATTATATCAATGCCTTAAAGTCCTCTATTAAAAGTAACGGTAATTTAATTTTGAGTGTTAATGACTTCTTTATTTTTGATTGGGTTAAATTTCTTCATAAGCACGATAATGTATTAGTCATAGGTAATCCTCCATGGGTTACTAGTTCAGTACTTGGTTCGTTAAGAAGTAATAACCTTCCAAAGAAAAGTAATTTTCAGCAACTTGGAGGATTTGCAGCTAAAACTGGTAAAGCCAATTTTGACATTGCAGAATGGATGCTAATAAAACTGATAGAAAGTTTGCAAGGATGTACTGCACGGGTAGCAATGCTATGCAAAACAGCAACAGCCAGAAAGGTTTTGAGGTATTTCTGGCGTATTGATGCTCAAGTTGCTGACAGCTCTATCCATCTGATTGATGCGAAGCAGCATTTCAATGTTTCTGTTGATGCTTGCTTATTTATCACTTGTATAAACCCTGAAAAGAAATCAAAAGATGCCTATATTTTCAATAATTTATCTTTTGGGGAAAAATTAAATCATTTTGGAATATATGCTAAAGAATTAGTAGCTGATTTAGATGGTTTCAGAAGATATCGTAAAGTTGATGGGCTTGAGTATTATAAATGGCGATCCGGAATTAAACATGACGCTGCAAAAGTCATGGAGTTAACAAGAGAAGGAGATAAATATATAAATGGTTTTGGAGAACTTGCAGAAATTGAAAACAAGTATATATATCCACTGCTAAAATCATCAGATCTTGGCAATAACCGTCTTAAACCACGGAAATATGTAGTCGTTACTCAAAAAACTGTAAGAGATAATACTGAGGCATTAAAGATAAAGGCACCAAAAACGTGGTCTTATTTAGAACGTTATGCAAATATTTTAGACAGAAGGAAAAGTATTATATATGAAAAGCGGTCTCGTTTTTCTGTTTTCGGTATAGGCAGCTATAGCTTTACTGCATGGAAGGTTTGTATTTCGGGTCTTTATAAAGATATTCATTTCTGTGCAATTGGGAAGTATGATGGAAAACCAATCATGGTTGATGACACTTGTTATTTTATTCCATGCAATTCAGAAGAAGAAGCATCATTTATTTCTCATCAACTAAATTCAAGAGTGTGTTTAAAGTTCCTTAAGTCGTTAATTTTTTTTGATGCCAAAAGGCCTGTTAATATCGATATTTTAAGAAGGGTAGACCTTAAAAAACTTTCTGAAATTAATGGAACACTGAATGAAGCATTGAAATATTTAGGCCAAGCTGAAGTTTCACACACAAAGCAATTAACCATGGTTTTTGAAAAAACAAAAAAATACCGAACAAGGCACTAATCGTTTCCTGCTAAGCAACCTCGCCTTGGCGAGACTGCCTTGATCATGACCTTTAACGGCTGACTATCATTAGTATAGAATTTAGTAAGCTCTGCCGGAAACAAGTTTACATTTGTTTTGCCATACGCAAAAAATGAGGGTTCAATAAATTGCTAAGAAAAATTCCTACAACGGCAGTTCCATTACCAATATCTGAGATACTTAAAGGTTTTAAGTCATTCTTTGGTAAGAAGTCTTATATCGAGGAGTTTGAACACAAATTTGCAAGGTACATGGGATCAAACTATGCCTTTTCATTTAATTGTTGTACTGCCTCTATATATATATTTCTAAAGGCGCTTAAAAAACTTTCAAATAAGCAGGAGGTGGTAATACCCGCTTATACCGTTCCTACCCTGGTACTGCCAATACGAAAAGCCGGGCTTAAACCGGTACTTTGTGAAAGTTCTTTAGATACTTTCACAATGGATTTCGAACGTTTGCCTGACGCTATTAATGATAACACATTATGTGTTTTGCCAATATATCATTTCGGTTTTCCTTATGAGATAGATTCACTATTAAAGCTTGCTTCAAAAAAAGGGTTTTTTGTTTTAGAGGATACTGCACAGGCGCCCGGGGCAATGTTAGACGGTAAAAAGGTTGGAACACTGGGAGATGCCGGTTGCTTCAGTTTATGCAGAGGCAAGAACTTTTCTACCTTTAATGGCGGCATGCTCGTAACAAACTCCGATAAGCTGGCAAAAATCATAAGGGAGGAAAGGGATTTGCTTCCGGGGCAGGGATTTTCTTTTAAGATTAAGATTCCACTTATTTTAACATTATATTCATTGGTAGTAAGACCCATAATTTATGGTTCATTCTACAAGTTAATTGCTCCGTTTAAGCATACAACAGTGCACGACAGTTTCGCGTCAAAACAGTTTTCAGATTTTCAGGCAATAATCGGGTTAGGCCTTCTTAAGAGACTTGATGAATTTAATGATATAAGGCTGAAAAAAGGTATGGTTCTCTACGAAGCGTTAAAGGGTAATGAACATATAATATTACCACATATAACAAAAAACAGTACTCCTGTTTTCAACCACTTCGCTGTAGTCTTTAAAGAAATAAAGACTATGGAAAACGTGCAGGCAGGACTCTGGGAAAGAGGAATTGACACGGGCAGGATGTATTTGAAACCCGTGCATCATTTATATGACCTTGGGTATGATAGGCAGAAAGAATTATTTCCCAATGCACTTTATATTGCCGAGAGATTGTTAACACTCCCATCCCATCCTTATCTTGATGATAACTCTATTGAGAAAATTATAAGTGTGTTTACGTCTTTATGATCCATAACTGTCTTCTTAATTGTTTTTTTTATCCATATACGCGTGAGATTTAATATTGTGAATCCGGGAACATCTATTCCATTCAGGTATTTACTGAAAAAGATTATTAAAATCGTAGTATGTAACATCACAACTTATACGGGATATCAATATATTACCAGAAGTAAGAGCAACAAAAAAGGACTGACAATCCTGACGTATCATAGTATCAGCAACGAAATCGAACCAGATGAAACCGTTACACCTGAGGAGTTTGAGAGGCATCTACAGTATATAAAAGAAAATTATAAAGTAATTTCTCTGGAGGAAGCCATAGAATATTTACAAACTGACTTTGGAAAAATTTCCGGTTCAATAGTAATTACTTTTGATGACGGATACGGTGATAATTATTACAATGCTTATCCCTTGCTCAAAAGGCATAATTTCCCGGCAACAATATTTCTGATAAGTGATTTTATCAAAAATAATGGGAGCAAATATCTTTCTCCGTCCCAAATACATGAAATGAAGAGTAATAACATTTCATTTGGCTCCCATACTGTTTCCCATCAAATACTGACAAGATTAACAAATGAAGAAGTTGTAAGAGAAATCAGAGGCTCTAAAGACATTTTAGAATCACAGCTCAGACAGATAATAAATTTTTTTGCGTATCCTGTTGGCACAAGGGCAGATTTTGATGACGCAGTAATGGAAATTGTTAAGGCATGTAAATACACGTGCGCATGTTCAAACATGTACGGTATGAACGGTGAGAATGCTGACATTTTTGCACTCAAAAGGATTGGCATAGAAACGACAGATAATTTTTTTATATTTAAGCAAAAATTGGATGGCGCATTGAATATTATGTCGTTCAAGGACACAAAATTCTTTCAGAAATTTAAAAGGATATTTTTTAAGCAATAATTAAAGGGGAGATAAACTTTGTACATTCTTGGTATAGGCGGTTACACATTGGATGCCGCCGCTTCGCTGGTAAAAGACGGAGAGTTAATTGCTGCCGTGGAAGAAGAGCGGTTTACACGAAGAAAGCATGAAGGCGGTATGCCTTATAAGGCGATTGACTACTGCCTGAAAGAGGCAAACATAACATTAAAGGATATTGACCATATAGGATTCAGTTATAAACCATGGTTGAGGATATCTAAAAGAATTCCGTATAGAATATTAAAGATTCCAAAATCCCCTTTCTATTCTTTTGGTTATATAGTTGATGAAATTCATAGTACAGGGCATTACCTTTCTGATTTAAGGCAGCTTAAACAAAATGACAACACCAGAATACATTTTATAGAACATCATCTGGCGCATGCTGCAAGCGTCTTTCTCACATCACCATTTGAAGAATCTGCAATTCTTTCTATGGACTATATGGGAGAATGGACAAGCACATTAATGGGCAAAGGTACGGGCAGTCAAATAGAGAAGATCAAAGAGATTAAGTTCCCGCATTCTTTAGGAGTCCTTTATGCTGCAGTAACAAAATATCTTGGATTCCAGCATGGAAATGACGAATACAAGGTGATGGGGCTTGCATCATACGGCAAACCTGCATACATTGATATCTTTAAAGATATGGTTAAATTATTGCCTGACGGGGGATATAGGATGAATCCGGATTACTTTACATATTGGGCAAGCGCCGGTTCAAGAGAAGGTTTTATGTCAAAGAAATTCATTGATGCATGCGGGCCAATTCGAATTAAGGACCAGGAAATTGAAAAGAGACACAAGGACATTGCGGCAAGTCTACAGAAAATCCTGGAAGAAACCGCCTTGCATATTACCAATTATCTCTATAAGAAGACCGGGGTAAAGAATTTGTGCATCGCCGGCGGCGTTGGTTTAAACTGTTCAATGAACTACAGGTTGTTGCGGGATTCTCCTTTTGAATCTGTTTTTGTGCAGCCTTCAGCGCATGACGCCGGCACGTCACTCGGCGCCGCTTATTACATTTATAATACCATTTTGGGAAAAACCAGGAATTTCGTTATCAGACATGCCTACTGGGGTCCGGAATATTCAAATGAGGCGATAAAGGCCGAACTCGACCTTGATAAGTTGAAGTATACTCATCACCGGAATATTGCAGGAAAATGCGCTGAATTAATAAACGATGGAAAGATTATCGGATGGTTTCAGGGAAGGGCAGAATGGGGCCCGCGTGCATTGGGTAATAGAAGTATCCTGGCGAATGCAACGAGAGACGATATGCAGGATATCGTTAACAAGTATGTAAAACACAGGGAAGATTTCCGTCCTTTTGCGCCTGCAGTACTGAAAGAATCATCCGGAGATTATTTTGACTTTGATCAGGAGTCACCTTTCATGCTCTTTATTTGTGATGTTAAACCGGAAAAGAGAAAATTGATTCCTGCTGTTACCCATACAGACGGAACAGCAAGGGTTCAAACGGTTGATTCTAAGTATAATAAACTCTTTTATGACGTTATTAAGAATTTTGGAGAGATTAGTGGTATTCCTATTGTACTGAATACTTCATTTAATGTGGCAGGAGAGCCGGTAGTCACTACGCCAAAAGAGGCCATTCGCTGTTTTTTCTCAACCGGAATAGATTGTTTAATAATGGGAAACTATCTGCTGGAGAAATAAATCCTACGCCACGAAGATACGAAACCGTAAAGGATATTCAAATCAGGCCTTCGGCAGTGACTTTTCCTGCCCGAATAGGTTCAGGCGGGGCCGATGTACTCCAAATTTTTCAAAACATATGATTCAATTACGTAATTTAAAAAGGAACCTTGCTAAATCAGTTACCCAGCCTGGCTATGCACTGAAAGCATTAAGACAACGTTTGCTTTCTTATTTAACATACAGGATTCACGATGGACGCAGCTATTATCCGGAAACGGTTGATTTGTTTCTGACTTACAGGTGCAATCTTAGATGTAAGATGTGCGGCCAGTGGGGAGTGGCTGGTACATCTAAAGACATGTCGCCCGAGGAATTGAAGAGCGAGTTGTCACTTGATGAAATATATAAAATCATAAATGACATAAAGACATTCAAACCAAATGTGACACTTTTTGGCGGCGAGCCTTTAATGTATTCAAATTGGGAGAAGGTAGTTTCCCGCATAAAACAAGAGGGTATGCGCTGCAATATGATTACCAACGGAATATTATTAGAGAAGTATGCAAATTCTATTATTGATTTGGGAGTTGACGAAATTATCTTTTCACTGGATGGCCCTCGTGAAGTGCATGACGAGGTGCGGGGAGCAAAAGGTACATTTGACAGGGCGTCCAGGGGCTTCAAACTAATTAGAGATATTAAAAGAAAGTCTGGAACAGGTAAACCTGTCGTAAGTATCTCAAGTACAATATTTGAGATAAATTATAAGCGTCTTGATGAGTTAATCAGCATTGCAGAAGAATTGATGGCAAGTACGATTACGTTTCATCACTTAATATTTTTAAGTCAAGAGAGGTATAACCAACACAATAATATTTTTAAGGGCTACTACGGGATGGTTTGTAATGACTGGAAAGGATTTGTAAGGGATAGTTTGCCTGATATTGATGTAAATTTTCTTATTCGAAAAATGGAAGATATTAAAAAAAGAGACTCTAAGGTAAAGATTGCCTTTTATCCAAATTTTACAGATGAAGAAATAAGGAGGTATTATACTGAATTTGATTTTGTCTCTTCGGGTTATGGCAAAAGATGTCTCAGTCCCTGGATGGTTTCGTACATCTTTCCAGATGGTTCCGTACGGCCATGTCAATCGTTAAACTTTTCTGCCGGCAACGTCAGGGATAGTGCTTTCAGCAGGATATGGAATAATGAAAAATATATGCGTTTTAGAAAAATTACGAAAAAGGAAAAAAAGTATCCTGTATGTACAAGATGCACGGAATTATATAGATTTTAACTGATCTATAATATATTATCCGTTGCTTTGAGAAATAAATATTAATACAAAATACAACTCTCCTTAAATTCCATTTTAGGAAGAAAGTGGGAAATCGCCTTTAATGTACAATTACTTCAAGAATAATGTATAGAAAAAATTACCTATACCCAAGCCTTGCCCTGATCACCTTTACTTGCCTGTTTTTATTTAACTCAAATTTATTTGTGGATACCTGTTATGCCGAGAAATATACACTCATTCCAGGTGTTATACATATACATACGAACATGGGCAATGGTGAGCAACCTCCGGAAGAAATTGTTAAGATTGCAAAAGAGAAAGGTATAAAGGGTATAGTTTTTACTGATCATGACACCATGAAATGGACATACGGAGTTCCGCCTTTAAGGAAGATTATTCAGAAGGTTATAGACCAAAACTCCATACTTAAATATGGGGCGGCGAATTATATCAACACAATCGAAGAATTAAATAAGAAATATCCTGATATGCTTTTACTTCATGGCACCGAAGCAATTCCTTTCTATTATTGGCAAGGAAGTTATTTTAAAAACAATCTAGCCCTGGTAAATGCTAATAAACATATCATGGTATTTGGGCTGAAAACTCCTTCAGATTACAAAAATCTCCCGTCAGTGGGAAACGGGTTTCCCGGCGAATTTGACATTGAAAGTATTTTCAACTTGTGGCCTGTTAGTTTCTTTTTACTGGGATGGCTGCTCATCTCATTTCGTAAAAAGACATCCTCAACAAAAAATGGAAGTTTCGAAGAAAAAGGGAACAACAAGATACCAGGTTTAATATGTTTCTTTGTAGGGGCTGTTTTTCTGGTGAATAACTTCCCATTTAAGACACCCATTTATGACCAGTATCACGGGGAACAGGGAGTGGGGCCATACCAGCGCCTTATTGATTATGCAAATGAAAATAATGCGCTAACATTCTGGGCACATCCGGAAGTAGAAAGATCTATGGAAATCGGCAAAACTAAAATCATATCGTCGCCTTACGAGAAAGATCTCCTTAATACATTTAATTATACAGGAATAGCAGTCTTTAGTGAGGGGATGAGGCGTGTCGGGCCGCCAGGCGGAATTTGGGATCAGATTTTACTGGAATATTGTTCAAGAAAGAGAAAGAAGCCTGTTTGGGTAATTGGAGAGGTTGACTATGGAGGACACGAATTTCCGATTGATGAGACACAGACAGTCTTTCTCTTAAAGGAAAAAAACAATAAAGAAATACTGAATGCACTCAGGACTGGTAAGATGTACGCCGCTATGGGTTCTGCTAATGCGCTTAGTTTGAACAGTTTCGTCGTTGAAGATGTAGATAGTGGAAAACTGGCCTTTATGGGAGATGAAATAACTATCACAGGTAGACCTCGCATAAGAATTGTTGTAACTGTTGATGATTCCCATAAGTCATCTGAATACGATGAAAGGGGGTTTAATATAGATTTGATAAGAAACGGGACTGTTATTAAGACATTTGAAGCAGATGGCCCGATAGACGTAGCTTACGATGATGATTACTATAATCCAAATGAGAAAATCTATTATCGCCTGGCTATAGATACAAGCTACCTGTTCAGAGGTATAGTAACCAACCCTATTTTTGTACAGTTTGAAGAAAAACAATAAAGGTTTCAAAACTTAAATGTGAAGCCAAAAAAGATCAGGATAGTAAACATAATTACCCGCATGGAACTTGGCGGACCGCCAATATTAGTGCTCGACATACTACAGCATTTAGATAAGGAGCGTTTTGAAAGCACTATAGCAACAGGCATTACTATTGATCGTAAATATGATATGATAGGGTTTGCCAGAGACAAGAATATCAGGGTTTTTGCCATGCCGTCATTGGTGAGAGACATACACCCTCTCAAAGACATAAAAACCCTCATAAAACTGGCCATTTTTCTAAAAAAAGAAAACTTTGATATTGTTCACTGTCACACGTCAAAAGGTGGATTCATTGGACGTCTTGCCGCTAAGCTGGCAGGAGCAAAAATAATTATTTATTCACCCCATGGAGACATCTTTGAGGGTTACTTTTGTAAATTAGCTACAGATTTTTTTATATTGCTTGAAAAGTTTGCTGCACGATACACCGATAAGATCATAAACCTGACTAAAATAGAAATAGAGAGATTTCTTGAACACGGCATTGGCACAAGACATCAACTAAAACAGATTTATAATGGCATTAATATAAAATACTACGAACGCGCAATAACCTCAAACCTGAAAAAAAGGGATGAGTTCGGTTTGGGTAAAGATGATTTTGTGTGTGCTACTGTTGGCAGATTGGTACCTGTTAAGGGTCATACATATTTAATAAAAGCCATTCAAAAAGTGGTAAAGGTAATACCGGAAGCAAAATTTCTTTTTGTGGGTGATGGCGAGTTAAAGTCGAAACTGTCAGAAGAAATTAAGTCTTACGATTTACAAAGAAATATATTTTTACTTGGAGCTCGTAGCGATATAGCAACAATTCTGAGCTGCATTAATGTCTTCCTCCTTCCTTCTCTTAACGAGGGATTTGGAATGGTGCTTATAGAGGCAATGGCTGCGAGAAAACCAGTCATAGCAACAAATGTTGGTGGAGTGCCCGAGGTTATTATAAATGGAACGACTGGTATTCTTGTGCCACCTGAAGATCCGGAAGCATTTTCATCGGCCATAATCAAACTATATAATAATCCTGAAATGTCTTTAGAAATGGGATCGGCGGGATATAGCAGGGCAAGAAACCTGTTTGACATTAAAACAACTGTGCATGAATTTGAAGATTTATATAGTAAATTGATAAAGGAAAAAGGTTTTGCTTAGCCCGCCAGGCTGTCATGCGTCCTGGCATAGATCAAACCAGGTTTGAGTTACACTTGAAAACTCCAGGCAAAACGTAAGCTGGCAATTTTGAGGTAACTTTGGAATTCCTATACACGTATTTAGACAGCGAAAATAAAAATTGTAAATTTGGAAATCAAACATATGCTTGTCGCAATTCATCAACCACAGTATCTGCCCTGGTTAGGCTATCTTGATAAGATTGATAGAGCAGAAATATTTGTAATATTGGATAATGTTCAATTCAAAAAGAATGAATGGCAAAATCGTAACAGGATAAAGACTGCTCAAGGTTGGCAGTGGATTACGGTGCCTGTCTTATATAAGTTTCCGGAAAAGATTAACGAAGTAAGGATTAACAATAATACAAACTGGAACAAAAAACATCTTCACGCACTGATTACTAATTATTCAAAATCGCCGTATTTTGCTGATTATAAAAGGGTTTTTGAAAATATCTTAAGCCGCAGTTGGGAACGCCTTGTCGACATAAACATAGAGATAATCAAATTTTTAATTGGCACTTTAGAACTCAAAACCAAACTTGTAATGGCATCTGACTTAAAACTGAGAGAAGAGCCGACAGAACGCTTGATTGATATTTGCAAAACTCTAAATGGCAGTAAATACCTGGCAGGAAGGGATGGCAGTAAATACATGAATTTGGAAATATTCGATAAAGAAGGTATAGAGATTATCTTTCAAGATTTCAAACACCCGGTATATAATCAATTATATGGGGATTTTGAACCAGGCATGTCCGCCATTGACTTATTGTTCAACTGCGGAGATAAAAGTCTTGAAATATTAAGGGGTAATCATGAAAAGGAAACAGAGCAAGAAATATAATGTTGTTGTAGGGATAACCTCATATAATGAATCTGATACCATTCCTCATGTAACCGAAACAGTGGGAGAGGGGCTTGAAGAGTATTTTTCAGACAAAAAGAGTATCATCGTTAATGTAAGTAAAACGTCCCACTTCAAGCCTGGCTATCCTCATACAATGGAGACATTTCTCTCAGTCTTTTTATGATAGGAGGGAGTGTTTCTAATACATACTCAATATGTTCTTCTGAATTATCTATTCCAAGGCTAAAGAGTATTGACCCCTGAGCTACAGCATCATCTACCCCGATTGCACTCAAGACGTGTGATGACTTCAAAGACCTGGAGGTACATGCCGAACCCGACGAGACAGCAATTCCCTTCATATCTAAAAACAAAAGTATTGACTCGCCCTCAACATACTCTACGCTTATATTTACATTGTTAGGTAAACGTTTTTCCGGATGACCATTCAGATAAATATGGTCTACCGAACTCATCAAGCCGTTTAATAGCTTGTCACGCAAAGGTTCTATTGCCCCTTTACGCTTATCCATCTCTCTCTTTGCCAATTCCGCGGCCTTTCCCATACCCACGATCCCGGGTATATTTTCCGTACCCGCCCGACGGCCGCCTTCCTGTATGCCTCCTTCAATAAATGGAACTATTCTTGTTTTTTCTCTCAAGTACAGCGCTCCCACACCGGGCGGACCATAAAACTGGTTGCTGGCCAGACTCAAGGCATCTGCCATCATTTTGTTTACGTCTACGGGGATACAACCCGCTGATGCCACGGCATCAACATGAAAGATTATGCCGTGTTCTTTAACTATTTTTCCGATTTCTTCTATCGGTTCAATAGTGCCTATTTCATTATTAGCATGCATAATGGAGACGAGGATTGTTTCAGGTGTAATTGCCTTTGCAACCTCGTCAGGATCTATCATACCGTATCTATCAACCGGTATATGCGTAACCTCAAAACCCATTTTTTCAAGTCTTTTTAATGGATTAAGCACAGAAAAATGTTCTATCTCAGACGAAATAATATGTTTACCCTTTTTCTGGTTTGCCATTGCAAGGCCCTTAATAGCAAAATTGTTCGCCTCACTTCCGCTTGATGTGAAGATTATTTCTTCGGCCTTTGCCCCTATGAGTGACGCCACTTCACCCCTGGCAGTCCGAACTACCTTGTTAGCCGTTTGTCCGAAATGATGCAGGTTTGACGGATTGCCGTAACAGTTCTTTATAGAATCAACCATTGCTTCTATAACCGAATGATGAGTTGGCGTGCAGGAAATATGATCAAGATATATTTTATCCAATTATTTACTCCTTTCATCTACAACAATCTTCTATTTTTTCTAAATTTGCATATTCCAGTACAAGTTTTTTCATGCCTACATTGTTAAAATCAACAAATGCCGTATTTGTAGACGGGATAATTCTCGTAATTCTCCCACGGCCAAAGAATTCGTGATTTACAATATCCCCCTGAACCAAATTACTGCTATTCTGAGATTTTTCATGCTGAAATTCGTGAGTCACATTGGGGACATTCTCTTCATCATTATAAGATTGGTAATCACCAGATACTGAATTCTCTCCGCTTCTCTCTGTATAACCTGTTCGAAGCTCATCTACGCTAGAATTATAGTTTGTTTTATCAATCTCCTCTATAAAGTCTTTAGGGATTTCACTTAAAAACCTGGAAGGAATACATGGAGTTCGTTGACCGTATTTTGCCCTGTACCTGGTATGTACCAGAAACAGCTCCCTCTGTGCCCTTGTAATACCCACATAGCACAAACGGCGCTCTTCCTCAATCTCATCATCCGAATCCTTTGACTGAGCGTGAGGCAATAACCCCTCCTCAAGGCCTGCTATGAACACAACCGGAAACTCCAATCCTTTTGCAGCATGCAGCGTCATAAGGGTAACTGTATCTGTCTTATCGTCCCATTTGTCAATGTCTGCGATTAATGCCACCTCTTCCAGAAAACCCTGGAGCGAGCCGTTCGGATTTGAGGCATCATACTCGCTGGCTGCATTTACCAGCTCCTCAACATTTTCCAGTCTCTCTTCACTATCACCCTCGTAAGAGTGCTCCAGGTAATCTAGATATCCAATTTTCCAGATAACCTGTTTTACAAACTCCATCACCGGATAAGTTTGGAGCTTATGTAATTCGGAGACAATATTCCAGAAATCTTTCACAGCCATGGCGCTCTTTGCCTTGATTTCCGGGATTTCCTGAACACGGGATATTGCCACTAATAGATTTGCATTATGCAGTACCGCCCATTCCCCTAATCGCCTTATAGTCGTTGGGCCGATGCCTCTCGTCGGAACATTCACAATCCTTTCAAAAGAGAGGTCGTCATCTGGGTTAGAACAGAGTTTGAGGTAGGAGAGGATATCCTTTATCTCTTTTCTTTTGAAGAATTCTACACTGCCTACAATTGAGTAAGGGATGCCTTCCCGAAGCAGGCAAGTTTCCAATACCCGCGACTGGGCATTTGTACGGTAAAATATGGCCATATCAGAGTATGTGTTTCCATTTTTAATAAATTCAGAAATGTTTGCAGCTATTTCCCTTGATTCAATATTCTCGTCCTCGCAGTGGATTACTCTAACCCTGTTTCCTTCGTCATTCTCCGTCCAGAGGGATTTCGGTTTCCTTGATATGTTATTCTTGATTACCTCTGAGGCAACATGAAGAATGTTCTTAGTTGAACGATAGTTCTGCTCAAGACGGACTGTCTTTGTATCTGGATAATCCTTTTCAAAATTGAGTATGTTCCGTATATTGGCGCCGCGCCATCCATAGATAGATTGATCCGGGTCACCGGTTGCACAGATATTTTCGTACCTCTGCGCCAGCAGTTGAGTGATTGTGTACTGTGCGTGATTCGTGTCCTGATACTCATCTATGAGGATATATCTGAATTTATCCTGATATTTATCAAGCACTTCCGGGAAATTTTTAAACAGATGCACAATCTTGAAAAGCAGGTCATCAAAATCCAGAGCATTATTTGCCTCAAGATATTTCTGATACTTTGTATATACCTTTGAAACAACGTCATTGTAATAGCCTGATTTATATTGAGAAAAGTTGTCAACGGACAGCAGCTCATTCTTTGCGTTACTTATTGACGCTGCCACAGAACCCGGCTTCCAGTGTGCGGTATCAAGTTTCAGCTCGCTCATCACAGCCTTTATACATTTCATCTGATCGGCGCTATCATATATGGTGAAATTCCTGGTAAAATCCAGATGTTCAATCTCGTTTCTCAGGATTCTTGAGCACATGGCGTGAAAGGTTGAGACCCACATACCCCTCAGGTCTAAAAACTCACCCAACCTTTCCTTCATTTCATTAGCGGCTTTATTGGTAAAAGTTATGGACAGAATATTTGCCGGGGCAATCCCTTGTTCAACAAGATATCCTACCCTGCGTGTGATCACCCTTGTCTTCCCGCTACCGGCCCCCGCAATCACGAGCAAAGGGCCATCTATGTGTGTAATCGCTTCCTTCTGGGATTCTGTTACATTATCTAAGATATTCATGTTTTGTAAATTAGCTCCCTTCGTTCGCTAATTTATGGCATTTTACTTCGTAAAATGGAGGTTTTATCGGAATGTTAAAAGAAATTTACAACCAAACATTCCAGACTAAAAGAATATTTAGGTTTGTTATCTACGTATATTAACCGAGAAAAATCAACTTTGCTTATTCTTCTGCAAAATAATCCGAATCTATTCTTTTTATATCATACGATGCTACTTTGCTTACTCCAATATCTAAATCAATCATATAACTTGATAGTTGTTCACCATCGATTAATACTATCTTGCTTTCAATTAAAGAAGCATATTCTTGTGCTTCTTTTGAAAAATTAGATGTTGTTATAAATATTCCTTTCTTTGCTCTTTGTCCTTGCAACGCTCCGGCAAATTTTTGAATCTCTGGTCTTCCAACAGTATTTTCCCATCTTTTTGCTTGGATATAGATCACATCGAGGCCTAGTCGATCCTCCTTAATTATTCCATCTATGCCTTCATCTCCACTTCGTCCGATAGTTTTTCCAGCCTCTTTTCGCGACCCACCATAACCCATTTTTAATAATAATTCTATTACTAATCGTTCAAAAAACGCTGGAGAACAACCTTTTATTCTATCAAGAATGTCCTGAGATAAATCCTTATGAATCTTTTGATATCCAAATTCGAGGTATTCTTCCGGTGTCTTTTCATTTGCGATATCACATAATTCGATATTTTTCCCCTCATTTCCCCCTTTTTCACTTCTACCTTTGGTGAAATCCAAAAACTCTGAAAATTGTTTTAAATACTCATTGTCAATTTTTGAAGGTTTTTCACTAAAAATATTTAAGCCTTTTTGGGTAATTTTATAATAACCTCTTCTGGTTGACTCAATTAGCCCAGCTTTCTTCAAGTATACTTTTGCCCAACCTACTCTATTTGAAAAAATTGGCTGCTGACCACTAGGTAATAATTCCTTTTTCTCTTCTTCTGTTAAATTGAATTTACTAGCTAATGCATCAAGCGTTTCTCTGGTAGCTTTCTCCTCTTTATCTCCAAGATGTTCTAGTAAAGGGAGCATTACAGTTTGATAATCAGGGATTGACATTTTTATTATTTTTTACTATAAGCGGCTAACATTATTTTTTATATTATTGTTAATGATTATTACACTTACTTACTTTTGACAAGCTCGTAAAATTCAGGATCTTTTTAAATGTAACCATAAATACATCATTTGTATGATACTTGCTTTACTATTTCCTTAATTCCTCAAAATTGCCTGTAAAATTCTGTTTGCAGTGAACAACTGCAAGAATTATTACACGATTTGAAGATACTTCATAGATTAAACGATATGAATAAATAATCAATTCTCGTATGTTTGGATTTCCAATCTCTGGAACTACTCTGCCCATTTCAGGAAAATTAGATAATACTTCTGATTTTACAACAAATTCCTGGGATACTTTTAAAGCGTAATATTTAGAGTCTTCTGCTATATAATCGTGTATCTTCTTTAAATCATGCTTTGCAGGTATGGACCATATTACCATGATTTCATTTCTTCTTTTAGTGATTCTACCGGTACAATTTTTCCTTCCTTTACCGCTTCCTGTCCTTTCTTAATCTTGTCGATTACATAAACCCTGTACATAATGTCATCAATATCGGCAGATTCCGGTAATCTAGAAATTGCGTTAATTGCTTCTTTCTTCAATGTCTCCATATTAATTCCTCCTTAAGAATTTATTTTTTTGGCTCAAACGATGTATTACCATACTTTTCATTACAAATCAGGGTCTTCAAATAAATATTTACCCGGATTCAGGATTGCTTTATTAATTTTATCGATGTCAAACTTCTCCGGATCGTAATCACCTAGCCACTCCAAAAGGTCTTCATATTCACTTTTGCCCTTACCGGTTAGTGCATCAATTACATCTTCGTAGCCGGGTATGCCGCCGCAATCCTCTGGCGGCCCGTTTCGCCTTCCGTCTAAACATTTTGGATACCGAATCCCTTTTTCTTTTTTAAGCACATCGACAATTTCAATTTCATGCTCCCAATTATCTCCGAAATCGTAAGTGTAAAGAGCCTTCTGTCCTTTCTCAATCAAAAACTCAGTAATCTTGTTTTTGACATCTAAATCGTTGTTCTCAAAATCCTCATCAGGTATGGAGAACCTGATGCCGCCCACATCAAAACTGTAAAGGTGTGAATTTGTCCAGCCAAACGAGATCTGAATAATTTCATGAAGTTTTTTGAAGGTAATATCCTTCTTAATCAGAATTTCACGCCAAATTTCAGGTTCAATATCCAGGATTGTAATTCGAAGTTTTAAAATATGGTTCATCGGCAATTCTCTTATAATCTTGCATTATAACATTACTTTTACATTATTGTAATCTTCTTACTATTTCTTTCGAGCAATCAAACTTGCCACTGATTTGTTTTCTGCTATCTCGCCTTCTTTATAATAAAGAATGTGAAAGTCTCTGAAGGAATCAAGAAGTTCATTGTGCTTCAACAAATAATCAGGATTCTTGGGTCCGGGCGCATTTCCATACTTTAGCTGATCAATGGTGTATGTCTCAAACATAACCATACCACCCTCTCTCAAGCCTTCCTTGATTTGAGGTATAAGGTTTCTTTGTGTGTAGTAAAAGCACGTAATAAGATCATATTTACCAGCCGGTATTTTATATTCTTCCAGATCCGCTACAAAGGCATTTAATGTCACACCGCTTTCCCAGGCTAAAGATTCACACTTTTCGACAGCCTTCTCAGAGATATCACAACCGTCAACGTCAAATCCGTTTTTAGCGAGAAATACAGCATTTCTCCCTTCCCCCATAGCCAGTACCAGGGCTTTGCCTTTAGTCAGTAGTTCAACATTTTCCTGCAGAAACTTTATAGGGTCTTTACCGTATATATATTCCTTAGTGTTATAACGTTTGTTCCATCTCTTTCTATCATTTTCACCGGCATTAACAATCTGGCCAACAAAAAAGAATAAGAGAGAAGAAATTATTGTGGAGGCTAATACCATTTTCATAAAGTTAATAGGACGCAAATCGCCGCAGATATACACAAATAACAACTTTGAATTAAGGATTATTATTGTTTATGCACGTAATTCGTATCGTAGACAGCGCCTGTCGCCTGAGGACGACCCTGGGCCAACTCAACAGATCCGACTCAGTCGGGAGGACGACCCTGTAGGCAGCTTCAAGATCCGCCTATGGCGTGACAGGTCTGCCCATAGCGAGGTTTTAGCCTTGCTTTTAGCCATGTGTGTAGCAAACCTAAAGGTTGCCCTACGTCTTAACGCAGTGCCCTTGCTGCAGTCGGGTAGGGATATCCATGATGTTGAGAAATTGCGAATAATGAACTTCGGCTATTGAATTAAGATTGGTGAATGACAAAATAATGAGAAATACCCGGAAGATGCTTTTTTTGTCTTAGTGGTTATTAAAAATCCGGCGCATAGACCCTTTGTCTTAACTCTTCCGCATTCTTTATTACCTTTTCCTGTTGTTCTTTTCTCGATAATGGTTCTAATTTCACTAGATCATAATTTAGAACATGATCGTCTTTTAGCTTGCCTGGCCATAACACTTCGGAGAAAAAATCCAGCGGAAAGACTTCATATACAGGGGCCTTTATTTTTTCAAATACAGTTGCTCTTTCATGAGTAAGCCTTCCATCCTCATCCCTTTTCTCTATCATTATTTTTCTGGTGCCATAATACGTAAAAGGTATTGTAACGGGACTTTCACCGGCAAGCTTATCATCAATATATACCAGTGCATTGTCGGGATTTGTCTTTACGGTTATTGTCCTGGTCACGCAACCGGCTGAGACAAAAATAATTGCAAAAATAGCCAGAAAATGAAAATATCTAATGGTTTTAATCATGATAAAGTATATGTCCCATAGACTACGTGTTAAAATTGTTTTATTAAAATTTGTGCTACACCTTTAAAAAACTATCCCCTTTTTCTATCATGGGGGTAAAACAATGCGGCATCAGGTGAAGTATATGAATGTAAATCATGGACAGACCCTTCTCCCTGAGCGGAAGGGGATCTGGCTTCAAAAGCAAGAGAGCCATCATAAATCCCGTTATGCAGTTCTTTTATTGTCTTATAACCAAGATTTTGCATTGCATGTAATAAGCTTTTTATAATATACTCGCCAAAATGAACCACTGATCCTTTATCAACCACTGTGCCCGACACTCCTTGTACGATCTTAACCTTATTGTCTTCTGCATAATACCTCTTATCGCCACCTTTGTCCATTGCCTCTAAGGATGCCATCCCTCTATATTTTTTCAGCCTGACACCACCTTCATAATAATAGTCACCGGGAGCTTCGTTCGTACCGGCAAGCATTGCGCCAAGCATTACGGTACTCGCCCCTAATGATAATGCCTTAACTATGTAACCTATGTTTGCTATCCCTCCGTCCGCAATTACGGGTATTCCCGCATACTCTCTTGCAAACTTCGCACAGTGGTAAACCGCAGAGCCTTGGGCCCTTCCTACCGCCATGGCATCCTGTGTAATACAGATAGAACCTGAACCCATCCCTATACGAAGCGCATCCACTCCCTTATCAATAAGAGATTTACATTGTTTAGCCGTTACAACGTTTCCGCCTATGACTTCTATGTTCGGGTAATTCTTCTTTAAATACTCTATCATTTTGTGCTGATAAATTGAGTCTCCCTGAGAAGCATCAATCACTACTATATCTACTCCCGCATCTACCAGTTCTTTAAGCCTCTCCCTGTCTTCATCCCGTGTTGAAACTGTGGCTCCGACCAGTAACTGTTTTTCTTTATTCTTTGAGGCAAAAGGAAAATCTTCATTCTTCAATAAATCCGTCCTGCTCATTAAGGATACAAGACGTCCATTTTTATCTACCAAAGGCAGCTTGCCTTTCTTAGACTCCTTTAGTATTTTATTCCCTTCTGCGAGGGGAATGCCGGCGTTTGCCGTAACGAGACTGGTAACCATAACTTCACGTAATTTTTTTGTTCTATCTATTTCAAAATCAATATCTCTCCTTGTAACTATGCCTGTTAATTTAGTTTTTAATGTCCCATCTTCAGTTATCGGTATACCGGAGAAACCGTATGTCTTTTTAATTTTGTCTACATCTGAAATGGTATTTTCAGGACTGAGTGTTACAGGGTCAGTAATAAATCCGTTTTCAAACCTTTTTACCAACCTGACTTCCCTGGCCTGTTCTTCAATAGTATTATTATAATGTATAATTCCTATTCCACCAAGTAGAGCCAGATAGATAGCCATTTTTGACTCCGTTACGGTATCCATAGGAGAGCTGACAAGAGGTCTTTTGATCCTGAGATTTCTTGTGAGGTTTGTTTCCAGATCAACCTCATTTGTAGGGAAGCCTATATGGCCAGGCAACAGGATAAAATCACTATATGTCAGCCCGCCGCCATCTCCAAAAAATTTTTCAGCACTAAATCCATTTTCCGGCATTTTAACACCTCATAACAACATATACGGATCCACATCAATCATAATCTGGACCCTTTTTGAATGTCTGTTTTCATTCTCAATACTTTTTAAAATCGCACGCAGTTTTTCAGAATTATCCGCCTTAGCAATTAAGTGCCACCTGTATTTGTCTTTAACCCTGGCAATCGGCGCAGGCGCAGGCCCCAAAATTCCCACTTTATTTTTGTACCTTTCTGACTGAGCCATTCCGGTAGTCAATCGTATTGCTTCTTTCAATTTTTCTGCAATATCCGCGGCTCTCTCTTTAACGTCCTGGTCCTTCTTTCCACGTAATACAATTCTGGCCAATCGTCCATATGGAGGATAATAAAGTTGCTTTCTATATTCAAGTTCTTTTTTGGCAAACCCATCATAATCATGTAAAGCAGCATACTTAATACTGTAATGCTCCGGATTATAAGTTTGAACTATAACCCGTCCTCCTTTATGGCCTCTTCCGGTTCTTCCCGCTACCTGACAAAGCAGTTGGAAAGTCCTCTCACCTGCCCGGAAATCAGGCATATTGACAATCGTATCAGCGGAAAGAACTCCAACCAATGTAACATTCGGAAAGTCAAGGCCTTTTGCGATCATTTGAGTGCCCAGAAGTATATCTATATCGCCGCGCCCGAAGGCGCTTAATGCCTTCTCATGAGAATCCCTTCCCCTCATGGTATCGCTATCCATCCTCAAAAGTTTGTACTGGGGGAACATGGCCCTGACGTCTTCCTCCATCCTTTCTGTCCCAACACCCAGAAAACTTATGCCGGGAGAACAGCATTCAGGACATTTTACCGGAACAGGTTCATCCGAAAAACAATAATGACATATTACGGCATCCTTCTGCTTATGATAAGTCATAGATATATCGCACCTTTTACATTTTAGTACAAATCCACATCTTCTACAACTTATAAAAGGCGAGAATCCGCGCCTGTTCAAAAACAACAGCACCTGCTCCTTTTTAGAAAGACTCTGTTTCATACAAAGTTCCAGATAATCAGATATATATTTCTGGTTTTTACCCCTGTACTTTTCAAGCCGCATATCAATTACTTCCACCCTGGGAAGTGGTTTATGCCCAACCCGATTTTTCAGGGTGACACATTCATACTTACCAATAACGGCATTATAGAAACTCTCAAGAGACGGCGTAGCGGAACCAAGCACAACCAGGGCATTCTCATATTCTGCCCTGATCATGCTAACGTCACGGGCATTATAACGCGGGGAGGTGTCCTGCTTGAACGTATTCTCATGCTCTTCGTCAATTACGATCAATCCCACATTTTCTAAAGGGGCAAATACTGCTGAACGTGCGCCAATAACAACGTCCGCATTACCATTCTTAATATCCCACCATTGATCGCTTCTCTGCCTGTCAGTCAAGCTGCTATGCAGGACAGCCACTCTATCAAAACGGGATTTGAACCTTTCAATCGTCTGTGGCGTGAGAGATATCTCAGGAACCAGAACTATTGCCTTCCGTCCCATAGTAATCACTTCTGAGATTGCCTGCAGATAAACTTCTGTTTTGCCGCTTCCTGTAACCCCTTTCAACAAAATAGCGCCAATCTGTCTTTCCCTTAATTTTCTCTTGATGAGGTTAACAGCTATTTCCTGTTCTCCGGTTAACTGCAAATGGCATGTTTTCTTGAAGTGTTTTCCGGCAAAGAGGGAATCGTTAACTTTTCTTTTATCAAGAGTAATTAAACCTCTATCTCGAAGCCTGTAAAGACTGTCAGTATTGCACTTGCTTATACTTGCTAATTCCGGAACCGTTATTTCGCCTACTTCAGTAAGTACCTCCAGCACTCTTGCCTGTTTTGGCGCTCTCTTTTTGATTGTGGAAATCATCTCTTTTACAGAGGCGCCATCTTTACATAATCTGACAACACTTATTGTCCTGGTTTTAATGCCCCTCTTCACAACAGAGGGAAGAAAGGTCTCTAAAGCTTCACCCCAGCCGCAAAAATAGAAATTGGCCATCCATTCCGCAACTCCTAACATCTTAGAATTTAAGATAGGTTCTTTATCGATTACGTGTATTATGTCCTTTGTTGTTTTAACGTCCGATATATCGGTGAATCCAACACAATACCCTACGGCTGTCCTTCCCCCGAAAGGGACTTTAACCCTTTTACCAATTTCTAACTGATTTGTAGAGGATGGCGGGACCTTGTAGTGAAATTTCTTATTCAGAGGTATGTCCAATACAATTTCAGCAAATCTTTCATAAATCATTACAATATAACCCCTTACATATAGCACAAATATTGATATTCTTGCTGAATCCTATCACAATAATGATAAAGTGTCAAGTTAAGCATTGATTTACAGGCATATTAATCTTGATTTATGTTCTAAAATTTCTATAGAATGGTGTCAATAGGTTTTTTTTGATGTCCTTACTACCCGAGAGGGAAAAATATTGGACATTGGTGACCATTCCTGCCTTTTATGGAGTACATCGTCCCCCCCGCCCGAACGCTTGGCGCCAGCCCGACAACGTCATTCTGGCGGGGGCAGGCGTGACGATGTAGGTCGTGCGTCCGGAGCAACGTTTATGGTTTCGCCCTTGTTCAAGCAATGCCATTGAATTAAGCGTAGCGGAGACCAGATTCCATTTCTATGATTGCTACATTATGATGAAAGGCTACCCGCCTGATCAGCCTTTCTGGGCCAGCCCGACAAACAGCCTGAAAGCCGTTCTGGCGGGGGCAGGAAGCCTTCCGCTACAGTCTGCTATACTCAACAGGGCTATAAACCGTGATTTTTCGATTTCTTTAACATGTAAGGAAATAAAAGGCTAAAACCTTAACTCCTGGTATGTTAGCTAATTGGAGTTAATCCTTTAGGATTTTATAAAATGCGTTTTTCTGCCCCACTTAAGTATAGTAACTGTTCAATATAATAAATCAACATAATGAAGATAGTTGAACGGCACGTTATAATATTTTCAATTGCTATGTATGTTACTGCAATAGGGCTTTTCATTTACTTGCAGTTTATTGGGAAAGAAAGACAATTCGCTATAGATATTGAAAAATTATGTAAGGTAGACGTAAACGAAAACGAATGGAAATACATTGTACTACATCACAGCGCTACTGACAAAGGAAATGCAAAGCGCTTTGGCAGATATCACAGAGAAGAAAGAAAGTGGCCGCACGGCCTGGCCTATCATTTCGTTATTGGCAACGGCAACGGCTCAGGCAATGGCGAGATTGAAGTGGGTGAAAGATGGACAAAACAGATTCATGGCGCACATACCGCCGATATGAACCTTAATCGAATCGCTATCGGCATCTGTCTTGTTGGAAATTTTGAAGAGGATAATAAGCCCACAAAAAATCAATTCAGATCTCTTGTGAGCCTGGTTGACTACGTTTCAAAAAGATATAAAATACCCGAATCAAACGTCATCATGCATAATCAGGTAGTCCAAAAAGGCACAGCATGTCCCGGCAAGAATTTCCCTTACAAAAAACTTATTAGTAAAATCGTAAAGTCACAAACCGAAAAAACACTATAAGGCAACACAATTCACCCCTGAAAATACACCTTCTTTATCGGCTAAACAACTTTTGATAGTGAAAAGAAATTGAGTTTGGTATGATGTCTAAGCTTGTTCCTCTTCCCCCTTTTCAGACCATCTTTGTAACAAATAGTCCTTACTATCTTCAAACATCTCTGCCTGTTTTTCAACAACCTGTTCAGCTTCTTCATTTGTCATGTCTTTTGTCCTATTAACGAACCCGGCTATTCTTGCAAAGTACAGTGGCGTCATCATATTAACCAATTTTACCCTGTTCCTTTTCCAATTACGAAAAGTTACGGCTATATCATAAAGTATCCTGCACCATAATTCTGTTGGAAACGTAAAATTATCAGTATTTAAAGAGCCTATTTTCTTTAACTCTTTAAAGTTGTCTTTTTCTATTATATTTTCCCAAAGCGCGCCGAAGTGATTGAGCCCAGTCTTGAAATACTCTACAAGGTTATCCAGGTTAATATCAAAGGCTTCAGGTTTCGTACCGGTTACTTCTCCCAGGATTGGCACGGGAGCGCTTCCCTTTATGTCCTTCCAGTAATCATAATTTTGCTCCATGAGAACAAAGAGTGTGGTGACAACCTGCTGAAACATTGGCCCCAATGACTCACTTGGGTCCTTAACATCGTGAATCTTGGTCCCTAATCGAGTCTGACAAATTCTAAATCCCTGAATGATTGCAGTAGTGGTGAGCCAGATATCTATTCCGAACTTAGCCACATCGGTCTCCCAGACATCCTGATCATTGTAGAATTTTATGAGTTTCGCTGAGAAGGCAAAATCACCGCCTATTGGCTGTCTGACCCTAAGACCATAGAGTGTACGTGTGAGGTTATATACAATATTATTGGTAATAGTGCCATCATACTTGTATCGTTCATAATATGGAACTACAAACTGATACTCCTCTTCGTAAACAGGCGTAATAAGGTTTTTAATCCATTCAGGCGTAATAGACCTTATATCAGAATCGCAAACAACACAAACCCTTGCCCCAAG
>ERZ1292630.726-Hain-H41-02um-R3-726-length-33705-cov-54_pt1 | contig 33705 bp, 32 predicted proteins | sample MGYA00564408_ERZ1292630 | MGnify/ENA primary metagenome ERZ1292630 (study PRJEB36523, sample SAMEA6512641) | groundwater metagenome | collected 2019-01-08 | study: AquaDiva: Metagenomics assemblies of 32 groundwater samples
ATGATGCTTTTGTAACGAAGTATAAAAATACTGATTCTAAGAAATAGATCCGGGATGTGTTTTAATTAGATTATGCCCTCCGAGATTCAGACCGTGACCGGCGCATTCGGATATACCGGCCGATATATTGCCAGACAGCTTATTGATGCCGGCTATGAGGCACATACATTAACTAATAAGGCTCCTTGTGATAATCCGTTCGGAGACAAAATAAAAGTCCATCCGCTTCATTTTGATAACGCCGAGGAGCTTATTAATTCCCTGCGCGGGACTGCGGTTCTTTATAACACCTATTGGGTCAGGTTTAATCATAAGAATTTCTCTTTTGCCCAAGCAGTTGATAATTCCGCCAAACTGTTTGATGCGGCTAAGAAGGCCGGGGTAAAAAGGGTGGTTCATATCAGCGTGACCAACCCGGCTGTGGATTCGCCTCTGGAATATTTCAGCGGCAAGGCAAAGGTGGAACGCGCCTTGATAGAATCCGGCTTGTCGTATGCCATTCTCAGGCCGGCGATTATATTCGGTAAAGAGGATATCCTGATAAACAACATCGCCTGGTTTCTGAGAAACTTCCCAATATTCGGCGTATTCGGTGACGGTAACTACCGGCTCCAGCCCATCTATGCAGTTGACCTGGCCAGATTGGCTGTTGAGCAAGGGCAGAGAAGCGATAATTGTATCATTGATGCCATTGGTCCTGAGACATTTACCTATCGGGAATTGGTTAGGCAAATCAGGGATGCCATAGGGGTGACCAGGCCGATTATTTCCATTCCGCCGATAATTGGATATCTGGCCGGCTGGCTTATGGGCACGATTATGGGAGATGTGATTGTCACGAGGGATGAGATAAAATGATTGATGGCTAATTTACTCTGCACGCAATCATCGCCGACAGGGCAAACCAGATTCACGGATTGGCTCAAAGAAAACACAGCCACTCTGGGCGTGCATTATAGTAGCGAATTAGCCCGGCGCAAGCACGAAAAATAAGCCGTTTTATACCCCTTTTAACCGCTCCAGACACCCCATTTTGCCCCCTTAGAAACAACCGCTTTTACTATATCTTATTGATATTTATATTCTTATCTTACTTGTACCACTCAAAAGCATTGTCAAGATACCCCCCCTCCCTACTGGTAGGGGATACCCCCTGTTATATAAGAGGTAGTTCGTATTATTTCTACAGGATATAGGGTTTGTCCCAAGAGGATATACCGTTTATTATAAAAAGACATATCGTTTGTTATATAAGGACATTGGGTTTATTCTAAAAGGACATACTTTTTAGAACAGAAGGACATACGATTTGTTCCAAAAGGACATAGGGTTTGTTATAAAGGGACATACGATTTATTCTAAAAGGATATACCGTTTGAAACAAAGGGACATACCTTTTGTTTCATAAGGACGTAGGGTTTATAACAAAGGGACATTGGGTTTATTCTAAAATGACATATGGTTTTATTCATAAGGACAGAGCATATATCGCTTAAGGACATACCTTATGAATCTAAAATTGCTTGTGTTCTAAAAATATTCCATAATTTGTTGACACCTCGGCTTTTTTAATGGTAAATAAGGTTCTAAAAATCACTAAATGACAGCACCTCTTAAGGCGGTCCTCGTGTTAGAGGACGGTTCAATTATTCACGGCAACGGTTTCGGCAGCGAAAAAACCATCAAGGGCGAACTCGTTTTCAATACCGGAATGACCGGCTACCAGGAAGCCCTGACCGACCCGTCATACAACGGCCAAATCCTGATGATGACCTATCCCTTAATCGGAAACTACGGCATCAGCCCCGAATATTCGGAATCAGAGAAGATTCAGGCCGAGGGGTTTGTGGTCCGTGAACTCTGCGACCAGCCCTCGCACAGATTGTCCGGTATGACCCTGGATAGTTTCCTGAAAGGCCATCGCATCCCAGGCATCTCCGGCATAGATACCCGGCAACTGACCATCAAGACCCGCCAGTCCGGAACCCTCAGGGCCATTCTCAAGACCAGTGCCGGCAATATCTCGGCTTCGGAACTGGATATCCTGCGCTACGAGGCCAAGATGATGCCTTCGCCTGATAAATATAATCTGGTGTCCGAGGTGTCCTGTTCCGCGCCGGTTACCCTGCATCCTGAGAATTACTCTGGCAAAGAGGGTCCGAAGATTCTGCTGATTGATTGCGGCACCAAGATGAATATCATCCGCGAACTCACCCAGCGGGGCTGCACGGTCATCCGGGCGCCGTATAACACCACGGCTGATGAGATAAATAATATCAAGCCGGATGGCATCCTGGTTTCCAACGGGCCGGGCGACCCGGCCCATCCTGAAATCATGGCCAGCGTGGTCCAGACCATCCGGGCCATATATGAAAAATATCCGATAATGGGTATCTGCCTGGGGCACCAGATTCTGTCCCTGGCCTTTGGGGCCAAGACCTATAAACTCAAGTTCGGCCACCGGGGCGCGAATCAGCCGGTCAAATTCTTCTCGGATAACAAGGTCTATATCACTTCGCAGAACCACGGGTTTGCCGTGGACCAGAATTCGATTCCAACGGATATAGAAATCACCGCGTTGAATGTCAATGACGGAACGGTTGAGGCGATGAGGCATAAGAAACTGCCGATATTCTCGGTCCAGTATCACCCTGAGGCCTCGCCCGGTCCGTGGGATAGCAAGTATTTATTCGACAGATTCATAAAGGAAGTAGACAGTAGAAAATAAGTAATATAACGGAATTAATATGGAACACGCACTAAGCGAAGCGTGACCACGAAGTGAATAGGACGAACTCGAAGAGACTGCGAAGCGAATATAAAGAGTAAATGCTAACACGAATATCACGAATGAATACGAATGACACGAATAAGAAATTGATGATAATCTGGTCAACCCTTGTGTTTTTATTCCTCATCATAGTTGGTTTTAATCCCGCCTTTGCCAAAGATAAAAAGGAAAAGATACCCAAAGGACTTAAGACAACGACAGAGACTAATTATGAGTTTAATAAAAAGTCTGGTAAAATAGAGGCGTTAGGCAAGACAGTTATCAAATATGATGATAAGGGCAAGCGGGTTGAGTGGGCTCACTATAATACTGATGGTAAGTTATACACTAAAGGTCTTTGCAAGTATGATGATAATGGTAATCAGGTCGAGGAGAATGTCTATTACGCTGACGGTAAGGTATACTCTAAGGGTTTTTCCAAATATGATGATAAGGGCAATCAGGTTGAGGATGCTCTCTATAACGCTGTGGGCAAGTCAAAATATAAGTATCTTTACAAGTACGATGATAAAGGCAATCGGATTGAGTGGGTTTCATATGGTGATGAGGGCGAATTATACAATAAGAATCTTTACAAGTATGATGACAAGGGTAATGAAATTGAGTGGGCTGTCTATGACGCTAAGGGTAAATTATACTCTAAGGGTTTTTATAAGTATGATGATAAGGGTAATGAGGTTGAGCAGGATGTTTATTACGCTAATGGTAAGTTAGAATGGAAATCTACTTGCAAGTATGATGATAAAGGTAATGAGATTGAATTGGCTTACTATGACGCTGAGGTCAAGTTAGAACATAAGTGGCTTTCTAAGTATGATGATAAGAACAATCGGGTTGAGTATGCTAACTATACCGCTGAAGGCAAGTTAAAATGGAAAGAGATTTCCAAATATGATGATAAAGGTAATCGGGTTGAGTGTTTTAACTATAAGATAAAGGAAGCATCCGGTAAAATTGAGGAGATTCCGATACGTGGTACCGCCTGGGAATATGAATTTTATCCGGCGGAAAAGAAATAAGGGAACAGATAGATAGGCCTAACTGACTTAACTGATAAACTGATTTATGCCCAAGAGAACTGACCTTAAGAAACTGATGATAATCGGCTCAGGCCCTATTGTCATCGGCCAGGCCGCCGAGTTCGATTTCTCCGGCACCCAGGCCTGCCGCTCGCTCCGTGAAGAGGGCTATCAGGTGGTGCTGGTTAATTCCAATCCGGCCACTATCCAGACCGATATCGAAACCGCGGATGTAACCTATGTCGAGCCGTTAACCGCCGAGATGCTCACCAGAATCATTGAGAAGGAACGGCCCCAGGGCATCCTGTCCGGCATGGGCGGCCAGACGGCCCTGAATCTCTGCTCCGAATTGGCCGAGTTAGGCGTCCTGAAGAAATACAATGTGGAATTGCTGGGCAGTTCATCCAAGACCATCGCGGCGTCCGAGGACCGCGACCTGTTCCGCCAGTTGATGCACGATATCAAGGAACCGGTTCCGCGCAGTGTGGCCTGCCATACTATGGATGAGGTCTTGTCTGTGATTGATAAAGTCGGCGGTTATCCGGTGATTGTCCGGGCGGCTTATACCCTGGGCGGCACGGGCAGCGGTATTGCCGAGAACAAGGAACAGCTCGAGGAAATCGTTACCCTGGGCCTGGGTTATTCCCGCATCAAGCAGGTTTTGATAGAAGAATGTGTGCTGGGCTGGGCTGAATATGAATACGAGGTGATGCGCGACAAGAACGATAACTGCATCATCATCTGCAATATGGAAAACCTTGACCCGATGGGCGTTCATACCGGCGAGAGTATTGTCATCGCGCCGTCCCAGACCTTGTCCGACCGTGACCATCAGGTGTTCCGCAATGCCTCGCTTAAGATTATCCGGGCGCTGGGTATCGAAGGCGGATGCAATGTTCAGTTTGCGCTTAATTCGGCCAACGGACAATACCGGGTCATAGAGGTCAATCCGCGCGTCTCGCGTTCCTCGGCCCTGGCCTCCAAAGCCACTGGTTATCCGATTGCCCGGGTAGCGGCCAAGATTGCAGTCGGGCTGACGCTGGATGAAATCCCCAATTCGGTGACGGGGAAAACCTTTGCCTCGTTCGAGCCGGCCCTGGATTATGTGGTCATGAAGATACCGCGCTGGCCGTTTGATAAGTTCCGGACTGTGGATCGGCGCATCGGCACCCAGATGAAATCCACCGGCGAGGTCATGGCCATCGGCCGGACGGTCGAGGAATCCATTATGAAGGCGGTCCGCTCGCTGGAGACAGACCGGATTGCCATTGAGCCAGAGGCCTGGTCCAAGTCCACGCTGCTTAGCGAACTGGTTGAGCCGACCGACAAGCGTCTCTTTGCCATTGTCGAAGCCCTGCGCCGGGGTTACCAGCCGACCACGTTGGCCGACATCACCAAGTGGGACATCTTCTTTATTAATAAGCTCCATAATATAGTAAAGGCCGAACAGGAATTGAAACGAAGGGGTCTTGGCCCCGTTAGAGATAGCACTATTGGTACCATAGAAGGGTCATGCGGTACGGGATTGCCACGTGCCGCTGCGGCGCCACTCGCAATGACGTCATTGCGAGGGAGTGAAACGACCGAAGCAATCTCTATCTCTAACGGGGTGAACAATCTGGACAAAGAATTTCTCTATCATCTGAAACAGATGGGATTCTCGGATGAATATATCGGTTATGTGTTAGGAGTAGACGAGCCGAAGATTACGGCGCATCGAAAGGCGCTGGGCATAAATGTTTCTTACAAGATGGTGGATACCTGCGCGGCTGAGTTTGAGGCCAAGACCCCGTATTTCTATTCGACGTATGAATCAAGTTCGGAGATAGGAGTTGGGAGTTCGGAGAGTCATCACTCCAAACCCCGAACTCTAAACTCTGAACTGAATAAGGTCCTCATCCTGGGCGGCGGACCCATCCGCATTGGCCAGGGCATTGAATTCGATTACTGTTGTGTGCACGGCGTCATGGCCCTGCGCGAACAGGGCATCAAGGCCATCATCATCAATAACAATCCCGAGACCGTGTCCACGGATTACGACATCTCGGACCGGCTCTATTTCGAGCCGCTGACCTTTGAGGATGTTATGAATGTTATTGAACTGGAAAACCCGGATGGCGTGGTGGTCCAGTTCGGCGGCCAGACCTCGGTTAATCTGGCTATGCCGCTCCAGGCCGAGTTGAGCAAACGCAAAGACCTCAAGACGAAAATATTCGGCACGCCGGCTGATTCCATAGACATGGCTGAAGACCGCAGGCGGTTTGAGGCCTTGATGCGCAAGATGGGCGTTATCCAGCCCGAAGGGCATACAGGCTATTCATTTGATGAGGTGCGCGAGCTGGCCGCCAAGATTGGCTATCCGGTCCTGGTCCGGCCCAGTTATGTCCTGGGCGGCCGGGGTATGGAAATCGTCCATAACGAAAAGGACCTGGAATTCTATATCACCTCGGCGGCTCGGATATCAAAGAAACATCCGGTGCTGGTGGATAAATATATCTCCAATGCCGTGGAGATAGATGTGGACGCGCTGTCGGACGGCAAGGATGTCTTTATCGGCGCGATTATGGAGCACATTGAAGAGGCCGGGGTGCATTCCGGCGATGCCGGCTGTGTCATCCCGCCTCAGACGCTCAAGCCGGAGATTATTGAAGAAATCAAGCGCATAACCAAAGAGGTGACCCTGGCATTGAAGACCATCGGGCTGATTAATATCCAGTTGGCCGTCAAGGACAATAAGGTTTATATGATTGAGGCCAACCCGCGGGCCAGCCGGACCGTTCCCTATGTCTCCAAGACCATCGGCATCCCCATGGCCAAGATTGCCACCAAACTGATGCTGGGCGCCACGCTCAAGGAACTCGGACTGATTGAAATGGTGCAGGTGGATTATGTCTCGGTCAAGGCGCCGGTATTCCCGTTTATGAAACTGCCCGGGGTGGATGCCATCTTGGGGCCTGAGATGAAATCCACCGGCGAGGTTATGGGCATAGACAAATCATTCGGGCTGGCGTATTACAAGGCGTTGCTGGCGGCCGGGAATTCATTGCCCACCGCAGGCCAGGTCTATATCACGGTCTGCGATTCGGACAAGGAAAAGATTGCCCCGATTGCCCGCAAACTGACGGAAAACGGATTGACGATTATCGCCACCAAAGGCACGGCCGAATATCTGCGGAGCGGCGGCGGAGCCCCGATTTTTTCGGGGACGAATAATAATATTCCGGTGACCACGGTCTGGCGCATCAGCGAACGGCAGACGCCCAATGCGCTCTCGTTGATGCGGGAAGGCAAGGTCAAACTCATTATCAATACGCCGACTGAAGGAAGCGGGCCAAAAAGGGACGGCTACCGGATGCGGCGCCTGGCTGTGGAACTGGGCATACCGTTTATCACCACCATTACTGCGGCCCGGGCCGCGGCCAATGCCATTGAACTGGTCCGCAAAGGCCGGATGCAGGTCTCCTCGCTCAATGAGTATTTGGATAATTCCAAACACCGGAATTTATCCCAGAATGTAGCGGCGGAACAAATTCTTGCCCGATAAAGGCAAAAATGGTAGGGTAGAATCTAAGATTGTCCCCGGAATTCCACAGTTTTCGGAAAGGGTAAATTATGAATAACGAACTCCGCAGAGACCGCGATAGCGAACTTGTTCCTGTAACGAAAATAGCCGTTTTCCGAGGCCGGAAAATCCGCAAGACCATCCATAAAAATGAATGGTTCTTTTCTGTTGTTGATGTTATTGCCGTGTTGGCCGAAAGCGAAAATCCCCGCGATTATTGGTATAGAATGAAAGTGCGGGTTGAAACTGAAGAAGGCGCCGAGTTGTCGACATTTTGTCGACAACTGAAATTGGAATCATCAGACGGCAAAAAATACGAGACGGACTGCGCCAATACCGAAGCGATGTTCCGCATCATCCAATCCATCCCTTCGCCTAAGGCCGAGCCATTCAAACGTTGGCTGGCCCGGGTCGGATACGAACGGGTGCAGGAAATAGAAGACCCGGAAATAGCCACCAAACGCACCCGGGCATTGTATAAGGCAAAGGGATACAGTGACGACTGGGTGGAAAAACGGATGCGTGGAATTGCCATCCGTGAAGAACTTACCGACGAATGGAAAAAGCGCGGCGTTGCCAAAGACCGGGAATACGAAATACTGACCGCTGAAATCTCCAAGGCAACATTTGGGCTTACGCCCAGCCAGTACAAGAAACTTAAAAACCTGAAACGGGAAAACCTGCGCGACCATATGACTGACCTGGAACTGATTTTCTCTATGCTGGGAGAGGCCTCCACCACGGAGATAACCAAAGTGGAACATCCTGAGGGTTTTAGTGAGAATAAGGGTGTGGCGCAACGGGGCGGCAATGTAGCGGGAATAGCCCGCAAAAAACTGGAACAGGAAACCAGTCAAAAGGTGGTAACCCGGCAAAACTATCTTTCAAAACCGCAAAATAAACGGCTAAAAGATAAATAATGGAAAATGGTAGGATGCCCAGTATATAGAATATATTATATAGTATGTAAGGAATAGGGACGAAGGCGAATTAAATGCCAAGGCAACCTCCGAGGATTTCTCGGTAGTTCAAAAAGAGGGAACCCGAAAGGTTAGAAGACCGGAATTATGTGTCCGATTTTGACCGGTCGGTCAAGAAATACCTCAAACCGCCGGGAAAGAAATAATGAAGTAAGGGGATAAAATTAAATGATGTGTCCCAAAAGGATAACCGCGGCCAATGCCATTGAACTAGTCCGTAAAGGTAAGATGCAGGTCTCCTCGCTTAATGAATATCTGGGTAATTCAAAACACCGGAATCTGTCACAGAATTTGGCGGCGGAACAAATCCTTGCCAGATAAAGGGGGAAATGGTAGGGTGAAGTAAATGGCAGGGTGAGTGTAATGTAAAACATAAAGGGGGTTTCCCCTTGGAAATGGAGAATAAATAGTTATGAAGATTTTATCAATAAAGTTTTTGCTTGTTATTATTGGCTTACTGTTGCTTATTAATATAGCCATATTAATCACTGGTAGTTATTGGCAATATCATTTTATCAATTCCGATTCTAGTATTGCTTTTTATAAGATTAACCGCATTACAGGGCGGGTTTCACTTATAGCTTTTGATGAAAACAATAAGGTTTTTAAGGAAATAATAATTAGGCCGCAACCTATCAATATACCATCTAACAAAATAGTTATAGATAAAGATATATTGGATAAATCAATCAAGAAGGTAATGGATGAATCTAAATAGAACTCCTATCTTAATTTAGCCTGTGTCACCCGATGTAAGATTGCACTGTTAAATGTAAATAAGATAACGACACTCTGTAGGCGTAATACATATAAATAATTGATGCCGGGGTCGTCCTATAAGTATGCTACATTTATCTTAAAATGAAATTATAATGAGATTTAACTGTAATTTTAACATGTGTATTCTCTGCCTGAAAAATCCCGCGGATTCATGGGAACATATCATACCCGAAAGCATTGGAGGAAGATTGCAGATAAATGTGCTCTGCTCGGTGTGTAACAAGGCTTTAGGTTCAAAATTAGTGAGTCGCGTTAAATCATATCCATCAATTAGGCTGGCTATAAAAAATCTAAAGAATACGATTCCTAAGTTATATAGCACGATTGAAAACAGTCAATTATATGATGCTAAAGATAAGCAAGGTAATTTCATTAAATTAAGATATAAAGACTCTAAATTCAGGGTTGTGCCGCATACAAAAAAAGATGGGTCAGTAATCCTCGACTCACAGAATAATACTCCTAATATAGAACAAATGTTGAAATCTGCTGGATTACCAGAAGATAGGGTAATAGATAAGATTAACTTTTTGCGTAGCATGGAAGAAAATAAAGTTGTTCAGTTATCTGAAACTGTAAGAGTTGCAAAATGGTCACTGGAATCAATATCCCCATCTTTGAAAGGGCCGTTATTAGATGGGAAGATTGTTGCTTTAATTGCGTATGAATTTTTAAGTCTTCTGGTAGGGGAAACCATTTATGATGATAGGTTAGACTTCATTAGAATATTTATAAAGGGCGAAGGTCAATCGCCAAGCATTGTTATCGAACGTCTGTCATCAAAGCAGTATGGGCCTATCCATGGAATATATCCTGAGTTCTTAGATTCTGAAATTATCATAAATATTGTTTTGTTTAGGTGGTTAGTGTTTAAGGTTCATTTCACCAAGTTTAGATTAAAGAGTAATAATTATGTTTATAGTGAGGATTTGATAAACAAGAAAACCTATATTGAGGAATCTATTGATAAAGAATTCGGGGGACAGCCCAGCACATAAACTATGTGCTGGGTAAACATACCTAATTAAATCCCTCCATATACCTTCACCCCGTTTAGAAGCGTTCAATGCCAGATGGTTAAACTTAATTATAGTTCTTCCATCTCAATTGTGTTCGCTATCGCGGTCACTGCGGTGTTTGCTTCTAACGGGGCTCACGCTGCATATAGGAGTCCCGTCCAGGGGCTGAAGGTTTCCGCCCCAGGGCGGAAAGTTCCCGTCTCAAGGTGGAGAGTTCCCACCTCAAGGTGGAAAGATTCCGTCTCAGGGCGGAAAGTCCCCGGTGCATTGGGAAAGAAATCTGTATATACAGGGAATAAATCCGTATATACGGGGAATAAATCCGTATATACGGGGAAGAAATCCGTAGTTACCGGAAAGAAATCCGTAGTTACCGGGAAGAAATCCGTAGTTACCGGAAAGAAATCCGTAGTTACCGGGAAGAAATCTGTAGTTACCGGAAAGAAATCCGTAGTTACGGGGAAGAAATCTGGGACTCCCGGAAAGAAATCTGGGACTCCGGGGAAGAAATATTGGTGAACGGGTAAAATAACCTAACTCTATAAAATTTAATAAGTTGTGGTAAATTTAGGTGTCTAATCCACCTATTTCCCTTCGTACGGAGGGATTAATGGGGATTTAATACTTACCCCGGTGCAGACAGGATTCGCAGGCGCCGCAGGGGGCCTTGCCGCCTTCATAGCAACTCCAGAGTTTATCCAGCGGTAATCCCAATTTCCGGGCCTGGTCAATCATCTGTTTTTTGTTCATCTTAGAGGTAAAACTTACTACCTTGACATTGCCGTGAAGAGTTGAGTATTTGAGTGTCTGGTTGATGGCATTGATAAAGGCAACGGAGTTGTCCGGGAAATTGACGGCCTCTTCCTTGTTGAATCCGGTGATGATGTATCGGTAACCCAGCGCCTCGGCAAACGAAGCCGCGATATTAATGAACAGGGCATTGCGGTTGGGAATCCAGACCAGATGGGAGGCGAATCGTTTGGGAATCGGTTTGGTTTTATCGGTCAGCGGATTGGCGGCCAGCTTACCCAGCCATTTTAGGTTGAATACCTTATGCGGGATGTGATATTTGCGACAGAGGAATCGGGCCGAGCGGATTTCCTGTTGGGCTGATTTCTGTCCGTACTCAAAGGTCAGGGCTAACTTTACCTTGAGTCCTTTTCTGAGCGCCAGGGCCAGAGAAACCGCCGAATCAAGTCCGCCGGAGAGGAGAATAATTGATTGCATATTTCGTAGTATAGGAAAATATACCCTACGGACGCAAGTAAATTTAGCCACTAAGACACTAAGGCACGAAGAAAACAGCCAGTTAATTTATTCTTAGTGTCTTTGTGCCTTCGTGGCAGGATTTATCAGACAATATATTTCTTCTTCAGGGTGGACAGTATTTGCTGGTAGCGGGGGTCTTTCTTGAGGTTGTCCAGGTCTTTGTCGCCATCCATATGTTTCCAGTCGTTATAGCCCAATAGCATGGACATCTCCAGTTCATTCAGGGCGCCTTCAAGATTATTGAGTTGCGAGTATGAACAGGCCAGGTTGTAATGGACAATGGATTCGTCAGGCAGGAGCCGGACTAAGCGTTTGTCTATCTCCACGGCTTTGTCGTGCAGCCCCTCGCTGGAATAGATATAGCCCAGTGACCTGAGGGCTTCGACGTTATTCGGGTTTGAGCGCAGGGCGGCTTCGTACAGGCCTATCTCAAACCGCTTGAATATCTCTTCGGTCTGCGGCAGTCGTTTCATAGTTGCTTTGCTTTCTAATAACTCACTCAACTCCGGGCTGAGCCGGGGTATCTTTTGACTCTTTTGCATAACAGTAATAGTATCGGCTGATAGAGTCAAGTTTTTGAGTATTATTCATTGACATGATTAGAAATAGCAGATAATTTGGATATCAACGACCATAAAGGTCGTTGTCTACCAATAAATTACGGTAGACAACGAGGTTTACCCTCGTTGATTACTTTATTTTTAATGAGAGGAGCCGTATATGACAGAACCGACAGGTTGGCAGATAGCCGATGGCGTGGTGGCATTCTTATTTTCCTGCATCACCACCGCAGGATTGGTCTGGTTGGTCTGGCGCATGACCGAGCGTTTGCTGAGAGGTTTTTTGGGCCGGAATATTGCTTTTTTTGGCGCGCTTTTTGCCGCGGTATTAATCGGCGTCAAGGGCGTCAAGATTGCGGCTGATTTCCTGTCCAGTTATAAAAAGATACCCATTATCCAGGGCGTGGTCAGCGGGATTGCCGATACCATCAATGCCTGTATCACTCCAAAGATATTCAGCCCGTTTGAATTTATTGTCATAATCGGGTTCTTGCTTTATGTGTGCTATTGGATGCATACCCGCTTTGTCCCCAAGCAGACAATGGACGATATCAAGGATAAGTTTGACCATACCATTGACCCTGACTTGCCTACGAAACCGCCGCATGATTATTAAACGTGGAAGGTATGCTCACCCCGTTAGAGATGAATACGCAAGGTAGATTTATGGGACAATGTCTTTCTAATTCATCTCTAACGGGGCTCAGGATAATCATCGGCCAGACCGCCAGCGGTAAGAGCGCCATTGCCTCCCGAATTGCCCGCCATAGTGATTACGAAATAATCTCGGTTGACTCAATGAAGATATACCGGGGTATGGATATCGGAACGTCCAAGCCGAACGCCGAGCAGAGGAAGAAGATAAGATATCATCTCATAGATATAATTGAGCCGTATGAAGAATATAATGTGGCTAAGTTCGTCAGTGACTGCGACCGGGCTATTGCCGATATTATTAAACGGGGCAAAAAGCCGTTGCTGGTCTGCGGGACGCCGCTTTATCTCAAGGCATTGCTCTACGGGATATTTGCTGATTCAGGCAGTGATTCACAATTAAGGGCCGAGATGGAAAAGACCGCTTCGGAAAAGGGGCTGGCTTTTCTCTATGAGCAATTGATGAAGGTTGACCCGGCCAAGGCAGATAAGATTCATGCCAATGACCGCAAGCGGATTATCCGGGCGTTGGAGGTCTATAAAATAACCGGCAAACCCATTTCGACATTACAGACGCATTTTAAGAAAACCGAATTGCGCTATCCGGTGACGATGGTTGGCCTGAAATGGAAGTCGGAGGAATTATACCAGCGGATTAACGAGCGGGTTGAGCGGATGTTTAAGCATGGCCTGGTAGAAGAGGTTAAAGGGTTAATTAATTCTGGCAAGGGATTGGGTAAGCAGTCCGGGGATGCCATCGGTTACAAAGAGATTGTCAGGCATCTAAATGGAGAAATCACATTAGAGGCGGCCAAAGAGGAAGTCAAAAAGGGCACCCGTTATTTAGCCCGGAAACAGATGACCTGGTTCAGGCGATTCCCGGACATAAAATGGATAGAATGTAAACTTGGCGATGACACGGACCGGATTTATAAAGTCATGACAGAATCGCTGGAATAATCTGCGCACCGCTGCATTATTCATATTTAATTTCTTGATATTATCCGAGGCCTTTACTATACATAAAAGAATGAAATTAAGAAAACCGCAAGGGACCGAGGATATCCTGCCGGAGCAGATTGGGCTCTGGAAGTTTGTTGAGGATACGGTTAAGGATATCTTCGGCAGATACGGCTACTCGGAAATCCGCACGCCCATAATGGAGTTTTGTTCTGTCTTTAACCACTCTACCGGTGAAACGTCCGATGTGGTGGAAAAGCAGATGTATTTGTTGCAGTCACGGAAAAACGAACCTGAGGATAAGGATATTATTGCGCTCAGGCCGGAGTTGACTCCTCCGGTAGTCCGCGCCTATCTGGAAAATAATCTGGATAAGATTAAGAGATTCCAGAAGTTTTATTATCTGGGGCCTTTATTCAGGTATGAGCGTCCGCAGAAAGGCCGCCTGCGTCAGTTTCATTCGGTCGGCGTTGAGGCGCTTGGTTCCGACCATCCCTTGCTTGACGTTGAGGTGATTGACCTGGCGCTGAGATTCTTTGAGGCATTGGGCATCAAGGATTGCCGGTTAAGCATAAATTCCATCGGTTGCCCGGAATGCCGCAAGACATATACTGAAGCGCTGAGAAACCAGATGTCCAAATCAATGGCGGACCTGTGCGATGACTGCCAGCGCAGATTTAGCAAAAATATCCTGAGAATTCTTGACTGCAAGAACAGGAAATGTTATGAAATTGGGTCTCAAATTGAGCCCTTAGAGAAATACCTCTGTTCGGGTTGCAAGGGGCATTTTGAGGCGGTACTAAAAGGGCTGGATGATAACAAGATAAGTTATAATCTGAACAATCATCTGGTCCGGGGGTTTGATTATTATACCCGGACGGTTTTTGAGATAACCCACTCCGGGTTGGGCGCGCAGGATACGCTCTGCGGCGGCGGTAGGTACGATAACCTCATCGCCGAAATGGGCGGTCCGGCCACTCCGGCCGTCGGGTTTGGCATCGGCCTGGAGCGGGTAATTGATGTCCTGAAGAATACTGTTAAGAAGGAGATTGGCCAACCGGCGCCGGCAGTGTATGTCGTGACCACGGACCAGGCCTTGGGCTCACAAGCGTTTCAGATGATAAGGCATCTGAGGAGTGAGTCAATCTGGGCTGATATGGATTACGAGGCCAAGAGCGTCAAGGCGCAGTTCAGAAATGCGGATAAACTCAAGGCGCGGTTTGTGGTGGTTCTCGGACCAGATGAACTCGCCAAGGGAATGGTTAAATTAAAGGAAATGGCAAGCGGCACTGAGAAGGAAGTAAAAATAAACGCTCTTGTTGAAGAAATAAGAGGAAAGTAAATAATAAACTGTCCCTAACGGGACACTCTTTGGTCGTAATCGACTAAGGGGCTAACAGTTTTTAAGGAGGGGATATGAGGAAGTTAGTAGTGCTCGGCAGCGCAATTTTATTGGGAGGCAGTATGCTTATTGGTTGCGCCTCCAAGGGGTTCGTTCTTGAGGAAATCAAGAAGAGCAAGGAAGAGACCACCGCGGAATTGTCCAAGCAGGTTAAGGACTCCATCGGTAAGTTTGAGATGGAGGCATCCAAACGTATTGCCAATATTGAATCAAGTTATGCCCTTAAGAGTTATGTGGATACCCAGATGTATGACCGCGAACAGAAGATGATGAAGGAAATAGAAAAACGGCTTGAGGATATCAAAACCGCCCTTAAGGATTTAGCCGCCATCAAGGAAGAGACGATGGTGAAACTCAGTCAGAATCTTCAGGCATCGGTTGGGATTTTGGTGAAGCAGTTAAAAGCCCAGAAAGACGGCGTGGATTTGGCTATAGAGGAACTGGAAAAGTTTATCGGGGCTGATAATTCAGCGCCGGAGCATACACCGGCTCCGGTTGAATCCCCGAAATAACACTTCGCGGGATATATAGAATATAATCAGGGATTGTAAATGAAGAAAGGCGAGATTAAAATCGTCCCTACGGGACTTCCACATAATGGTATTCCGTTGCGGGTCGCTACGGTGGTTTTGGCCGCGGGCAAAGGGACGCGGATGGCTTCGGAGGCCTCGACTGAGCAGTTCGGCCCTGAGATTACTGCCGAAGGGCTCAGCCGAGCGTCCCGTTCCAAGGTGCTCCAGGAAATATGCGGTAAGCCGTTGCTTTATTATACGCTTAAGGCGCTAAGGGAGTTAGATAGTTTAGAAAAAACCTATGTAGTCATAGGCCATGAACGGGATAAGGTAAAGGATGCCTTCAGGAGTGAGAACGTCCAGTGGGTTAACCAGTATCAATTGAAAGGTTCAGGCGATGCCTTAGCCAGAACCCGGTCATTTTTAGAAGGATTCGACGGGTTGATTCTGGTTCTTTGCGGCGATACGCCGTTGATGAGTGCCGGTTTGTTAAGGGAACTCATTCAGGCACATCTGGATTCGCCTAAAACTGCGGCTACAATTCTTACCTGCGAGTTAGATAACCCGGCTGCTTACGGTCGGATGGTGCGAGATAAAAAGGGGAATGTAACAGGTATTGTCGAGGCCAAGGAAGCAACCGAGAAACAGAAGAAGATAAAGGAGATAAATTCAGGAACCTATGTCTTTACCCCGGATGTTTTTAGGGCATTGGATAAGGTAAAGCCCAATCCCGTAAACGGCGAGTATTATCTGACCAATGTCATAGATATTATGGCCAGAGAAGGTAAGAAGATAAAAGGATTCCTGGCCGAAAATCCGGCTGAGTGTTTGGGGGTAAACACCCAGAATGAGCTTAATACTGCCGGCGCAATAATGCGCCAGCGGATAGTTAATGATTTTATTAAAGGAGGCGTAACAATTGTCGCTCCGGAAAATACCTATATTGAGGAAGGAGTGGCAATTGGCAGGGATACGTTGATTTATCCTTTTACCGTAATACATTCTAACGTAGTGATTGGTTCCGGGTGTGAGGTCGGGCCTTTCAGCCATTTAAGAGGCGGAACGGTTCTTGAGGACGGCGCGGAAATCGGTAATTTTACCGAAGCCAAGAAGACCCGTCTGGGCCGGTATTCCAAAGCCAAGCACCTGAGTTATTTAGGTGATGCTATTATCGGAGACAATGTCAATATCGGAGCCGGCACCATTACGGCAAATTATGACGGGGTGCACAAAGAGCAGACAGTTATAGAGGATGGCGCCTCAACCGGCAGCGGGACTATTCTGGTCGCACCGGTGAAGATGGGTAAGAATTCCAGGACCGGCGCCGGGGCAGTCGTGACCCGAGGTAAGAGTGTAGCCAATGGTGAGACCGTGGTGGGAATTCCAGCCAGACCACTGGCTAATCCCGATAAAAACTGTCGGGATAAGAGCCGGTAACGGTCTTCCGCCCCTTCGGGTCGGAATCCCTAACCGGCTCTAAAAGGAGAAATATAAGATGATGGGCTTAAGAAATCGGTTACAGGTTTTCAGCGGCAGCGCCAGCGTTGCCTTAAGCCGTAAGGTCTGCGCCAAATTAGGCGTCAAGGTGGGCGATATCCATATCGGCACATTCCCGGACGGCGAGATAGAGATTAAGATTAATGACGACGTGCGCGGGGCGGATGTGTTTGTGATTCAGTCAACCTGCACCCCGAGCAATGATAACCTGATGGAACTGATGATTATCATTGATTGTCTGAAGCGCGCCTCGGCTGAAAGGGTGACCGCGGTATTGCCTTATTTCGGCTATGCCCGGCAGGACCGCAAAGCCGAAGGTCGTGTGCCCATTACTGCCAAGGTGGTAGCCAATATGATTACTACAGCTAAGGCTGATCGGGTATTGACCATAGATTTGCATGCTGCACAGATACAGGCATTCTTTGATATTCCGCTGGACCACCTTTATGCCGCGCCGGTGATGATAGATTATCTTCAGCGGCTTAATATACCCAATATGACTGTGGTTTCGCCGGATGTAGGCGGTATAAAGATGGCACGTTCATACGCCAAGAAATTGAATGCCGAACTGGCCATTGTGGATAAAAGACGCATCGGTTCCAGGCAGACCGAGGTGATGCATATTATCGGAGATGTGGCTGGCAAGAATGTCCTGCTGGTTGATGATATGATATCCACGGCTACCACTATAAGCGAAGCGGTCGAGGTGTTAAGAAATGAGGGCGCAAAGAATGTCTATGTCTGTGCTACTCACGCAGTTCTCTGCGGTACTGCCATAGAAAAATTAACCAAAGTCAAACCTAAAGAGGTAATTGTTACTGATACTATACCTTTAAACCCCTCCAAGTTAAGACCGTTTATAAAAGTATTGTCAATATCGGATTTGCTGGGCGAAACCATTAGGCGCATCCATAACAGTGAATCGGTGAGTTCGTTATTTATATAATAGATTAGGAGAAAGTGGATTTATGGAAACGATTTCAGTGAAGGCAGAATTGAGAGACAAGAAGGGCAGCAAGGAGTGCCGGAGGATGCGCCTCCAGAGTTTGGTTCCGGCCGTCATATACGGCGGCAAGGATGCCAACCAGGCATTAGTGGTGAATAAAAAAGATGCGTTTAAATTACTCGGGCACAGCGCACGGCTTATTGATTTGGTGTTGCCGAACAAGACCGAAAAGGTGCTGGTAAAGGAATTGAAATACAACGGGGCTGATGAAGTCATTGTTCATATTGATTTCGCCAGGGTAGCGATGGATGAATTTATCAATGTCCAGGTTGAGATTATTCTCAAAGGCATTCCCAAGGGCGTTAAGGAAGGCGGTGTTTTGGAACATACGTTAAAATCCATAAGTATCAAATGTCTTCCGACTGCTATTCCCGAGAAGATTGAATTTGACGTCAGTCATCTTGAATTAAACGGGGTAATCAGGGTAAAGGATTTAGTTCTGCCTCCCGGCGTTACTACTGTAGCGGGTGTTGATGTGGCGGTGGCAGGCGTGCATCTGCCGAAGGTAGAAGAGGTTGCTCCGACGCCGATTGAGGGCGCGCCGGCCGAACCTGAAGTGATTACCGCAAAGAAACCGACTGAAGAAGAAGGTGAAACAGCGGGAAAAGCCGCACCCGGCGCCAAGCCTGCCCGACCTGACGGTCGTTCTGGGGGGCAGGATGCCAAAGCCGCGACGGCTAAGGAATCTAAGGAACATAAGAAGTAATTTGTGTGTTAATTATTATAGGATTGGGTAATCCGGGCAAGAAATATGAATTGACCCGACATAATGTCGGGTTTATGGTCATTGACAATTTGGCAGGTTCTGCAGAGTTTTCAGGCGGAAGGACTTTCCGGATGCGGGAAGAATACAGGGCCTTGATAAGTAAGGGGGTTGTTTCCGGCGATAAGGCGATGCTGGTAAAGCCCCAGACCTATATGAATAATTCCGGCCGGACCTTAGCCGGAATAATGCAAAGCATTTCAGAACCGGTAGGGGGCTTGCTGGTAGTAGCGGATGATTATAACCTTCCGTTTGGGGCTATCAGGTTTCGCCGTGAGGGTTCCAGCGGAGGCCATAAGGGATTGCAATCGATTGTTGAGCAATTGGGCAATAATAAGTTCCATCGACTTCGCATCGGTATTGGTTTGCCGGAACGAGTTGACCCGGTGGAATTTGTATTAGAAAGATTCACTAAGACGGAAGAAAAAGAGATGCAACAGATTATTTCCAGAGCTGTTGAAGCAATAATATTTTATGTACAGAACGGCATTGAAAAGAGTATGAATAAATATAATTGTCCCGCTTAGACGGGATAAGAGCCGGTAACTCGCTGAGTTGACCTGCGCGCCCCTAAAGATTTCGGGGTGCTCGGAGTCACGTTTCGCTTAGTTCTAACCGGTTCTAATTAGGAGAAAGTTATGATGAAAACCTATGAGGCAATGTTTCTGGTTGACCCGGCAACATCTACCAAAGACGGTAAGATGCCCGAACATATCCATAATATCCTGGGTAAGTATGAGGTCAAAATCCTGAAGGAAATGAAATGGGCTGATAAAAACCTGGCTTATAAGATAAAGGGACACCGGCGTGGGACTTATTACCTTTCCTATTTTGAGACCGAGCCGGAGAATATCTCTAAAATCAGGCGGGAATGCGACCTGTCAACCTCTCTTATCAGGTCATTAATCCTGGTAATAGAGTCGTCAATGAAAGAAAAGAAGCTTAATAGCGTTAAAGAAACGGCGTTGCCAACGGTTGCCGTAACCGCAACAGCCGAAGCCAAGAAGTAAGGTAATGGTAATATTTGCTAACCCGTTTCACAGGGATACCGCGTGTCGGGAAAGCGGTTAAGGAGAAGAATATGGCAAGTTTTAATAAGGTGATATTGATGGGTAATTTGACCCGCGACCCGGAACTGAGTTACACGCCTCAGGGAGCAGCGGTTTGCAAATTAGGGCTGGCTGTGAATAATTCGTACCTGACTGCCAGCGGAGAGCGCAAGGAAGACCCGTTATTCATAGATATCGTGGTTTGGAAGAAACAGGCGGAGAATTGCGCGACTTTCCTGAAGAAAGGAAGTTCTGCGCTTATTGAAGGGAGATTGCAAATAGATAAATGGGAAAAAGACGGGCAGAAACACTCTAAAGCGAAGGTTGTGGCTAGTCGGGTTCAGTTTGTCGGTGCCAAGCCAAAAGGCGACGGCGTGGGCGGCGAGGAAACGATGAGGGAAGAAATACCTTCAAAAGGAACGCCTCAGGATGAATTGCCTGATGCCGGAGTCGAGGACGATATTCCGTTTTAATAACAGTTGAAATATATTAGATAGGAAAAAATAAGATGAAGATGATAAAGAAAGAGTTTAAAGGTAGAGGCAGAAGAGGCAAGCCGAGTTTCAGGAAAATGGGTAAATGCCGTTTTTGTAAGGATAAAAACCGGCTGATAGATTATAAGGACGTGCAAACCCTGCAGCGATTCCATAACCAGCAGGGTAAAATATCAACCCGCAGACGCAACAGCAACTGCATTAAACACCAGCGCAAGGTAGACAATGCCATCAAGTTGGCCCGTTATATGGCCTTGATACCTTATCCAGGAATGAGATAGGAGTCGATAAATGAGCAATGTAATAGAAGTGTTATTGAAGAAAGACATAAAGACCTTGGGTAATCGCGGTGAGGTGGTTAAGGTCAGTAAGGGGTATGCCCGTAATTATCTCTTTCCGCAGAAATTGGCGCTCTTGCCGACCAAGGAAGGACTCCTGGAATTGGAAAGAGAAAAGAAGCGTTCGGTTCGCTCCGAGGTTGAAATGGTAAGCAATCTCAAAGAACTTTCATCAAAGATAGAAAGCGCTTCCTGCACCATAGAGGTCAAGGCAAACGAGGAGGGCATTTTGTTCGGCTCGGTTGCGCCCCAGGTAATTATTGATGCCTTAACTAAAGAGAATGTTGTCGGCATTAAAGAGGAAATGATAAAACTGGAAACACCGATAAAGGAATTGGGTGTTTACCGGGTTAAGATAGAACTTAATCCTGAGATTTCAGCCACCTGCCGTTTGTGGGTCGTGGAGGAAGCAGAACCAAAGGCGCCTCGTGCCGAGCATTAGAAGATAGATGGTATAGCCCTGTGGGTCTCTCGACGAAGCGTGAGCGTAGTCCAGATTATTTCTGGGCGAAATAGTCGGGATAAGTCGCTGATAACTCCCGAAAGCATTCGGGATAACAGCGACTAATAAGATTCCCGCCTTAAGCGGGACTCTAAGAGAAATAATGAGATTATGGCGACGGAAACCATTCACAGCACCAAAAACACCTCAGTCGGCGACTTCCAATACCCCTACGACTTGAATGCCGAAAGCGCCCTGCTCGGCTCATTGATGATTGATAACAGTCAAATGGGTGACGTATCCGAGAGAATCAAGACCGATCACTTCTACCACCTGCCCCATAAGTTGATATTTGAGACGATGATGGAGTTGTACGACCAGCGGCATCCCCTTGATATAGTTACTCTCAAGGATGAACTCCTTAAGAAGGGAAATCTTGACAAGGCCGGCGGGTATGAGAATATCGTCTCCATTCTGGAATCCGTTCCTACAGCCAGCAATGCCCCATACTATGCTGAGATTATCAGGGAAAAATATATCCTGCGCCAACTGATTATTATTTCCTATGATATGGTGCAGAGAAGTAGCCGTGGAGAAGTAGAATCAGAGAAATTGCTGGAGGATGCCCAGAAACGTATCTTTGAACTTTCTCAGGAAAAAGATAAATCCCGTGTAATCAGTATCAAGCAGATTATCAGGAATGTCCACAACCAAATCAGGGATAAAGCCGAAAGGGTTACCGGTCTGACTACCGGTTTAACAATGTTGGATGACAGGACCGGTGGTCTGCATCCTTCACAACTTATTATCGTAGCCGGTCGGCCCGGCAGCGGTAAATCCAGTTTTGCCCTGCGGCTCCTTGATGATATTGCAATTAGGGATAAAAAACCTGTAGCCCTGTTTACCCTTGAAGTTACATCTGAACAGATAGTCAAAAATCTGCTTTGTTCCACGGCAAGGATTAACAGCACAAAGTTAAGAAGCGGAATGCTTTCCGAGGAGGAACGCCGCCATATCCTTGATGTCTGCGGTCTACTGGAGGATTCGCCGGTCTTTATTGACGATACCTCAGGGCTTTCGGTCTTTGATTTAAAGAATCGTTCCAGGCGGCTGAAAAGCCAGCACGATATCAAGTTGATTATTGTTGACTACCTTCAGTTGATGAGATGGGAGCATGCAGATAACCGGGAAAGGGAAATCGCCTATATTTCATCCTCGCTTAAGAGTTTGGCTAAGGAACTTGATATACCGGTAGTCGCGATGGCCCAGTTAAGCCGTGAGGCGGAAAAGCATGAGCCCACCAGAAACAAGAAACATCCCAGGCCCCGGCTTTCCGACCTGCGTGAATCCGGCGCCATTGAACAGGATGCCGATGTGGTTTTACTTCTTTATCGCGATGAAATGTATAATCAGGATGACCCGACCGTCAAAAATCAGTGCGAGATTAATATCGGCAAGCAGAGAAATGGCCCGTCCGGAGAAACCGTGTCGGTCGCTTTCCTGAAAGAATTCTACCGTTTTGAAGACCTTACCCAGGAAGATATGTCTATGATGGGAGACGAAATCTGATGAAGAGATTATTTTGTACCAGCATTCTAATTCTCTGTCTGGTTTGGTTGACAGGTAATACTTTGTTTTATGCGCAGGACAATCAGAAACCAGAACCGCCTAAGTCAGCAGATATTGTATCTCCCACGACCACGGCGCCTTTGATGCCGCCAGCCAAAGAACCTAAAAAGGCACCGGTCATTGACTCTATAGAAATAGTCGGACTGCAGCAGGTGAATCACCAGACCATATTAAATAAACTGCAGTCCAAAAAAGGCGAGCCGTTTTCCCAGTCAGTTCTGGAAGAGGATATCCGCCGGCTTTATGAAAGCAATCTTTTTCTCAAGATTGACTGGAAAGTGGATGATGTGGTTGCCGGCGAAAAAGTAAAGATTATCCTGACCGTGGAAGAATCAGTAATGATTCTGGAGGTTAAGTTTGAAGGAGTGGATGAGTTTTCTCTGAGCGCCTTGAAGGGAGTTCTTAAGATTAATGATAATTCAGCGTTGAATACGTTTTTGGTTAAGGCAGATATCAAGGCACTGGTTGATAAATACCTGGAAAAGGGCTACTATTTTGTTGATATAAACTACCGCGTGGATAACGGCATTAAGGGAAAGATTCTTACCTATATAATCCGCGAGGGGCCTAAGGTCAAGATAAGCGATATTCTTTTCAACGGGAACAAATCATTCCCATATGAACCGCCTAAATATATCTGGGGAAAGGCATATAACGTCTTTTATGAGATATTTTATGAGCATCCACTTTATAATGCAATAAAACAGGACAATGCCACCTATTACCAGGAAAAAGAACTTGTTCTGGATGTGGAACGGCTCAAGAAATTTTACCGTGATAGCGGCTGGCTGGATGTCAACATTTTTATCGAGGATGTGGCCTTTAATTCCAGAAAGAACCTGGTTACGATTACTATTCACATTGATGAAGGTGAACGTTTTAAGGTTGGTAAACTCATCGTATCGGATAATAAGATTATTACTACTGCTGATATCTTTGCCAAGACCAAGGTAAAAGCGGGGGCGGTATATGAGATGGAAGCCATTCTTAAGGATATTAATTCCATTAAGGCGCTCTACGGCAAATTAGGTTATATTGACTGCGATGTGGAGATAAAGACCCACTTCCCGGCCAAGCCGGCTATTGTGGATTTGGCATACGAGGTTAAAGAAGGCCAGCCCAGTTATCTGGAGAAGATAAAAATCATCGGCAATGATAAGACCAAGGACAAGGTGATTCGTCGCGAGATGGTCATTGCTCCGGGCGAGTTGATGGACTACAGTTTAATCAGGGAAAGTTTAGACCGGGTCAGCCGCACCCGTTACTTTAAGGACATGGATTTTGATATAGAAGAGGGCTCTCTGCCCCAGCATAAGAATATGGTACTCAAGGTTGACGAAACTACTACCGGGATGCTGAATTTCGGCGGCGGCTACAGTTCCAGTTTCGGATTTAGCGGCATTATTCAGTATGACCAGATAAATTTTGACCTGGCCAATCCGCCCGAGAGTTTCGCTGGATTTTTCACCGGCAAGTCATTTGCCGGGGGCGGCCAGCGGCTTCGGCTTAGCTGGCAACCGGGCATTTCAACCTCGCAATATGGCATCTCTTTCACCGAGCCGTATGTTTATGATAAACCACTGGAATTGAATGTCAACATCTCCGGATTTGAACGCGATTGGATTGATTACAGCGAAAATCGTGATAGCATTGATTTTACCCTGGCTAAACGTTTCAAGAAAACCTTGTTGATAGGTGCCGGACCGCGTACTGAACAGATTGATATTAGTAATGTGGATTCGGATGCGCCGCAGTCGATTAAGGATTTAAGAGGCAGTAATTCTCAGCAAAGCATTACTTATTTTATAGAGAATGATACCCGGAACCGATGGTATTTCCCCAACGGCGGCTATCGGGTGCGTCTCTCGGAAGAATATGCCGGCGGATTCCTGGGCGGTGATTTCGATTTCACAAAAACCATTCTTACGGCTGATAAATATAATACCTTATTTGACTTGTCAGATAATAAACCTATTGTCCTGAGTATTAACTCCAAATTGGGGCAAGTGGAGCGGTTCGGCGATACTGCCGTTACGCCTTTCTTTGAGAAGTTCTATGGCGGCGGATTTAAGAGCGCTCGGGGCTTTAGGTACCGAACGATTAGCCCAAAGGTGGATGGCGTGCCGGTGGGCGGTAAAATTATGGGGGTTTTTAATAGCGAATTATCTTATCCGCTATATACCGAGGAAATGGCCGGCGCTACGATGGAGATTATGAGGTTCGGTGTTTTCTACGATGCGGCCAATGTGGTTAATACCTGGGATGAATTCAAATGGGCGACCACCCGGACATCTTTCGGCTACGGCTTAAGATTCCAGATAGGAATGATTCCGGTATCGTTGGATATTGCCTATCCCCTTAGGCAACAGCCGGATGACGAGATTCAACGCATTCAGATGAATTTGGGATTTGGATTTTAGAAACTTGCAATTATAATATGGTTATTATAGAATAACTGGATGAAAATAATAGAAATCCCGCCTTTAGGCGGGATAAGGGACTGTAACGCCTCCGCCGATATTCATCGGTGTATGCTAACACTCCCTAAAAGGAGATTGCTTATGAAGACCACAGGTGTTATTATTGGGATTATTATAATTGGTATAATTGGCTGTTATTCGGCCATTATCGCCCAGGATGATGCCACGCCGCTGCCCAGGCCGGCGACCGCAGGAAGTCCCGTAGGGGCGCTGGATTCCGAACATACCGCGCCGCCTGATGTAAAGACGCCTTCGGCTGATACACCGGGGACAGAAATAAAACCCAATCCGAACATTGCGGCATTTCCGTTCAAGGTCGGCGTGGTTAATATTGCCGAAGTTTTTGATAAATACAGCAAGACCAAGGAATATGAGAGAATACTGCAGAAAGAGAAAGAACGTGAGGAATTACTTATAAACGAAATAAAAATGAAGATAAAGAAATTACGGGAAGAAATAGATGTATTATCGCCTGGTAGTGAACTCTATCGAGAGAAGAGCGAGGAATTAGCTAAAGAACAAGCCCGATATGAATACAGGGCTAAAACCTGGAATGAGCATATCAAGAATAAGGTTAATGAGCAAACTCTTAAATTATATAAAGAGATTCGTGAGACAATAACTAAATATGCGGTTGATAATGGTTATACCTTTATTTTTAAGTCAGACCCGACGTTATCCGCGACTCCTCAGGGTGATGATGTGACCCAGCAAATTAGTATCAGGACTGTCCTCTATGCGCCCAGAGAAACGGATATCACCGAGGATATTATTAAGATATTGAACAAGTAAAAGTAGGTAGTATCAGGCGTGATATCTAGGCAACTATATGAAACGAACCTCATTTCCTACTGCTGAATCCATCGCTAAATTGCTCAACGGCAAGGTCATTTCTGGCAATAAAGATATTGTTATCAGAAACTATGCTACGATTGACCAAGCAAAGTCAGGCGATATCACCTTCTTGGCCAACCAGAAATATTTACCGCTTCTTAAAGACACTAAGGCGTCAGCCATACTAATGGCGCAGGCATTCAAGGAGGCACCATTAGGTATAACCGTGATTCTGGCAGATAACCCTGACTTGGCATTTAGTCGGGTGGTGGAATATCTCAATCCGCCCCAGGATAATGTCTATAAAGGTATCCATTCTAAGTCATCTGTTGCCAAAGGTGTGAAATTAGCTAAAGGCGTTTCCGTCGGCATCTTTACGGTCATTGAAAAGGGCAGTGTGATTGGAGAAAAGACAATTATTTATCCCAGTGTTTATATCGGTCACTCGGTTAAGATAGGCAGAAACTGCCTGATTTATCCCAATGTGGTTATTAGGGAAGATACGGTACTCGGAGATAATGTTATAATCCACAGCGGGACAGTTATTGGCTCTGACGGATTTGGATTTACTCTGGAAACCCGCCCGAACGCCGAAGGCGGGCGGGAAGCCAAGAGGATGAAACTACCGCAGAGGGGCAATGTGGTCATTGAAGACAATGTGGAATTAGGCGCTAACTGCACGGTTGACCGGGCCAGATTTGGCTCAACCATCATTAGGAAAAACGTCAAGATCGATAACCTGGTTCATATTGCCCACAATGTTGAAGTCGGCGAGAACACCCTTATTATTGCCGGCGCAGTCATCGGCGGCTCTGCCAAGATTGGCAAGAATGTCATACTGGCCGGTCACAGCGGGGTTGATGGACACGTTACTATCGGAGATAATGTTAAGGTCGGCGCCAAATCAGGCGTGGTCAAAGACATTCCGCCTGATACTATGGTCGCCGGTTTTCCGGCCCGGCCCTACCGCGAACACCTTAAAGAACAGGCAATCCTTAATAAGCTCCCTGAGATTCTCAAGAATCTAAAGAAGTAATTAATAATTACCCAATCGGCACGCCTTCGCTATGGGTCATTTTCTGGTAGGCGTCTAATAATTTCTTGAAGTGTTTGCCCGGTTTGCCGTCGCCTATGGGTCGGTCGTCTATTTCTATCACCGGAATCAGTTCTGCCCCGGACCCGGTCAGGAAACATTCCTCGGAGGTGTAGATATCGTGCACGGTAAACGGTTCCTCAATCATCTGATAATCCATCTTTTTGGCAATCTCAATGACACAGCCCCGGGTGATGCCTTCCAGTATGCCTAAATATGCCGGCGGGGTGTATAACTTGTGCGAGTTCTTGACGATAAAGACATTATCAGCCGTGGCTTCAGAGACATAGCCCTCGTCATTGAGCATAATGGCTTCATCTGCCCCGTAGGTAAATGTCTCCAACTTGGCCAGGATATTATTGAGGTAGTTCAATGATTTTATCTGTGAATTAAGCGTATCCGGGCGATTGCGTCTGGTAGCTGAAGAGATGACCTTGATGCCGGTCTGGTATTTCTCCGGCGGATAAAGGGCAATCTTGTCCGCCATAATAACGATAGTCGGCTCGGAACACTTGCGCGGGTCAAGCCCCAAATCACCGGCGCCGCGGGAGACCACCAAGCGAATATAGATATCCTTTAATTCCGTTTTGCGGCAGGTCTCTATCACCAGTTGCTCCATCTTTTCCTGTCCAAACGGGATTTTGAGCATTATGGAAATAGCGGATTGGTAGAGCCGTTTGATGTGCTCGTGGAGTTTGAATACCTTGCCGTCATAAACCCGGATGCCCTCAAATACGCCGTCGCCATAGAGGAATCCGTGGTCATAAACCGAAACCGTTGCTTCCTCGCGTTTGGTATGGAATTTGCCGTTAAGATAAATGCACAGGCCCATAAGTATTCCCCTCTCTTAGATCCCGCCTGCTGGCAGGATTATACCTTGCTATCGGAGTAAATTACTTGCTATTACCAGTCGTTGTATCTCTGATGTTCCTTCGTAAATTTCGGTAATCCGGGCATCGCGGTAGAATCGTTCCACCGGATAATCCTTGGTGTAACCGTATCCGCCGTAAATCTGGATGGCCTTGTGAGCCGCATCAGTGGCTACCTCCGAGGCAAATAGTTTGGCCATGGCCGATTGTTGTGAGAACCGTTCCTTGGCATCCTTGAGCCAGGCGGCCCGCAGGGTCAGGAGCCGCGCCGCATCTATCTGGGTGGCCATATCCGCCAGCATCCACTGGATGGCCTGGAAATTGGAAATAGGCTGGTTGAATTGGGTGCGCTCCTTAGAATATTTTATGGAGGCCTCAAGCGCGGCTCGGGCAATGCCCACAGCCTGGGCTGCAATGCCGATTCGCCCGCCGTCTAAGGTCTGCAGTGCAATCTTGAATCCGCCGCCCAATGGGCCTAATATGTTTTCCTTGGGTATTCGGCAGTCCTCAAAGATAAGTTCAGACGTTGATGATGCCTTAATGCCTAACTTCTCTTCTACCTTGCCGACCTTAAATCCGGGCGTACCTTTTTCCACGATAAAAGTGGAAATGCCTTTATGTCCTTGTGTCTTATCGGTAAAGGCGGTAATTACGGCAATATCAGCCTGAGCGCCGTTGGTGATAAAGAGTTTCGTGCCGTTAATAATCCAATTATTGCCGTCCGCAACTGCGCTGGTTTTGATATTAGCCGCATCAGAGCCGGCTGATGGCTCGGTCAAGCCCAGGCATCCGATTTTGACGCCCTTAGCCAGGGGAGTCAGGAATTTCTGTTTCTGCTCTTCTGTGCCGGCCGAATATATCGGATCGCAGCAGAGCGAGGTATGGGCCGAGACAATCACTCCGGTCGAGGCGCAGGCCGTTGAGATTTCCTCTATGGCCACTGCATAAGAGACGTAATCAAGTCCGGCACCGCCGTATTTCTCCGGGAAGGGGATGCCCATAAACCCGAGTTCTGCTAATTTCTTTATTGTTTCTATGGGGAATTTGCCCGAGTGGTCTGATTCTGCGGCCAGCGGTTTGATTTCACTTTCAGCAAACTCCCTGATGGTCTGCTGGAGCATCTTTTGTTCTTCGGTCAGGCGAAAATCCATTCAGACGTCCTTGTTATTCCATTGAATACCTGATAACTGGGTATATTTATAGACACTTCTATATCAATGTCAAAGAAAATAATAATAAATCTTGTTGCCACAAAGACACCAAGACACTAAGAATTCTTTGTGTCTTAGTGGCTATCCTTTGAAATTCCATACAATGAATTAAATAGATTTGCTAAAAGGTTGTAATATTCTCATTGGTTGGTAACATTATATATATGGATAAAAAAAAGCATAAGGAGTTTATCGGCTGGCTGGAGTCGTGCCGAAAACCCCTGATGAATTATATCAGGTATATAATCTGGAATAAGGAGCAATTTGAGGATGCCTTCCAGAATACGGCTCTTGAGGGCTGGAAGAAGTTCGCATCGTTTTCCGGAGATGAGAAATGGTTCCGGGTCTGGATGTTCCATATTGCCAATTATGTGGTGCGTAACCTGAATCGGGCCCATAAGAAAACCGAGGAACTAAAGAATCCATCCAGGGTAAACGATGAAACTGAAGCGCCAACAACCACTGATTTCCCCCTTAACAAAGGGGGATTGGAGGGGGTTGTTACTTCTTCAGTTGTTCATTTGTCTGAGTTACTTGATACAATGGAGGATAAGGTAAAAGAATCAGTGGTGGCTCTGCCTGATAACGAACGTCAGGTCTTCCTGCTTCGTGCAATGGCCGAGTTTTCCTATGAGGAGATTAGTAAAATCCTGGATATGCCTATAGGCAGCGTCATGGGCTATTTAGCCCGGGCCAGAATAAAACTAAGAGAGAATTTATATGAATATGCCCGAGAACTCAAATATATCTGATAGCGCTCAGGAAGAGGCATTTGACAAGAAGGTCTCTTCTATTATAAGTAAGGATATGGGGTCAAATAATACTTTTCCTGTCTCATCCCGCCTTAGCGGGAGCGCCTTAGATGATGCCATATGGCAGAATACCCGGGAATTATTGGACTATGAATTGGAAAAACGCCTGGTCTGGCAGAGAATAGGGTATTTTATTTCTACCTCAGCCGCGGCGGTTATCCTTCTATCTGTGATTGTTTATATACTTCTGGCGCCGGCCGGTATTCCTTCCAATTGGCTTTCTGCAATGGAGCAGGAGCACCAATCCTTTATTCAGGGAAATGTTAAACCGATTACCAGCACGGACTTGACCGGTTCCTTGAGCGCTCATCTCCGCACGGGGAATCTACTCTCCGGCAATGAATGTTGTTGTACATTGCTTAAGAGCAATAAAGAACTCCGGCTAGAAGGCGGAGATACTAAATCAATTGGCGGATGTCCTTGTGCGGCTATCTATGCCAAATATAATGTCACGCCGGTGACGTTTATGTTATTTGAAGCATCTGGTGGTTTTGGCAGGATAGAATCGGCATACCGTTCTTATCCTAGCCCAATCTGGACAGATAAGACAGGTAAATTTAATGTGGCAGTAAAACGGTTACCTAATTGCCTGATTGGCGTTATATCGGAATTAGATGAGCAGACACTGGTTAAACTATTGAAGAACGTAGATACTATGGGAAGTGACTGTAAGTGCGGGCATAAGTAATATGATATATAAAATATCTGTATTTATTGTACTTTCAGGTGTTCTGCTCGGCTGTGCTGGGCCGGCGTCAATAGGCCGGGAATCACTGACCGCGGTCGAATCCAAATACCGGCCTTCGGACAAGAAGCCGGTATTGCCTACGCTCAAATCAGATTCGCCGCTATCAGATTTTATAACCTATGCCATTATGAATAATCCCGAGGCCGAGGCCGCATTCTACGACTGGAAGAAAACGGTTGAAGAAATAATGATAGCCCAATCATTGCCTGACCCCAAATTGACCTTGAGTTCAGAGATAATGTCGTCAGTTGAAAAGTTCCTGGTTGGTTTTATGCAGGATATACCGGCGGCGGGTAAACTGGCCCTGGAGGCCGAGGTGTTTTCTCTGGAGGCGCAGAAGAAACGATACCTGTTTGAACACCAGTTGCTTGAGACCATCTTCAATGTAAAACAGGCCTATTATGAATATTACCTCCTGCAGGAAAAGATACGGCTGGCCAAAGAGATTATTTCCCTGATTGAGACGCAGGAGAAATCAATCCGGGCGAACTTTGAGACCGGGTCTGGTATGACTGAGGAACTTGTTATGGTCCAGTCAGAGCAGGCCATGTTACATAACGAACTGGTTAATTTAGAGGATTCCCTCAAGCCATTGATGGCCAGGTGGCGCAAAGCGCTGGGTGTCGCGCCTAATGAACCCGAAGGAACCGCGTCCAGCGAATTCCAGCCGCCGATGCCAAACGAGGCATTCACAGAGCATATCCTGCCGCCTGAAACTGACTTATTAAATGAGTTGTTAAAGCATAACCTCCATCTCAAGGCGTTGTCTGCCGAAGTCAGGCAGGCGCAGGTTATGGTGGAACGTTCTTATAAGGAAAGGAATCCTGATTGGAGTGTTGGCGTGGGAACGGATGCCAAGAAGGACAAATTGAACTGGATGCCCGAAGTAAGTATGACCCTGCCTATCTGGCGCCAGAAGATAGCCGCACAAATCGCCTCAGCCCAGGCCAATGAGAAGCAGGCCAAAGCAATGCTCTCGGCTGACCAGATTAATCTGGCGGTCGTGCTGGCTGAGAAGTCATTCGCCTGGCGTGAACTCCAGAGGCAGAGCCGGCTCATCAGGGAAAAACTGATGCCTCTGGCCGAGGCAAAACTTAACAGCATAGACGCGTCTTTTAAAACAGGCCGGATTAGATTCACTGACTGGTTTAATGCCCGGCGGGAGTTATTGGAGTTGAAAACCCAGCTGGCTGTAGTGAATGCCCAGCGCGAGATTGTCTTTGCCGACATCTCGCTTATCGCGCTATGCACCAGCGTTGGGGAAACATCTAAATTATTTAATAAATAGGGGATATTCCCGGTGTCATTCCTCCCGCTTCGGCGGGACGGGAATGATAAGAGGGGATAGGAGATTATTTATGAAATACTTAATTTTTGGGGTATTGATTATTCTGGTAGTTGCGGCTCTGGTCATCGGTGGCAAGACCTTATTGAACAAAGACGCTTCACACGATAACCACTCTTCACAGACCACAGGCGAGTCAGCCAAGAAACAGATGTATCACTGCCCGATGCATCCGACCTATATCTCCGACAAGCCCGGGGATTGCCCGATTTGCAATATGAAACTGGTGCCGATGAAAGAATCAGCCCAGGAATCATCCAGCCGGATGGAAGGCCAGGCAACCGTGGCCATAACGTCCCAGCAGGAGCAACTCATCGGCGTCCGGAAAGAGAAAGTCACCGGCCGCTCCCTGACACGGACGATTCTGGCCGTCGGGACAATCGTATATAACGCACAAAAGATGTATCATATCAACACCAAGATTGCCGGCTGGGTTGATAAGATGGATTGTTGCGCCCTGGCCGGCAAATTCATAGAAGCAGGGACGCCTTTATTCAGCATTTATAGCCCGGACCTGGTTGTGGCGCAACAGGAATACCTGTCCGCCCTGGAGATGATGAAGAAGGCGGAAGAGGCCAAATCGCCTGAGATGATAAAAAGCGCCGGGCAATTGGTGAGCGCCACCAGGCAGAAACTCGTTTTCTGGGATATTTCAGAAGACCAGATTGACAAAATAGCCGAGGAAGGGAAACCATCAAGAACCCTGTGGATTACCACGCCGGGCGCAGGTTTTATTGTCGGCGATGAATTGCACCTCGGCCAATATATTACTCCCGGAGAAATGATATATAAAGTTGCCGACACGTCAACCATCTGGGTTGAAGCGGAAATATATGAGTATGAACTGGCCTATATTAATGTTGACGATGATGTGGAAGTAGGGGTTTCTGCTTATCCGGCTGACAGGTTTATGGGTAAGATAAGATATATTTATCCTTTTGTCAATCCGACCACCCGCACTATCAAGGTGCGTGTTGAGATGGATAATCCAGAGTATAAACTCAAGGCGGATATGTATGCCGATGTTCTGCTGAAGAAAGAGGTCAGCGTAAAACTGGCGGTTCCAGTTGAGGCGGTTATGGATACCGGCAAGCGCCGGATTGTTTTCGTGGATAAGGGCAATGGCGTGTTTGAACCGCGGGAGGTAAAACTGGGCGGTAAATTAGACCACTATTATGAGGTTGTTGAGGGATTGTCTCAAGATGAGACCGTGGTTGCCTCCGGCAATTTCCTGATTGACTCTGAATCCAAACTGAAATCAGCCACCCAGAATATGGGCTCGGGGCATAAACACGGGGAGGAAAAGAAGTAGTCTATAGAGATAGGCGTTCTAATCCCCCTATTTCCCCCTTTGCAAAAGGGGGATTAAGGGGGATTTTAGCAATGTTAGTGTCAATAATATGTTAAAAAGTATAGTTGCTTTCTCGGCCAACAACAGGTTCCTGGTCTTGATCTTTTGTGCCGTGGCGGTTGGGTTTGCTATTTATTCAGTCCAGAATATCCCGCTCGATGCCATCCCGGACCTGTCTGACACCCAGGTGATAGTATATTCCCGCTGGGACCGCAGCCCGGATATAATAGAAGACC
>ERZ1292630.727-Hain-H41-02um-R3-727-length-33662-cov-7_pt1 | contig 33662 bp, 16 predicted proteins | sample MGYA00564408_ERZ1292630 | MGnify/ENA primary metagenome ERZ1292630 (study PRJEB36523, sample SAMEA6512641) | groundwater metagenome | collected 2019-01-08 | study: AquaDiva: Metagenomics assemblies of 32 groundwater samples
TGACGTCCCGACGCAAGCTCTCAATCAACGCGTCTTGCGCGTCTTCCTCCAGAATGGTTTCCCCGGGTCGAGACTTCCCAGGCGAGGGAGCTGACGCACCGCCGTCGTGGTCGGTCCTACCGTTTTGGCCCGCTCTGACATCCGGTTGGTTATCCTCTTCTCCCCTCCTCCGAATGCCATTGCCTTTCTGGCCTTGTTGTCGTTGATGTGATGGCTCGTCTTGTTGCTTGTTTGGCGATGCCGGACCGGTAGCATTGTTGCTAGTTGAACGCGCTGAGCCATTGTATGCATCACCATTGAGAGATGCCGGTCTATCATGCAAAGACGACAAGGCGGCGGCGTCCGATGGACGGCCCGTCGCATCGGAAGCCGGACGCGACGCATCACTGGTGGCGCTTGTGCTTGTGGTTACTACCGGTTGGATAATGCGAATTCCGGATTCGTCTGAAGAGGAGAGCGGCATCGTACCGTAGGCGCGAGACACACCACGGCTAGCACCGCTGCCTGCCGCGGCGCCAGGCACGACGGGCGCCCCCATTCTTTCACTTTCAGCGTCACCGGAGGACTGCTTCGTGAAACGCGGCGTGGCTGGGGGTGGCTTTAGTTGAAGGCGCAGGACGCCTTCCGTTCTGGTGCTAGACAGCGGACGAATGGTCATTGACATACAGCGATGCGCGGCCAGCAAGGATAGTCCCAGGACGCCGCCGTGGTCACCTCCGGAAGTGCCTGACCCGGCCATCGCCCCACGCTCCCCCTCGCTACTACCAACATTGGCGTCATGTCGCCGCCGACTGCCGCTTATCACTGAGAGTGCGAAATTGGCATACTCCTTTCTCGCCGGTTGACCCGATCGCGCGTCGTATCCCACTGGCATCGCGTCAAACACTCGCAGGCTGCCGTGGGCCTGCTCCGGACCCGACGCAAGCGCGATGCTGCGGCAGTCAGTTGAGGAGGAGGCTGAGTCGCCGATGAGGCGAAAGTAGATGACGCCCGGTCCGGCTCGAACTGCATCCTCCTCGACGCGACCACCGTCGCCGCCGGTCGCGAAGCGTGAAGCGGTAGCATAATCGTCGATGTGGGACAACGCGCCGCGGAGGCGTTCCGTCGAGTCGTTCATACCACAAATGATGCGGGTATAGGGAGGACTTCGACAGCGAAGGTTTGCGTGATGACGGTATGGTTTTGGTCCCTTCGCTTAGTGACTCTCTGCTCTCTCCCACAACCCTACTCTATCTCCCACCGGTCTGCCGACAGTGCGGGGACACGGCCCAAAATGAAAAAACACGCCGCGATGCTGTTCACACTTTGGCGATGCTCCCCTCCACTTCTGAATCTCCTCCTATCGCGCCCTCATCTCCGTGAATGAAATCTTTATCAGAAAGTTTCAACAAGAACCCAGTTACCACGCGCCGCCACCCATGTGGCCACAGAAGCTGTGGTCCAAGAAACGTCGCCACACGAAGGCGACGTCGTCGAGTGACTGCCGCCCGTCGTGGCCCTCACCATGGCACGCGCGACCGCCACTGCAGTTGAACTCATCGCGGCGGCACGCGGCGGCCTCAACTGCTGGCAACAAGTCCGCGGCGAGGGACACGGCCACATCCGGGCCCCTGAAGTGTTCAAGCCAACTTTCGGCTGCGGCTGAGCTGCTGGGAATGACGTTCACCGCCGCAAAGGCGGCAGGGAGGAAGGTGCCGAACGCAGACAGCCACGCCGCAGGCGCAACTACACTTGTCGTGGCAGGCACGTCAGCCGGAAACGCTCGCTGCATGCAGCGGTACAGCTGCCGGGTAACGGCGCCCAAAATGAGTGCGATGGCGTGCGATGCTGAAGGCTGCTGCCCGCCGCCGCCGTCGATCGCTTCTTCCGTCTCATTGGATACCTCGGTCGAAGAGCGTTGCGCCGTCGTGCCGCCAGCAGAATGTGAAAGCGCGACGGCAACCGTGACGCAGGTTACGATGGTTATGAAAACGACTCCCACCACGTTGTCTAGCGTCTCGATCCACGACGTACCCTCCGCACAGTGACATCCAAACAGGGCCTGCACGGCGGCCCCGTCGCCGCTGCGATACGGACAGTCAAGAAACAACTGCATTCCCGCCAGCGCCGCCGTCGCACGGCATGTCAATAGGCGATGCACCGCCGGGACGTCGCGCAACTGGGCGCAGCTGAGCTCGCAGGACTCCCCATCCATACGAGTGAGAGGGGCAGCCTTGACCAGACTGATAACCGCGGATAGCACCGCCGTGACGTCGGCGACCGACAAAGGTTGTTGTTGACATCTTGTGGACGCCGCCGCCGTGCACTGCATCACTGCCGCGGATAGCGTGAGCAACAGTGTCAGGACGCCCTCGCGGGAATCGTGCGCAGTGGAGGAGGAAGAGGCGTCGGCCACGGCGACGTGGGCGGCCCCCGCTGCGACATTTGCCCAAGCTTGCATGAGCGACGCAACGGGCTGCGCTCTCTGTGCTTGCCAGCAACCGGCGGACGGCACCGCGGAGACGCCACAGCGGAGGATTCCCGTCGCGTTCAGTGTCCGCGCCGTCCATTGACACATGCCGAGGACGCCGAATTGGGCCGCCGTGCTCCCCCCCATGCGAAGGATGCTCTCGCTCGCGCGGCCACCGCACGCCGTGACGCTCTGCAGGCAAGCATCCGCGACGGCGCTCTCGGCGATACACCACGGGCCCGCTGCATGATTCGCGCAGGCGGCGATGTGGACCTGAAGCCGCAGGCGAGAGGGCGCCGAACGGTGGGTGCCGCTGGCGGTGGGGTGAGCAGATGCGATGCCGGCGAAGGCGACTTCCGACGCAACCCACAACGTCTGCCCGCCCCGAAACGGGGATCCCTGATCGCTCGGCGACGTGATATCGAGCGCGGAGCGCAGCAGAGAACCGCAGACAAATTCGAATACGCTCAGCGCCTGGTGCTGTTCTTCACCGAGTTGCGAGGCGATGGCGTCTTCAACTGCGAGGCGCAGAGCCATGCGGTCACCACCGACACCGGCCGCGCTACGAACTGATGCGATACCACCGGAAACGGCCACGAGCAAACTGGCCGCCAGCAGTAGTTGCTCGTTGTGTCCGGCTGTTGGTGCCGCGATGTTGGCCTGGCACAGCAGATACCGTAACGCGGGTCGAGCGGTGAGCCGCAGTGCCTCCACCCTGTGATCGCTGTCATCGTCACTGTGAGATGACTGCCGCTCCACCGCGTTGCGGCGGCGCAGAGCACGGGCAATAGCCATGGCCGCAGGAATGGTGTCGCGTGGGGCGTTCGGGTTCTCCTCCGACGCCGTGGTGCCCAGCACATTGGCACCGCTCGACAAGAGAGCGGTCAGCAATCTGTGAGCCGAGGCGCTGTCGAGATGGAACCATAGTAATTCATGCGCCATGGCCAAGCATGCCAACCACTCACGTTGAGGGTGCCCGACCGCGGCGGCCGCCGTGACGACCTGCTCCAAAGCTTGGTGAGCCGATGGATCGCCTTGTGACATGCTCTGCGCGAGCAGGCAGGTGAGCGCCGTGTTGGCGACAAATAAGTCGTGCAGGGCCGCAAGAGCATCGTCATCGTCGCATGACGCGTCATCGACCGTCGACGCGTTCAATCGCTGAACAACGAACTCCGCCGCATCATCGGTGCTGTCGGGAAACTCCTCGTGGCGACCGACCAGGGCATGCTCCATGAAGGACGCAAGGCCGCCGGTGGAGCCCTCCGCGGCTCGACGGGCGCCTCGACCAGACGCCACACAAACGGCCTCGGCGATCGCCGTCAACCATCCGATGAACTCTTCGGTCAGCGCGGCTTGCCCACCGCCCTCCTCCTCATCACTTTCGTTGCTGGCGGCCGCCTCGATGGCCGGTACGTCCCGCCTGATCGCAGAGGCATAGCCAGTTAGCAGTCGAGAGGATGACGAAATCGATATGTCACCTGCGTTCTCGCAAAGCCACGCGTCGTGCCATGCGGCCAATGCGAGTGGATACCTGTCGGCCTCGCGCATGAGCAAGCGGCAATGCTGGTACCGCGACGCCGACGACCGCGACGTGGCCACACGATACGCGGCGTCCGAGAGCGCTGCCTGAGCAGCGACGACTTGGCGATGCACACTCAGCGCGAGTCGGCGATGAAGATACGTGTCGAGCAGCATGGTCGTGGGCGCGGCGTCGTCAATGGATCGGCAAGCCCCCGCGACGGCGCCCCAAACCACAATCATCGTCGAGCACAGCGCCTTGCGCAGCGGCGCCCGCGCAGCATTTTGAGCTTGGAGTTCGACCCGAACATCGGCGAACTCGTCGTCGTCCATCGTATCGTCGTCATCGACGCCGCCCTCCGCCCCGCGGTGTCGGAGCCACTCAGGCAGCGGCGCGTCGGAGCAGCACCGAGCCATCGTGGTGACCAGACGGGCGGCAGAGCGAATCAATGGGACCAACGCCTGAACGGAAGGAGACATCGTTGCCGCCGCATCAGCAAGGGTCGGCTGGGCGGTCGAGCCACGGGTTGCTGCCGCGGATGAGCAGGCGGTGAGGGCGAATGCCGACGCACACGCCGCCGCCAGCCGCAAGGTGACCTGCTGCCTTTCTGACTCATAGGTTTCGTCAAGCTGCTTGGTCGGCCCTGTGCCAGACGTCGTCAGAAGCAAGTGCTGGCCGCTCGTCTCGAGCGAACTATCCACGAGTTGGCGCAAAATGCCGTCCGAGAGGATGCAACCTTCCGCGACCGTTGCCACCAACCAGTCGGTGAACGGACTCTTCTTGGCCTTTTGCGCCGCGGCGGCGAGGGACGACGACGACGATGACGCTACTTCACCGCGGATGGCTTCCACACGACCTTCAAACCCCGCGACGCATGCCCGGTAGATGGCGATGTGGAGGGATGCCGCCGCGTGATCGGCCGACACGCCGGAGGGCAACAATTCAAATAGGGCCGAAAAGCACGCCACGACAGGCGTCAGCAGCGACTGTGCCGATGACGAATCCTGCGTGGGGGGCGACGACGAGGCGGCCGCCACCTGCACCACGCTGAGGCATTGAGCCACGAAGGTTGACGTTGACAGCAAACCCCAAACCTCCGGGGCCACGAGGACCGTCGACACGTCGACGACGATCCGCGACGCGCACAGCTGAAGCGAGGACGTGAGCGCCTCCACGCAGCGACAGACGAGAGGGAGCCCCGCGCTGGCGATTGCCAACTGAGCGGCGTCGGAGCACAGGAGCTGAAGGGTGACCGCGGCACATCCCCCACCGCGCTGAAGAAACCGCCGGGCTTGCGACCGCGCCATGGCCGGGAGCGGCATCGTCGCGCTGTCGACCTCCTCGGCGAGCGACAAAATCATCGCCAGCTGTTTGGATAGCACCGCCGCTGCCACCAACCCGCCGCTTTCGCTATTTCGCCAATCATAGTTCCCACCAACGGTCGACACAAACGCCGCGATGACGCCAGATCGGGCGGCCGCGTCGGGATGCCAATCACCACTGAGCTGCGCGCAAGGGTCGGTCGACGCCGCAGCAAGCGAAACGGTAGTCGCGATCTGCAGCAGACGTACAATACCGATAAGCGAGCCTGCCTCGCGGCTGCCCCACGATTCCAACGCGTCGAAGCGGAACACGGTCTCGATTTGCGCGCACGCCGAGTCGCACAACCAGTGCAAATGGGCGACGGAGGCAGTCAACGAGGGGTCAGCCTGGGCAGCCTGCGACAAGGACGCATATGGAGCGGCGGAGCCGGGATGCTTGAGCCACGCGCGGATAACGGCGCCGACGTATCTTGCCACACACGTGCCGCCCGATAGGGCCGCCGCGCCGTAGGTTGAGCCTTCCAAACAACACTCCACGAAAAAAGGGACGGCGAAGAGCGGCGAAGAGGTCGCGAGTGCCCCAACACGGGGAGCCGCTAAGGCGAGCACCTGCTTGCCGATGGCATCAAGCTGCTGCGCCGTCGCACCCCCTGGCGACGAGTCCTGGACGTGACGCACGAAATGACTGGCGAGGTGTTGCAGGGCAACGCAGCTCTGCATGACGTCGCCCTCCTTCTCGTTGCCGTTCGAAATCTCATTGACGATGAGCCGCTGGGGTCGCCGTGAGCTGTTCTGAGCTAGCCACAAGGCCGCTACCTGCGACGAGCCGATTCCCATGTGTCAACGTCGGGACCGTCGTCCTTTGCGTTACCTCGACCGGACTATAGGTTGTGTGAGTGTTTTCGCCATCAAATTTGTTTTGCATAGGAAGACGGTCACAATTACGATGGCTAGACCACATAGACAACAGGAGGGTCAGGTCTAAGCGACGACCTAGAATACACCAACGATAAGGCAAAGACTGCGCACGAGTACATGAGTCCCCTCGGAATACGAAGGCCGGGGGGGGGGGCATTTACCGTCTCCCGCCCTCAGTTCCATTTCGGCGTTTTTTTCTCACGACGCGGTGACCGCCGACTGGCTCGACCATGCTTCGCACAACGTCTTGACAATATCGTTGAAGCTGTTGCGCTGAGGCAAGGTCGTCACGGTGCTGACGCCTAGCTCACAGTAATGGCGCGCGGCGTGGCAGTCGGCGCCGCGGTCCAAGAGGTACCGCACGACCGCGTCCGCCCCTTGCAGGGTGGCGTGGTCCATGGCGCTCATGCCGTTGGCGTCCCGCAATTCAATGTCGGCGCCGTGTGCAACGAGCAGCTGCGCCATGGAGAGGTCGCGGTGCTTGGCGGCTAAAATGAGAGGAGTACTTCTGGCGGAGTTCGACCCGGCGCACACGACGTTGACGTCCGCGCCCCCTTCGTCCAACAGCACCTTCGCCATGTCCGTCAGCCCCTTCCACGCGGCTCGGTGCAACGCCGTGAAGCCCCGGCGATCCGTCGCGGCCACCGACGCGCCGTAGCGGAGCAAAAGCTGCGCGCACTGCTGGTGGTCCGTCTCCACGGCCCAGCTGAGCAGGGGCAGGTGATAGACGACGTCCGCGAGGTTGGAATTGTCGACGCTCAGGAGCATGCGAGCCGTGCTCAGGTCCCCTGTGGCGATGGCCCGCAAGAGTTCGTCGGCAGGCGGCGGTGCAGCCGCAGCCGCGGTTTGATGCGGCGAAGGGGGAGCCGTGGAGGTGGAGCCGAGCAAAGCGCTCACCGCTGCTGTTGTTGCGACAGCAGTCATACTTCGAAAGTATGTTTCGCTCTCTTTTTTTTTGTTCTTAGGTCCGTTTTCAACGAACAACAACAACCCCAAAACTTAGACGGTAGTGATGAGGGAACCGAGCACCTGTGGGTGACAGTGCGTCTCACCACCGTAGACACACAGACACACACACGTTGCCCCCACCCACCCATTCCCCCACTTCGACGACGGCGGCGGCCACGGTCCCCCCCCCTCTCCCTTTCCCCTTTGCCCCTGACCACCGTAGTGATCTCTCCGTTTCACTCTTCGAAGCTCTCGTCACCGACAAGAGATCCACGTCCCCCATGGAAGATTCAGAGCCAACAGCCCCGGCTCCTACGCGTCCGTGATGTTGATCTCCGAGCCGGGAATGCTCACCTGACCGCCCCACTTGTGCTTGTGGATGATGCCCGGCTTTTCGCGGGCGTAGCGACGGTACTGCTCCGTGTAGGCATCCTGCGCCCACTGCGGCATCTCGCGTTGCAACGCGAAGTGGGGCAGCCAGAGCATCTGATACCAATCGCACTGGCCGGCCATCACAATCGCTAGGTACGCGATGGGGAGTCCGACGATGGCGCTCCGGACGTGCAGGAGGCCCATGCGGTACTCGGCGTTACCGTAATGGATGAAGGACGAGAAGAGGCGGCCCTGCTGACCAGCGGTGAGGGTGAGCGGGTAGAAGTTGGAGTACGGGGCCATCCAGAGCGGCTTGCACCACTTGATGCCGAGGAAGTTCGGCGACATGATGCGCTGCGTCAACCAGCCCTTTGGCGGCGCCATGGCGAACGACGAGAGTGTGTGGGACGGGGAAGAGAGAGTGTGTTGAAACTGTAAGGGGTGTCATGGGGCAGACAATGAAGAAGTCGAGAACACACGTTGACGACCGGCTCCCTCTGGGTGGACACACGGCCCCGCAGCAGAAGGAGGGGGAGCTAGAGATCCTTCGTTCTATTACGAGGGGGCCACCGGGCATCCTAAGTACGACGGAGGGAGGCCGCCGGGAGTTCACACGAAGGTGAAGTTCGGCTCCTCTCCTCTTTCTCGAGCCTGGCGGATGCGGTCCATGTACTTCGGTGCCGCGCTGCGCGCTTTCTGCATGGCCTCCTCTCGCATGGCAGGGCTCAACTTCGCCTCCAGTTTCTTCGTCTTCTTCGCAAGTTTTTTCGGATCGCGCGCCGTCATGCCGAGCTGCATGATGGAGGTCGGGCTGAGCATGGACACGTCGGAAAAGCGTCCCTCGCCGCCGCCAAGAAGCTTCACCTTGCGATTCTTCCTAGGGTCTTTAAACCAATCCAAATTTTCGCCGTCGTCATCGTCCGCGTCTTGCCCATCCGGCGGCGGCGATGCCGAGCGATCCTCACGGGTCGGTTGCGCAATGCGGCGAAGCGGAGAGCTGTCAATGCCAACCGCGTCGAACCGGGCGATCCAATAGGCCGCCGATGACTGCGTCACTTCCGGGACAGCTTCGGGAGGCGATGCGGCGGCGCCCTTTTCGCGTGTGCCGTGTTGACGCGGCGGGGCTCCTTCACCGGCAGACGGATCCTCCTCCGTGACAGTCGACGGCGGCGTCGCAGACCACGGTGCCACATCGCTCGCGATCTTGCCAATGACCGTAAAAAGGACGTGCGCCCCCGACTTCTGACAATGCTCCGCCGCGTCGGGGGTCAGCGCGCTGCGAATCACGAAGCGCTCGCCCCCCTCGGCGAGCTCTTGGACCACACCAAGCCCTTCACAGTGGTTGTAGGACACGACCGTGCCACGGCGGCGCGTCGGGGTGCGATCCGCCCCATCTTCGCCGTGCCCACCACTCAGACACGGAACGTGGATGGCGCGGTGGACATGAAGGTCAGCCTGTAGCACCTCGATGGTGGGCACCGAGGGCGATGTGGCGTCGGTCGTCGTTCCACCTTCCCCGCCGCTGCCGCCAGCCGCCTCAGACCTCCCTCCGATGACCGACGCCGGCACGGCGCCGAGGTCGCTCAGAACGGTCACGGCACTGGCATACACACCACTCCCACCACCACCCGCTGAGACCCCGGCTCCGTCGCCAGCAGTGGCTGTCGGCGGAGGACGTTGACGAAGCTGGAACTGCACGACGCTTCCCCGCAGCGCGGTGGCCCGCGGATCCACGAGGTTGGTGAAGGCCAACTCGTCCTCGATGAAGTACATGTCGCCGGTGGACGCCTCAATCGCTCCCTGGCCGCCGCTCCAGCGTGTGATGACGCCGTATCGCGTGCGGGAGAGCGCCTCCACCGACGCCGGTGTCGTCGCGTCAGGGTGAACCACTGATGGTGGTGTCGAGGCAGTGGCCAGCGCCGTGATCCGAATGCCCTCCGCCGTGCGTTGCCGTGGCTCGGCGGTGGGCCGAATGCGGACGGTGACCGCCGAGGCGGCCCTTCCCTCCGTGGGCTCCTCGCCTGGTTGCGCCACCCCCTCCTTCACCACCTCCTCGGCCGCCGCGAGATCGAAATCGATGACGGGTTCGAACTCAACCTCCGCGAGGAGGACATCGCGCCCGAACGACGTCGGCAGCGCGGTAAGGAACGCATTTGCGTTGGCGATCACGTAGGCGGACGACGCCGATGTCGCCGCGATCGCCGCACCCCCAGGGCTGTCGATCAACCCCGTCGCAGCGGCCGCCGACGTCGCGGGGGATCCGGCAGCGACCTCAATTAGCCCGGTCCGCATAAATGCCTGCCACGCCACGATGCGCCCCCTGAGGCGCACACCACTGCGAACACGAACGACGCCGTGGCCCCGGTTGAAGAGGATGGTTGCTTTTGGCCATCCAGCTTCCACTCTGTCGCTTGGACCGACTTTGTGTTGCTCAGATGACGTCGCCGACGACGACGTAGCAGGGGAGTCGAGTGGCCGCAAAGTCGCCGACGGAGTCTTATCGGAGTACGGCAACCCCCCCGCGCTATGGGGGCGGTGCACTACCATTCCCATTGCCGCTGGCGCCGCGGCGGATGGGAGGCAATTTTTGTTGTTGGCGGTCGTCGCAGTACTGTCGGTGGTTGCACTTGCCGATGGCATCAACGGTCCTGGGCGCTGAGGCCCAGCGGACATCAGAGGACTGTCGAAGAGCCGTTCGTGGCGTAGGTCCTTGATACGAACCGACGGGGGCACCTGACGACTGGATGGCACGTCGCGAAAGCGATCTGCTTTGGCCGTGGTGAGGTCAATGACGATGTCCGCTGCCTCCCCGTCACAGTCGCCGTCGTCCGCGATGCCACGCCTGGCGTCACCTCTGTGTTCAGCTCTCGCGGTGGCTGACGTATGGCTGAGCTCCATCGCTGTGGTCGCGCGGCGGCGGTCCTTTGGTCGTGCCGCCGGTCCGGCCCCCTGAGGCTTCCGCAGCTTCCGGAAGCCCATTTCGCGGAGGATGTCGATGCCTCCGTCGTCGTCGGGGTCGACGCCATCGTTAAGGTTACGGGTCTCGGAGGCGGCGGCTCCATCAGCCGGCGCTGTCACCGAGCGAATGGCTTGATTCTGACACGGCACGACCGGAACGAAGGTAACGTTGGCACCGACCAGGTCGCGGTAGAAGGTCGGCATCACGGTTTCAAAGCAGTGCGCACCACGGATGGCAAAGTACGACGACGCGGCGGGCCGAGAGTGGTGGTCATCGCTGACGGCCGACGTCACGCGTTGGTCGGCGGTGGTCCGTAGTGCTGCTTCCTCAGATGCTCCAGCGGATGCGACGACCACTTTCCGTTGTTGCTGCTGGTGGACTTTGACGCGACCCGTTCGATTGACGAAGTTCCATTCGGTGATCACTCCGCAGAGACGACGACCATCTCGAGACGATGGTGGGGACACCGCGTCCGGTGTGACGACGAACCTTTTTGGAGGTGCGGACGACGACGAGGATGCGGTCGATAGGTTTCTGCCGCCGCTGCGGCCCCCGTAGACTCGCCAGCAGCGCGCTGTGCTAGCGAAAGAAAAAATCCGAACAGAAAAGTCGATCATGGATACTCTCGGGCGTCAATGGGGAGGCGGTTGCGCACTTTTGTTCTGTGAGGCAAAGGCAGCACACAAAGTTCGACCGAGATACGTGAAGACGGAATAAAAGTGAGAAGCGAAGAGTGTCCCTTGGTATGCCTGACTAGCGCGGACGACGCTGTGGCGAGCGCTGCGGGCACCGGTTTTGACGTTGAGTCACCGCCGGACTCTGCCGTTTTCTGCAAAAAGGGGTTCGCCTGACTACGTGACAACACCCCGCTGCTCGAACAAAGTGCGCTGGCCGCTCTCCCAGCGTGAGGGCGAGGAAGGAGGAATCATCCCGCAGCATCGGCGGAGTGGATCAGCTCATGGACGCTCGTGGCGTGTTTGCGACGTCACCACGATCGTGCACGAGCTGACCCACCTGATGCTGCGGTGGGCAGTTGTAGGACGCCGACCCCGGCAGGCTTCCAGGACAGAGCGTTGTCGAACCTTGTTCGCGCCGAGTAGTTCCACGAGCTCCGTCAACATTGGGATCGTCATGCCGGCTGTCCTTGTTTTAGACTCAAAACATGCAAAGTTCAACAACGAGGACCAACACGCTTTGCATGTGGGCACAAGGAATGGCACGACGAGACGGGAGGTATCGCCCGGGGGCGGATTGAGGCGCCGTGGGGTAGGGGGGACTCTAACAAACCATAGATATAGCCGACGAGGGCGGATTGGGCGTTTCGACTCCCCTACGTAGTATCCCCCCTCCCCAGATGTGTACCGGCCTTCCGGTTGCCGCACAATGTGCAGTGAACCCTAACCGTCCGTGTCTGTGCGGAAAAGGTATCTTATCTAGGAATCCCTAACACACTCGTGTTTCTTTTATTGCCGCCCTCAACGGCACTGGGTCCATCAAATGGGAGGCACCAATAGCGATGACGACAGTCCCTCCCCATCGATATAAGCGTCGATCCGTTGGAGATCCCGCCGCCACCACATTTCACTCAACACCGCCGCAGAGCTGTGCTGACATTCGTGCCGTAAAACTGCGACGCGAAGGCGTCCAGATTCTCACGACTGAAAGCGATCGCGAACATGACCAGGTCAAAGGCCGAGAAGAATTCCTCCGACGTGAGCACGGCGTGGAACGCGCGAGCGACTTGGCGTGGAGGGTTCTGGAACGCGCCGCAGCCGAGCGCGCCGAGCACCAGTCGTTGGTGGCCGTGATGCTTTGCGGCAAAGAGGGCCGTTCGTATCTTCGCTTTGCACAACTCCAAGTCAAAGGTCTCATTCGCATTGTACCGTCGGCCCCGTCGCAAGTCTTGCGCGGCGATGGACACACAGGAGGCGGTCACCCACGGCGGCGGCGGAGGAGCAGTGGCCGGAGACAATGCCGACGTCGTGCCGCCCCCACCGTCGACGAGATCACCGCCCCCCACCGCGATGCTAATCTTCGGCCCTGTTTCGTGGCGCCGCGGACCCGGCGTGTCCACCAACACCGTCGGGGAGTAAAGCGCATCTTCGTCGGCGAAAGGGTAAAATACGTCCGTTGCACGTTCATCGCCTCCTCCGGACGTGATGGATGTGGCGCCAAGGCGGCGCAGTCTGGCGATGACTTCGTCTCCCTGCGGCCAACGGTCGTCGTCTCGGCGCCGCACTGGCCATAGTGACGCTGCGAGAGACGTCGTGTGGAAAAGGTCTTCTTCCTGACTCCCGGCGATGCGTTCGAATCCCCCGCCGCAATTGTAGCCATTCGCCAAGTTCAGGAAACAAACTCGCGACGGCTGGGGGTCGGGCGATGACGGTGGGGGTGGTGATCGCCCCATGCCGTTGACAGCCCACACCGCTTCCGTGGTGGTCATATCACACACTACGACTTGGGTCACCCGTTCGAGTCGCGGCAGGCCGCCGGATGTATCAAACCGGGGACACGAAGGGCCGCTGCTGCGATCGTGAGGGAACCTTTCCACGTGGGTGAGGGTCTCGACGACGGAAGCAGGCAACGCGCCCTGTTCGGACTCGGTCGCGATCCATTCCAGCAGCGTCAACGTCAGCAACCCAAATGTCGGTTCGGGAGAACGTCGTGTTGTTCGGAAGAAAGTTTCGCTCCTTTCGCCCCTAGGGTCTTCTCTGGGATTGAAACTTCGGTCTGTCATGTACAAATAATGTAGTGACTACGACCAATACTTTTCTCTCTTTGTGCGATCAACACGTCGTTCAACAAATGCCTTTACAACTTTTAAATTTGCTGCGGAGCTTCCAATTCCTCCCCGGTTTCTCTCTCCATGCAGCAGGGGGGACTCTGGTGGTGGTAATAATAACTCTTCGCCATCGGCGGCGGAAATGTAAAATCATCCCCGGTGACATCACTCATGCCTCGTGAATTCAAGGGCCATGGTGCACCACGTCACGCACGTTGAAACGGGGCTTTCAAAGGGGTAACGAGTAGGTCTCGCTCACCTTTCAAAGAGGGACGCCAAACAGCTCCTTGGCGTGCTTCAACGACGCGAGTTCGGTCCTCGCCACGAGATCCTGTCGCTCGTGACGCAATCTGAGCACTTCGGCCTGGTCTTTGGCGACCGACGCCATCGTCTTGTGGTAATCCGTCGCTCTCTTCTGCGCCGCTTTGATGGTCTCGCCGCGCTGCACGGCCATGAGGGACGTCGACGACTTCACCTCTTCATCGAGGCGCACCGCCTCCTCATGCAGGTTGGACAGCGTCATCGAGTCCTCGGTGCGCCGGAGCTCGAGCATGACGAGCAGCGCGTGCAGCACGTCGATCGACGTCGTCCGCGTGTCTTCGGCAATGTCGCGCACTGCATCGTTCGCTTTTTCGCGCAAGCTCGCGAGCTTGTCAAACGTGCGCTGCTCCTCCTTTTCGAGGTCTTCTTTTTCGCGGCGGAGGGCGGCGACCTCTACGTCCAAGTGATGCTTGGCGTCCTGTGCTTGCCTCCAGGCGGCACGCGCCTCTCTAACAAGCACCGCCGGGTCACTGGCGGCGACACTTGCCGCTGCAGCCGCCAATGACGATGCGGGATCGACTGTCGACGCTGATCCTTCGTCCCCGTACGCGGCCGACGCATCGGCGGCCCGATGATACATCATGAAGCAACACAGCCACCTCTCTGGAAAAAATTACCGCTAGGGTGCGGGAACGTAGCGCCCAAAAATGCTTACCTATTGTCCAGAAAACAAAAAGCCGTTGCTACACGGTTTTGGTTGGTGTGCGGTCTCTCTGGTCCCCGGAAGGCAGAGGGCTTTCAATAACGGCGTGCGCCTTCACTCGCGTTGTAGTGTGGGGTGACATACAACGTACTCCAGACCAACCCAGCGGCACACGACGAGGGTGTGTTGCCGCCGCCGCCACCCCCGTTGACACAAAACGACGCAGGCGCCGCCTCGCGCCGTAGCAACGCACGAGGACGAGGCCTAAAGACCGACCAACCTCGAGCAACCCACCACGGGTTAAAACGGTTGCTGCTTTTGGTTTTGCTGTTGCTGAACCCACATGGAGACGTAAACCCCGCCTGGAATTTCGAGCAGCTCATCGTGCGTGCCGGACTCGACGATACGTCCCGCCTCTAAGACGTAAATGCAGTCGCAATTCCGAACCGTGGTCAACCGATGGGCGATGAGCAACACCGTGCGACGATGCCCCGTCGTCGCTCCGATATCACATCCACGCGATCGCAGCGTCGACATGACTTTTCGTTCCGCGTGGTTGTCAAGCGCGGAGGTCGCCTCATCGCATAGCATGATGGGCGCGTCCTTCAGCAACGCACGGGCAATCGCTAGCCGCTGCTTCTCGCCCCCGGAGAGCTTCAACCCTCGCTCTCCGACCTCGGTGTCGTACTGCTTCTCGAGTCCCAGGATCGTGCCGTGCAAATTGGCCGCCTTCGCGGCGGCGATGATACGTGGATCCACTTCGGCGGACGCTGCGGGTGGCGCGGCGACGCCTTCGCCCGCAATAGGCGGGAGCCATGAGGCGGGGAGCAAGCCGCCGTCATTCTGCTCCGGAAGCCCGTAGGCGATGTTGTATCTGACCGTGCCGTTGAACAGGACACAATCCTGGGGCACCACCGCGATGCCCTGCCTGAGCGACGCAATCGCCACGGTGCGAATGTCATGGCCAGCAACGTGGATGATGCCCGAGTCGACGTCGTAGAACCGGTACAGCAGCCGAAACAGCGAAGATTTGCCGCAGCCTGAAGATCCCACGAACGCCACGCAGGACCCAGGCGTGATGTCGAAGGAAACGTTCGTCAGGATTTTTTTGTTTTGCTTCGGGTAGGAAAAGGACACATTCTCGAAGCGTATAATGGGCCTAGAAGGTGGTCGAATGACGGACGCCTCGCCGTTGTCGCGGGTCGCGACAATGCCTGTGGAGCCAATCTCCTCACTCGCCGCAGAGGGGGCCGTCGTTGCGCCTACGACTGGAACAGACGTCGACGACGGTACCGTGGTGGGGTTCCCCTCTTCCGCCGACTGCCAGTCGATGGCTGCCGCTTGGACTGGCTCGTTGATGCTCACGGGCGCTTTGAGGAGACCCACCATCTGCTGCATGTTCTGCGTGGACGCGAGCGTCTCGCGGTAGACGATGCCCAGCATGCTCAACGGGACGTAGAGCTGCAGCAACAGCGAATCGACGAGCACGAGGTCGCCGACGGTCATGGTGCCCGCGATGACGGCCGTGGACGAAAAGTAGAGCGACACGACGCCGGCGAGGATGAAGATGGCCTGTTGCCCGAAGTTGAGCACTGCCGCGGACTGTTCGAGCTTGATCACAAACTGATTCATGTCTTCATTCGCGGAACGGAGGCGGCGGGCCTCCTCCCGCTCCTTCGCAAAGTACTTCACGGTCTCGAAGTTGATAAGACTGTCGACGACCATCGACGCGGCGCGTGTCTCCCGCTCGTTGTACTGCTCACGGAACTTGTTGCGCAAGTTGGTGATGTAAAAAGTGAAGGCCACATATGTCGCGACGGCCACGACGGCGGTCACCACGAAGGAGAACCCCGCCTGCGTGTGCAGCATACCACAGACCAGCAGCATCTCGAACGCGGTTGGCACGAGAATAAAGAGCAAAATGAACGACAAATTGCTGAAAGCGCGACTGCCGCGGTCGAGCACGCGCGTGAGGCTACCCGTCTTGCGGCTGAGGTGGTAGTTGAGATCCATGTTCAACAGCTTGATGAGGATGTTCTCGTGAAGTTGCGTGTACGCGTCGGCGCTTACGCGCGCGAAGATCGCCGTGCGCATTTCGGTGGTGAAGGCCCCCGTGAAGCGGCTCACGCCGTATGCCACCACGAGCGAAAACGTCGTGATCGGCATGATGCCTGCCGCCACGGCTGCGCCCGGAGTAACGAGCGAGTCGATGATGTGCTTGAAGATCAGCGGCCCGATGACCAGCGCACCCTTGGACAAGAACACGAACGAAAATGCCACCACGACGCGCATCCGGTGATCCCAGCGTCCATGCGGCCACAGGAACGGCTTCATGTTCAAGATGGCCTCTTTGACCGACACGGGCGCGGGGTCGCCCGACGCGTCGCCCTTTAGAGTGGGCGGCGCCGGCGTGTAGTGTCGGAAACAGAATGACCGCGAGACACCAAAATGCGAATGAGATGGCGAAAGAAGCGACGACGAGGAAGAGGAGGCGTAAGATCCCACGACCTCATGGCGGCGAGGAGGGACAAAGCGACGGAACCGGTGCAAGGTTCCAGCGGCGGCCGCCGTCCGCAGCACCGAGGAGTTGCCGGCGAGGCGGTACGGCTGTCGTCTTCCAAGGTCGCCGTCGTCGCGGTGATGGTCACCCAGGAGTCGTGGCGGCCTCATGCCTGACGATACGATCGGCGCGCCAAGAAGAAGAACACTTCGGCGCCCGACGGAGGCGGCAGTCCACATCGCGAGTGGCGTCGTACGAAAAAGCAAACGACTGGAGTCGGCGGTGCGCCCGCCGGCAGCCAGACGCGACGGAAGGAGGCCGGCAAGACCCGCCGCAGCCAAACCGCCGCATCCGCCGGATCGCATGTAGCGGGTGATGCAACGCGGCAGGTGAGGCAACGCAGGTGATGCACAAAGGGTCAACAAGAAGAGCCGAGAGGGCTCTCTCGGGCTCTCTTAGGTAGGGACCTACCAAGCCGCACCCGAAAACAGACAATCAGCACACCGCAAAGATGAAAGGGTTACAAGACTGTGCGGCGTCGTACGGCGTGTGTGACGTGGAGGGGCGTGTGTTGAATGATTGATTGTGAATGTGGGGGGAGGTCACCCTTCCTAGAGGAGAGGAAAGCGTGGACTATGATAATATCGAGGAGGAGGAGGGGTGCGTGTGGACTCAGGAGACGTGGGGCTGCCGGTTTCGCGTCGTCGCTGCGGTTGACAACGACGAAGTCCCCACCACACTGCCGCCGCTTTGCGGAGACAGCGCCGCCGCGGGCCGCCACAGCAGCCTAGCGATGGCGCCCAGCGCGGCCACCCCGGTCAGCGCCGCCGCGACGAGCAGACCGGTACGTCGCGGCATCGAAGGCCCGGTGACGGCCGCCATCGCCTCAGTCGGCGCCGCAGGGAGGCCGGGCTCAGCCTCATCAGGATGATCGGGGCCGGGATCCGCCCCCATCGTCAGTAGCAATCGCCCATTCGCGGGAACCGCCCCCACGGGAGGCCGCACCCGCAAGGGAGGCCCTCCGGCGTCGCCCCCCTCCTCTCTTCCGCGAGGCGGGCACGAAGCCACAGGGACGAGCTGGCCTTCGTGCGTCGTGGTGCTATTAGCGTGGCTGCCGCTTCCCAGAGGGGCACCTGGTATCGGCATCCCTCCCGCCGCGGAACGCCGCTGCCATCTCTGCGTCGCGATCCAGAGACGAAGCAGCTTGATCGCCCGGGACGCGCTCGGTCGGTGCTCCGGCCGCCGGCGAAGCAGCAGCCGCGCCAGCTGCACGAGTTCCGCCCGGCGGCGAGGGCAAGGCTGGAAGGGCACGGCCCGGTGCAGCAGATCCTTGAGCCTCACTAGCGGCGACGATGTCACGCCGTCGTCGGCCGGCGGGGATGCGACGGGGTGGTGGTGGTGGCCGCCGCCGTCTCGTGCTCGTGCTCCTTGTTGCTGCTGCTGATGGCGCCACGCGTCCAGGAACCGCATCCAGTCAATGCGCTGCGAGGGCGATAGATGGGCTTCCACTTCCTCGACCAGCACGCGTTGGTACTTTTCCTCGAGCCACGCGGGATACTCTGGATCGCAGGCGAGCACGGCGGCGTCGATGTGCGCGCTCCCCCCATCGGCCGAACGTAGCTCCGCCTGCTGCACAGGGACTTGGTAGGGCAGCCGACCATCGAACAGCATGCTGTGCAGCACACACCCGAGACTGTACATGTCACTCGCCGAGGTGTGACAGTGCACGTACTGCGGCGGGGAGTGCCCACTGCCGCCGCCAGCGGCCGCCGCACTCACGTCGCCATCGAGGTCGCCGCCCGGCGGCACGGATTGCCGCCCAGAGGTTGTTGACGCCGCCACGGGGGGCTCCAGATCAAACAGCTCGGGTGCCATGTAGTCCTCGGTTCCCGTGCCGCCCGTGCGCAACGCCGGCCCACCCCCGGCAGTGGGGTTCGAACTGTTCGACTCCCCCCCAGGGGGGAACATCGCGTTGAACGGAAACGCAGCGGCGCCGAAGGCTGCGGCGGTGCCGAAATCACAAAGCAGCGCTCGAATGCGTTTACGCTGACGACGCGGACGTGCGGATGTTGCCGAGCCCGCATGCACGGTTGTGGTCAACGCGTTACCTGCTAGCCCGCCGGTCGCTGACGTGGTGGTTTCTGCGGCCGCACACGTCTCGTCGTCGCTATCGTTGAAGAGGTGCGAGACGCCACTCCCTCCGTTGGCCGCGGCCTCTGCGGCCGCGGCCTCCTCCTCGACGACCCCCCGGCTTTCATCGTCGTCGCTGCTACTCGTCGTCGTGTCATCGAGCTCCTCATGCTGCAGCAAAATGTTTTGCGGTTTGATGTCGCGGTGGAGGATGTTCCGCCGGTGCAGATGCCGGAGGCCTTTGAGCGTCTGAAGCAGAAACTGCACGATGCGCTTGTCGCTGATCAAGGGAGGGGGGAGAAACCCCGTCGCACCACACGCCGGCATGGGGGCGCCACCCTCTGTCGTAGCGTCTCGCCGTCCGCTGGGATCGACATCCGCTCGAGACGGAGGGGGCATCGAGGGGGGCGAAAACGACGACGAGGGCTTTCCGCCGCCACTTCCGGCTGCGGCAGTGGTCGCCGTGGAAGCGGACTTTCGCATCCTACGCCAGAGAGCAAGCTCCATTTGCACGCGTCGGAGCAAGCGCTGATGCAGGAGACCGTCCAGCGACCCGAGTCCCGCGAATTCCATCAGCACGAACAAGCACCGCACAGGGGGGCCGAAGGCGGTCGGCGTGCAGCCGTCTTCGAGCCACGCATGGAAGTACTGCACTACATTGGGATGCTTGCCGACGCAGCACAGAATGCGAACCTCGGTGAGCACCTTTTTGAGATACGCATTATCCTGCCCGACGGGCACCTTTTTCACCGCGAACAGACCCAGTGGAACATCGTAGTCCACGAGATGCTGGCAGAGGCAAACCGTGCCAGAGGCGCCGCGGCCCAGCTCTCGAATTTCGCGGAAGTGCCGCTGATAGTACGATCCGTCACCTGCGGCGGTTCCTTCCCCACTTCGCCGATTCGCGCTGCTGGGGCTCGTCGTGCCGCCGCCTCGACCGTCCATGGCATCGGCAGATGTGTCGTCGGCGAGGTACCGCCACAGCCCTCGTTTCAGCGGCAGTGTTGCCGCGCGAACCGGCACCGTGCTAGTCGCTCCGGGGTCTCCTGTGCGGTCTTCGCCTCGGCGGTACGGAACAAGTGCGCTACCGGCGGAGGCGCCGCCCTCATCCGTGATCGGCAGCGCACCCGGAGGGGGCGGAGGGAGCATGAGGGGTGCCACGGCGCCGGCCGCAACGTCCGTGCCCCGCTGCGGGGTCAGAGGTGGCGTTAGCAGGAGGACGAGCCGTTGACGTGTGGGTTCGACCAACCCGCCTTCGACGGCGTGGCGTCGGCCGCTGTCGTCGTCTTCGTCCTCCTCCTCGACCGGTGACGACCCAGTTGAAATAATGGCGGCGGGGGGGCGGCCACGTCGCCGGGATTGCAATCCGCTGCGCCGGCGCTGCTGGGCGGCGGACCATTCTCGTTGCATGAGCGCCTCGAAGTACGTCCACGACAGCATGTTCACACCGCTGCCGCTCGCGGCGGTCGCGACGATCGGTGCCCAGCGGCCTGCCAGCGACGGGGACACCGTGCGCCATTCCAGTGGGGGGTCACCCCCGGCGCCCTCGACCACGTCTCGTCTCGAATTCAAGAAGGGTATCACGAGGGAAACGGAGTCTTGACGAGGGGGCACGTCGCTCGCACTTGACGCCTGCGCGGCCTCGCCCGTTGTGAAGAACGTCACCTCCGCGTCGGGCAGCGCGGAGGGCTGCATCGGTCAGAGTTGAGCGAGTGATTTTGTGTGAGCTGCAAAAAACCCCTCAAAAAGCAATGAAACTTGATCAACAAAAATGCAGCAGATCGGGATTGAAGTATGTACCTCAGCCCCCCAGGTGGCACTCTTCAAAAGACTTGAATTGTACAAAGTAGGGCCCCCACCGTCAATATCGTACGAGAAACCGGGTGTTGGCGTGCGTCCCGCCGCATTCGAGCTGAGCCTCGAGGCGCTCCCTGAGGAGCGGATTCGACCATCGCGGGTGGCGGTCCTCCGGGAAATACGCCGGTCGCATCAGAAGCAGTGGCGCGTCCATGCCACGACAGGGTGTCTCGCCCTCCACCAGCGCGCTGTTCGAGGTGTCCAGCGGCGAAAAGATGTGATCGAAATGGCCTGTGGTCTGTGCATCCTGCCAAGGGTGGGCGCTTCGCATCGTCGTCGAACCCGCTTCACGACCGTCAGCAGCATGCTCAGGCGGTTGTGGCGAAGACGATGCGAGGCGCCCACCCTTCGGTGGCCGGGTGGTGGTATTGACGTCGTCCTTTGTGGCCCCGTCCCCGGCTCCGTGGTTGGCCCTTTTCTCTCTCACGCAGTGGGGATCGTCGATAGTGTAAAAACCATAGAGGTGTCGTAGGTCGTCAATGGAGTACGTGCCACCCCCGAAACGAGGCGTCGCGGCACCGTCCTCGCCGGAGGGCACCGCCGCCGCCTTGCCGCCACCCCCGTCATCGTCGTCATCGAGCGGCCTTTTGATGGCAAAGACGCCAGGGGTGGTCCGGTGGGGCGCCCACGCCGCGACATCACTCACACCACCACCTCCGTCACCATCGCGATCGCCGTCATCTCCATCTCCGTCGTCCTCGAGGCCCTGAATGACGAACCCGCGCAGACCGTCGGCATCGGCGAGCGAGGTGAGGTCGGCTGGGAGAACCTCCGCAACGGGTCCGGGCGCCTCCGAGCCCCCCCGTTTCGCGTCGTCCCACATGGCTAAAAACCAAGCTGCGAGCCGCAAGGCGCACGAGAACAGCGTCAACGCAGCCGTCGCGAACAACACCACCTCCGGGTTGATGAGTGACCCGTCTCGAAACACGCGTAGAAACAGATACAGCGCCAGCGTCGCGGACGTGAAGCCGCAAGATAGGTTCAGCGCCGTGATGGTGAAGGGCTGCGCCACGATCGTGATCAGCGCCACCACGGCGTGGAGGGCGGCCGCCACGACCACACAAACGACCCCTCCACCGTCGAGGGAGGAGAACGGCGGTGCAGTTGAACCGAAAGGGGGAGCGGTCGACGGCGGCAACCGCCCGGTAAGAGCTCTTTCCCCTCCGCTCACCGGCGGGGAGGCAACCACCGCGACGGTGATCGCGATCGCGACCCATCTCAGCGTGTGAAGGACGGGCATCGTGATCAACGGCGCCATGGCGAGCGGGTCGGCGTCGCCGACGCAGGCACCGAAGTGCAGGAAGGATAGCCACGCGCGCGCACCCGCCAGCGGGGCCGATGCCGACATCAGCCGACGGTACTCCCACGTTCCCGGAATGCGAAACATGGCGGCAATCGACGACTTTTCAACGTCGGTGCGCCGCCCACGTCGTGAAGCAAAGTGCTCGTCGCCATCGGCATCGCCGTTGGGGCGCCGCAGCTGGTAGTAGGTGTGGCGGTTTCGCATGCCGCAGTGGAAGTAGACGGTCGCGATGAGGGGCATCAATGCCAAGAGGACCGCCACCGCCGCCCACAGCAGATCGACACCCGCAGGCGGCGGAACCTGGGACGGCTGGGCGACGAGATCAGGGCCGGTCGATGATGAATTGGCGAGTCCGAGAAGGGGCAGTTTCGACGGCCAGCGCGACGCCCAGAACAGCAGCATGTCACGCCACATGCCAGCCGAACGGCCAAACATGCCCGGGGACAGCCACCACCAGACGCGCAGCATCAGCGTCGGAAACAGCGCGTCGCGGTGAGGGCTACTGCGCCCGCCTTCGCCCCGAGGCCCGTGCCGATCCAGCCGCCAGCGTGCAGAAAACGCTGCGAGCGGCAGCGCGTTCAACAAAAAGGCCAAGAAGCAAAGCAGAATGGAGCCCACGAGGCCGCTCGAACCTGCATCGAGTCCTGGACTCAGCGGCAGGGTGAGCGGAATTACCATGCGCAACAAGCCGTTGTGACATAAGTCCAAGTCGTACAGCCTCGCTGCGTCCTCGGGGGCCGGCCCCATGGTGTCGCCGTCCAGCGACACGGGCATGGCGAGGCACGGCACGAGCGCGGCTGCCATGTCAGTCGCGATGGAGCTCCCAAGGAGCACATCGGTGGTCACCCCGCACCACGAAGCAAGCACGAGGTACAGCGTGGGCGATGTAGGCGCCAGGAGCAGTCGCTGCGGCGTGGCGGTGCGGGGTTGACCCGTGGTGGGCAGAATCGTCAACGTCGTCGTTGATGCCGCCGTCTGAGCTCTCACCTGCAAAGAGGCACCGCAAAGGAGGAGGAGGAGGAGGAAGCCTACGTGGAGCCCAGCCAGGATGACGAAGGAAGATACAGCATTGTTGCCACGTCGACGCCTGCCTGCGGCTGCTGAAGATGTGCCGACGGAGCGTGGCTGCTCGTCGACGCCACTCATGCTGGCACCAGGCACCCGAAGCTGACAAGTGAAACGCGCTGTGTGCTTTGGTGGGGAGGGGCGTCACATGCGAGATGGGCAGCGATTGGGCTGATCGTCAGTAAATCCCCCCAAGCTCGGTGCTGCTTTCACCCGCAGCTGACAGCCGCGCGAGCCGCCATCACAGCGACGTGCAACACACACAACACAACACACAGGACGCACACCTAGACACGAAACACACAGGCTAAAAAAGGGAAGATCTTCCGTCGACAATGTCCCTCCCTCGCTCTCTCTTTTCGGTGAAAGGAAGAGACTCAAGTGGCGTTGCCTCGTTGCGGGATAAGTCGCCGGACTATGCCGGGACGACGTCGTGACGACGGCCCATGTCCGACGCCGCGGTGATGTCCACGGGAGAGTGGCCGCCGTCGTCCTCGTCGGGCTCGGCGTCAAGGGTGCCGCGCAGCCACATGCTGAGGGATACGTGAGGCTTGACGTCGCGGAGCTTGGACGAGGGAGGCGCCATGGAGCGGGGGGCGCGCATGGACGCAGGCTGCGACGCGGCGAACGCCTGCAGGGCCACGGCGCTTCCATCGGCCGCGGCGGCCAAGAAGCCCTTGGGGTACATAATGTCCGGCGGCGAGCACAGCTTGGCGAAGACGCCGTGATAGTGCCGCAGCTCCTGCGACTGCTCGCCCTTCATCAGCAGGGTCAGGGGCGCGTACGTGCAGCCGCGGGGGGCGACGGACTCATACAGGACGATGCCGAATTGACCGATGGAAACGCGATCACGGATTTCCAGCGCGTCGCACTTCATGACGCGGTCCTCGAATAAATGCGTCTGCAGCGTGGCACTGTCGTTAATGCTGCAGTTATTCCCCACGCGGATCAGGTCCATCTCGGGAAGGTAGACCGTGTCAAGGTAGCAGTTGGCGCCAATCTTCGCGCCTAGCATGCGGAAGATCGCAGGAAGGACCTGCGTGCCTCGGAACATGTTTAACACCGTGTGGGAGATGGTCACCGTGAGCAGATCGAGGATGAACTCCGACCTCCAGACTCCCGTGGAGTGCAGTGGGTACTCCTCTTTGCGGTGTCGACCGATGATGATCCACTTCAGCAGCACGATGAGCAGAATGTCGATGATGGGCGCGATGAGCAGAATGCCGTAGGAGGCCACCAGCAGCTCGCGGAAGCCCCAGGCGGGCGACAATCGCATGGGATACAGGTAGAAGGCGATAATGCCGCTGAACAACGTGACTGTGGCCGGGGACGTGCAGCGGAAGAGTTCCCAGAAGAACCGCTGCACCACCAGCGAGGTGCTCGGATTGTACGTGCAGTCATCGCCGAAGGCTGCCTTCACGTTGCGGGGCATGTGGATCGCGGGGCTACCCGCGTACGTGCGGTTCGCCTCGACGTTGCCCGCGGGCATGTAGGACGAGAGGCCAAGGAGACCATTGCGCTCGATGAGCATGCCGGGACGGAGGACGGCTCCATTCCCGACGAAGGCGCGATCCTCGACCTCGACTTGCTGGAAGGTGAAGCTGCCCCGAATCACGAAAAGGGGATTAACTCCAACGAAGTCCGCGATGAAGCAGCCAGATCCGAACGAGACCAATCCTGGCGTGAACGAGTGAAGATTGGAGCACTCGACATTGTCGCCGCACTTCACGCCCATCGCCTTGAGGTAGTACTTACAGAACATGGACGCGTACATGGGGTGTGCGACCGCGAGAGACGTGCGGTGCAACTGGTCGAACAGGAGCTTGCGCTCGAAGATGCCTTGATCGATGGCGTAGTTGCCTTCGCGCGCGCCCGTGGGAAATACGATTAACCGGAAGAGGAACAAAATGAGATGCTGGTAAATGAGGACGGCGGCGACGATGAGTGGGGTGCACGGGACGAGGACGAGGAGGGTCCACCAGGGTGTTCCGTACTGCAGCGCGTAGCAACCTAGGACGAAGGAAAGGAAGTACGGTCCATAGATGAGCGTCTGGAGCGTGAGCAGGAAGAGCACCTGCAAGATGCCCCAGATAACTTTGTGCGACGTCGTCTGCCGAACCGATCCGCTGATGAGCGCGGTGACACTGGACCCCGATAGAATGGGACGGGGGGCCATGCCCGTGCGGTGCCCAGGGGAGCCAGACCACAGCTCCCCGTCGCCCACCACGTCCTTGCTGCCGACGAGCGTCAGCGGCGTGATGACGCAGTTGTCCCCCACCGTGGCTCCGCCGCGCAAGACGGCCCTCGAGTACACGCTGCTGCCGTTGCGAATCACGACGTGGCGCAGCAGGAGCATCGAATCGATTACCTCGCTTGTCCCGATCCAGCAGTGGTCCGAAATATAACAGTCATCGCCGACGCTCCACAGATCGGCGTCGACCAAGCGGCAGCCGGTTTGCAGCACGCACGACCGGCCGATGGCGGCGCCGTACATGCGGTACAGCAGAGACACCGCCGGGGTGCCCGGGACGATAAGCGCGGTCCAGATGGGAAAGTTCGTGAGCGCGCGGACCGTCCAGTAGCGCAGGAAGTAAAAACTCCATACTGACACGGTGGTTTCCCGCACCGTACCGAGGAAGAGCCACTTGAGCAAAGGGCACAGCAGCCACATGTACAACGCTTGCGCGAAGTAGGTGAAACATTGCAAGGACAAGAAGCACACGGTGAGCGGCCAAAGAAACGCCGTGCTTCGCCCCGCTCGGTCACGGAGGTACGCCTGCACCCACTCCGTGCGCATCAAGTAGAAGAAGTACATGATGTACCCCGTGCCGATGAGGCAGGTGACGAGAATGCTCGCCGCGACGACCGCAAGTTGCCACACGAGAAAGCCGAACTTGATGAGTGCCGTTGGCTCATCGCGATCGGGGAGCTCGCGAAGCTGCGCCACGCGGCTCTTGGCGAGGACTTCGAGGCGTGCGGCCATCTTCTGTATGGTTGGGCTCGCGTACACATCCTGGAAATTAAACTCGTCAAAGCCATGGCGACGGAAGGCGGAAACGAGCCGCCCGGCCAACATGGACTGGCCTCCCACGTCGAAGAAGTTTTCGTTGGTCGTGGGCGTGACGCCACGTAGCACGGAGCACCATTCCTTAAACACGAGCTGCTCCATCCTCGAGGAAGGGGCGGGCCCAGAGTCCTTCGATCGAACCAAGGGCGGGGGCGGCGGCAGCTGCTTGCGGTCCAGCTTCCCGGTTGGGGCTCTCGGTATTTCTTGGATCATGCACAGCCGGGCGGGCACCATGTAGCCAGGGAGTTGCTTTTGCAGGACGGCCCGAATCTTGGCCTCATCGAAGTTCGCGGCGAAAGATGCACTGCACAGAACGTAACCGCACAAGTACGGAAGCTGCCCTGGGTCTTTGTCACGCAAGTGGACGACCGCCGCGTCGACTCCATCGACGGTCGCCATCACCGACTCGATTTCTCCGAGCTCAATGCGAAAGCCACGCAACTTCACTTGCGCGTCGATGCGGCCAAGGCACTCAATGCGGCCAACGTCGGGTTTCCATCGCACGAGGTCGCCCGTCTTGTACATCCGCTCGAATCCTTCGGGAAGCGGGAATGGGCATGGAAGGAACTTCTCAGCCGTCAAGTCGTCCCGGTTCACGTAGCCGCGCGCGACACCGGGCCCAGCGATGACGAGCTCGCCCGGCGTGCCGGGTGGGAGCAGTTCGTTGTCCGGACCAAGGACACAGGCAAAGTATCCCGGTTGCGCCCGGCCGATGTTGACCGCGCGACCGGGGCTGCAGACGTCCCAGGTGCAGGCGACGGTGGCCTCGGTCGGGCCGTAGGAGTTGATCATCACGCGTCCGGGGCGCGCGCTGTAGTCGTTGACCACGTCCTGGTTGCACGCTTCGCCACCGACGACGACCACTTCGAGCCGATCGAGCAACGACGCTGGCTTCACGGAGGCGAACAGCGTCGGCGCTGCTGAAAAAATGGTCACATTGTTGTCGTTGACGAATCGTACGAGGGCGTCGGGGACCGCCATGACGCTCTTTTGGATGATGACCATCGTGGCGCCGTTGCCGAACGCGAGCCAGATCTCCTCGACGCTCGCGTCGAAGGACGTCGAGAATCCTTGCATCACGCGGCTCGTGTTGTCGACGCGGAACATGCGCTTCTCGGACAACACAAAGGTGAGCGCGCTCCGATGCTCGATGAGCACGCCCTTCGGCTTCCCGGTCGACCCGCTCGTGTAAATCAGGTAGCATGGGGACTCGGGCTTCGCGCGGAGTGGCGAGAACACCTCTTGACAGTCGGCGTCCGACACTGAGCCGACGGCATCCCATAACTGGTCAATGGCGAACATCGGCCCACCGGTGTACTTCAGCTTAGAAATCATGTTAGCGAACGTAAAAACGCACAATGCGTTGCTGTCGCTCAACGCGTAATCGACCCGCTCGGGGGGGAACTCCGGATCCAAGCTCAGGTAGGCGCCTCCCGCTTTGTGAATGCCGAGCAGGATGCAGAAGAACTCTGCGCAGCGCGGCATGAAGATGCCAACCGTCGCGTCGACGCCCCAGCGTGCATCCGCGGTCGCGCGGAACTCACGATGGAGGAATGCAGCAATCTGTGTCGAGCGCGTGTCGAGCTCTCGATACGACCACTTCACGCCCTTGTCGGGGTCCATGATGGCGACTTGCGCTTCCGGGGCGCCGTTGCAACGCCGCTCGATGGTCTCCATGAAGAGGTCCGTGAGCGTGCGGTTCGTCTCTTCCTTCGGCAGGCTTAGCTCGTCCGACTGCCACTCCCGGAGAAGGAGGGACTCCACGCGAGGATTAATAGGGTTTAAGTCGTCCACCTTACCCGCACCGGAAGAAGCGACGGCGGCGATGAAGTCCGATACCATGCCCGACCACACCTGCGCGGACGCGGCAGCGAACATTTTGCTGTTGTAGTACATGATGAGGTGGTTCACGCCCGTGGTCGATGGGTCGAGGACGAAGCACACATCGAAGCCAGCGAGCATGGTGTCGATGGACACCGAATGAGCGGTATTGGTGAAGCAGAGCGCGATCGTGCCCACTAGCGCCTGCCGCGGCTTCTGGCGCTGCCGGCCGTCCTCGTCGATGCGCTGGGCCGCGATCATGCGCGGCAAGGCTTCGACGTCGCTGTCGGAGCGGAACTCGCGATTCAGGTAGTCGACGAGGGCTTTGACGGTCATGTCGTCGTTCTCGGGTCGCGCCAAGGGCGAGGCAACGGCCCGTGGGAGCGTCGAATCCACCACGAGAACCGCTTCCGATCCACCGCAGTGAGACAGCATCGCGAAGATCATGCCGGCCGCGAAGGCGCATTGGTCAGTGTAATCGCCGTCGTCGGCGCTGTTCTTTCCCGAGTGCGCCCAGAATGGGACGGCGAAGGATACTTTCTTCTCGCTTCCGCAGCCAACCTCGCGCTTTTTTTGCTTCGGAAAGTCGAGTGGAAACGTGAAGGCGGAGGTGTCGTCCCATGCTGTCTTCTCGGTAGCAGCAGCAGACATTTGTTTTGTGTTCAGCGGGGGCGCCGGTGTGTTAAATTGAAAGAAAAAAAGAGGGATTGGGGGGATTCAGTTACTACGCGCTCGTGAACAACCAACAGCACAACCGGCAAAGCTGAAACACTACGGCCGCTGGAGATTCGCGAGAGGCTTCAACCCTTCCCCAAACCTTTCACTTGTTCGTATATGCCCCTCACTCCTCCTCCTCCGCCTTCATGCGACCATCGGGGGTGTCCTCTCAACGCAAAGAAGAGGTGGAATCTCCGCCGTAGTAGTGCCTCAAAAGACTGTCGATTTCGTCCAAGGTAGGAATGAGCGCGCGGCGTGCCTTCAGCCAAGCGAAGCGGGCTGCGGCCGCGGGCGTCAACACGGACGTCGTCGAGCTATCACCGGCGCTCGCGGAGGAGGAGGCGAGCCCCCCCAATGTTGCTGGCGACGACGCAAGCAGGAAGTTGTGATGATTGCTGTTGCTGCCGTTTCCATGCGACTGACGACGACTACTACTGTCAGCGTGCGTCGCGATGAACTGCTGCGCCAACGCGTGGTGCTTCGCCGTTGCGCTAGGGTCCCCGGAACCCCCGGGGGCTCCCCTCGGATCTAGAGCGAGGAACACAAAGTCACTGAACTCGAAGGAGAGCGGCGCTGCGGCGGCGCCGTCGCCACTTCCATTCCCGCACCTCGGCTTGGCCGTGTGACCAGCCTTTTCCCTCGGCGCGCCAATGTTTCGGATGACCGACATGGCACCGTCCAGAGTCATGATGCAGTCCTCTGAGCCGTCTATCAGCATGAAAAAGGATGCGTGCAACGATCCCGCCGCCGCATCCTGCGCATGATGATGCCTGGGCGGCGAAGGGGCACACGCCGCGGCGAGGGCGCCTTCATGGAGAACGATGAGGGCGGCCGTCATTCGGAAGAGCATCGCGGGGTGGTACAGGAACAAGTCCCAACAGCGGAAGGCCAAGTCGATCGGCAGCATCCGCGCAAAGAGGGACATCCACCAGTCGACGACGTACAGCTGGGGCACGATGCCCGAGATGGTGAAGGCGCGCGCCACGGCGGGAGCGGCGCGCTTCAGCACCTCCTCGTACACCCGGATGTACGCGCTCATGCCAAGGTTGTTCATAGTGTAGAAATGCGGGAAGTGGCCTTGGGTGATCAGATTGCCGAGGCTGACAAAGGCGTCGTGCAGAAGGGCGTAGTCCGAGGACCGCGCGGCGTCGTCAATCGCCCTTCGTGGGGATTCCGACCGAGACGCGGCGCGATGAGGCGCGGGCGGTGTCGCTGGGCTGACAGTTGTCACGGGCAAGGCCGCGGCTGCCAGGAGCAACGGCGTGCCGTAGCACTCGAGCAACGTCGACGCGAGGTAGGACATACCTTGCACGTAGCCGATGTCGGGCCGCAGCTCGAGGAACGCGTTGAGCAGCATCTCCAGCAGGTCCTCCACATCCTCGCCTGAGGCGGCGGCCTCGCGAGGTGGCGCCGTGACCCCAGCAGCCAACCGGGGATCGGTGCAGGCGCTAAAAGGTGACGCCGAACGGCATTGACAGTCGCGACAACACGCGGTCGTCGCATCGGGAGGCTGTTGGACGGCGGTGACGCAGCCCGGTGACGGACCCGCGAAGGAACACGCCGTTGAGTCGAGCAGCGTGCCAGTGGCGTCTCTGCCTCCGCGTAAGGTGTCGCCTTCGCCGGCAGCCTCTTGCGATGGACCGGACCTCTCCGCATCGCTGGAGCTCGGAGGAGTGAACATCGCTACGGCGGTCAAAGACGTGGACGGCACCGTCGCCAAGGTGCGTTGCGCGTCTGGGTCTTCGGACTGCTGTCGTCGCTGTCGGTTCACCTGCCTGGGAGAGCACGACGTCGACCAACCGTCCCGCGTCATCACGGCACGCAGCGTGCGAGGCACATCCACGCCAATGCTACATGCCATCTCGTCCTTGCCGGTGACCCGGGAGAAATAACCGCTCCCGACAGGGCCTTCCAGCTCCGCTCGCATCGCCGTGCTCCTCGCGGGCGACAACGCCGTTGCGACCGGAGACGCACAGCCACCTGCTGCTCCATCGTCCAGCGTTGCGGCCGCCAACGGCTGCCTGGACCGCTCACCTAGCCGCCGCCGGCGGTCCACGTGCTTCGCTAAGCAAACATCGAAGAGCAGCGGTTGGAGACCACTCGCGTTTCCAATCGCCCGCTTCCACACCTCGGGCCGAATGACCTCGGGCAGAGGATAGTCCGGGTGACACCACCAACGATTGCCAACTTCGGCAAGCGACCGCAATTCCTCGAAGCGCGGAAAAATAGCCTGCAGCCACACCATCGTGCACGCGTTGGCGTACTCCCGGGCGGCTCGCTTGCGCTGCGCCTCAGACAGCATATCGGCGCGAGCTTTGATTTGCAGGCGGCGGATTTCAGCTGCGGCTGCGGCGGCATCGTGCGGATGCTGTTGACCTCCCGCGACGGCGCCCGCCGATGATGATGGCCCGCCGGGGGCGGTCGTCGCCTCAGCTACCCCCCCGACGGACTGCCGCAGGGCCTGAGCGACGCGTTCGTGGTGGCGCTGGTGGCTTTCATCGCCTAGAAGTGCGCGACGAACGCGGTCGAACATTCGTACACGAAAAAATTGGACGCACCACTTTGACGATTTGAGAGAGGAGGAGATATTTCGGAGAAACGAAAAGCCAACGACAATTGAGAACCAACAAGGTGCATGGCGACGACACGAAAAGAGATATGCGACGAGCTTAAGCGGATTGCTCAAGAAAAAATGTTGTCAAACAACCAAAACACGGAATGCCAACGATAGGAGTGTCGTGCGGGAGCCCTCCGAGCGCTAATCATCCGGGCCTCGTCATCGCTACGAGCCCGAGGAGCTTCCGGCAGATGCTGGAACGTGTGGTCGCGCAGAATCAAGGCGCCTCGAGGGCCCCCTGCGCCGGGCATCATACGCCGCCCTGCGCTGGAGCTGGGTACAACGATCTTCCTCCTCCAAAGCACAGAGCCGCTCCACGATATCGGCGAGCATGTCCGTATCACTCAGCGCGTCATGGTTGTGAATCGCCGCGGTGGCGGCGGACGGCGGAAGCATCGCCGCAGCGTCGAGAAGCGAGGGTATCGATTTCCACGAGTGCCGAAACGTCCGGTTGAAGCTCGGCCACTCTGTCACGTCGCTGAAGCCTGGCGCCCACGGGGTCGGGGGCGCACTCTGCCCAGTCGCAGCAGCTGCCGATGGTGGCACTCCCACCCTTTCCACCCAGCAAAGCACTCGGCGCACCCGACTGTCCAACGGCGACGATATTAATCGTGACGGCTCGGACGGAGGGGACCTTGCGGATGCCCCTCCCGGTGCCAGATCACCCTTGTGGAGGGCATGATTTGGTGGGGCGCAAGAACAACTGGAGAGAAGAAACCTCAGCGTGTTGGCGATGACCAAGGCATCCATATTCCCGTAGCCGATGAGCATACTACCGCATCTCCCAGCGCTGCTGGCGGCGACGCGGCTGAGACGGGTAGAGTCAGGAGCGGTATTCCACGCCGAATCACTAGGCGCATCTTGTCCTCCCCCGAGGAGGAGGTGGCTGCTGGGGTCCTCGTCTAGCATGATCGACTCCACGACACCCAATAGCGCTTCGGCCAGCCCCTCCGGTGTGGCGCACACGATATGACGACGACCGGGGGGCGACGATCCCGGCGGACTGTCTGCGGACTGCGCCGCCCAGGCGACATGGCGATCGCGCTGCTCACGGAGCACCGCCTTCACGACCATCTGCATGGTCGTGACGTACCGCGTGATCGCCGCGCAGGTGTACACGTCGTCACTTCCATCGGGCGATGTGTCCCCGGCAAGCCGCAGATTCCGCCAGCGTGCGGCTTCGACCGCCAAATCGCGATGCCACCCGGTGCATCCTCCGCCATGGCGCGTGGGCGGCGACGGGCTTTTGTACAACTGAGCGCACCGCACGATGGCCGCTGCCAACGCCGAAGCTGCGACGTGGGGCGGCGGTCCTCCCGCCGTGGTGGTCCCCGCCTGATGGCTCCTCGTCGTCGTGGTCGCGGCGGCTGCACATGGCGGCGGCGCATCGGCGACCCAGCCGTCCACACAACCGCCCAGCACGAGAGACTCACTCGTGGATGATGCCGTTGAGCCCTCCCCGGGGGCGGCGTCGGAAGGAGCAGCAACGCCTTCTCCGCTCCCACGTTCAACGCTTTCCACGATCAACCGTTTGAGATGCTGCGCGGTCGGAACGCCGTATGGGTCTGGCCACCGGGCAGTGCCATCCGCGGTGCCAAGAATCATCGCGCCATGGGTCGTCGTTGCGTCGCCGAGTCGCCGCCGGACGCCTTGTTCCGCCTTGATCGCCCAGCCACACGGCATCAGTTCCGCAGCGTCGAGGGCCGCATCGGGGTCCATCTCGACGACAACCGATGCCTGCCGGCTCCCCGACGAGAGAGCCGCCGCGTAGTGACCGCCGCGCAGCTCGCCACTCAACGCCACACGAGTGCGAACGAACGCGAAGCTGCGCCCGATGGTCCAACCTTGGCGAAGGCGAAGAAACTCCACGTCGCAGGCCCACACCGACGACCCCTCACGGAAGGGGGGATGGGGGCGGTGGTCCGACGCTAGGGGGGGCTGAAGAGGGTCCGTGGCGTTCGGCGTGCCGACGGCGGCTCGACCGCGCTTACGTCCATCTGACGGGGTGGTCGAAACAGTGCATGTGGCCGCGTGGAGAGCGGCGTCCGGATCCGACATGCGTCGTGGTGGCGGTGACTGCAGCGTCGGTGTCTTCGTCGTTGTTGTTGGCACGGACCTCCTTCCTCCTCCTCCTCCTTTAGGCAGCAAACGGCGGAGAACTGGAGATCGAAACGGCGTGCGTCGCGAGGGCGTGGTGGTGAAATGTGATGAAATTACCTCTTGTGATTTGTGTGTGTTTTCTTCTCTTTGAGTGAAAAGTCCCCTCTTGTTCCTTGAAGAGTGACGACCCCTTTTGGTGCGGGGGATACGGAAGGGCAACCAAAGATGAAAAGGGGTGACATTCAGAAGGTG
>ERZ1292630.730-Hain-H41-02um-R3-730-length-33512-cov-27_pt1 | contig 33512 bp, 26 predicted proteins | sample MGYA00564408_ERZ1292630 | MGnify/ENA primary metagenome ERZ1292630 (study PRJEB36523, sample SAMEA6512641) | groundwater metagenome | collected 2019-01-08 | study: AquaDiva: Metagenomics assemblies of 32 groundwater samples
GCCTGCCACAAAAAGGACGACAAGCATAAGGGGCACTTTACCGAGAAGTGTGAACGCTGCCATACCGAACGGGATTGGAAAGCCCTCCTCTTTGAGCACGATCACGATACAGCCTATCCGCTACAAGGGAAACATCGAACCACTACTTGCGAGAGCTGCCACACGGGACTGCTGTATCGGGACAAGACGCCCGCGGCCTGCTACGCTTGCCACAAGAAAGACGATAAGCATCTGCGCCGGTTGGGCACGGAATGTCAGGACTGCCACAGCCTACGAGACTGGAAACTCTGGGACTTCGATCACGATACGCGGACTCGATTCAAGCTCGACGGCGGCCATAAGGGACTCGATTGTTATGCCTGCCACAGTGCGCGCATGGACAAGAAGGTCGAATCATCGTCCACCTGTGTCAGTTGCCACAAGAAGGATGACAAGCATGAAGGAAGTTTCGGCTCTCAATGTGACCGGTGTCATGAAACAACCCTGTGGAAGACGGTCAAACGGGGCAGCAGCATCTTTCGCGGCCGTTAGCCTCAGGCCTGTTGGTTAAGATCTCCCAAAGGAAGGTACTGTGGAATATCGACGTGACATCTCGTCCGCGCTCAAACTCCTGGCCCTCGGACTGGCCCTCTTTGTCGGTTACCAGGGATGGCTGAAACCCACGTATTTGACTCCTGGACCTGCATCACGTCAGCCCTCGGAGACTCCTCCGGCGCAATCAACCCCCAGCTTCGCGTTGCCGGGAACGCAAGAATATCCACCATGGGACGTTCCGCAAACGCGACTGATCGATCCAGGCCAAGCGCCTACCGATATGCTCGGGTTTATTCGCGACGAAGTGGAAAAGGGAAACTACAAGGAGGCAGAATACCGGTTGGTAGCCATCTCTCGCAAACGGGTGGATAAGCCCCAGGCCAAACGGTACATTGCAGCGCTCTGGAACAATCTCGGTGTACAACAGGAAAAGTTCGGCGGGAGCGCACTCTCAGTCAAAGCCTTTAAGAAAGCCGTAGCATCCGACCCTAACAATCCGCTTGCGTCCATGAACCTAACGCAAGCCTACTGGGAGCTACGCGATCCCGCGATGACGCCCCAGTTCCTCAACAGGGTGATTCGGCTGAATCCCAACGATCCGTTTCCGCATCTTGCGCTCGCCGAACTGCTGTTGGAGAAAGGCGATAAGACCTCGGCGATGGCCCATCTCAATCTCGCGCATCCACAAGCCCAATATGATCCCCATCTCCAATCCTATCGAAATAAGCTCGTCGCAAAGGTGGACGCGGACATAGCCACCAGACCGGTTCCGGATCCCCGTCAAAGCCTTACGACTCCTCCCTCAATGCCATCCGCCAATCAACCGGCCCCTTCCACCTCTAGTCAGGGAGAACAGCCGCCGAGGCAGTTTGTTCCGCCAGACACCGCTCATTTCGTCGTTCAATTTGATGGGCCTGACGATCAAGTGACGTGGGTTCGCATCCGGGCCATGCTCGAATACGCCTATGAGGAGATTCCCCCGAAGTTCGGACAGGTGCCTGCCGAACCCATCAAGGTTGTTTTACACACAGGTCAGAAATTTTCCGGTCCGGCGGGAGCCCCCAATTGGGCCGACACGCTGTTCGATCACACATCTGGCTCGATCAACCTCCCCACTCAAGGCGCGCTCGACGATCTCGCATTATTCAGCCGCGTGGTCCGTCATCAGTTCGTGCATGCTCTCTTTCATGAACAGGCTAAGCATGGAAGCGCATCTCTTCCAAGATGGCTCGTGGAAGGTCTGGCCATCCATCTGACGGAAGACCCCTGGCCCGAGATGGAAGACTCCCGCCAAAAGGGCCTTCCCCTCATATCGCTGACCTCGCTTCACGGATCGTGGGCTCAACTTCCCCCAACGTCAGTATCGACTGCATACCTCTCGGCAAGTGTTGCCACTCAACACCTCCTCGATCGGTATAGCATGTCCACTGTTCGCCAACTGATGAAGGTGCTCATGACCGGACAGTCTCTTGAGACAGCGATGCAACAAAAGATGTCCATGTCCTATGAACAGTTTCAACTCCAGTGGGCGCAAAGCCACAAACCGCACGTGAGTGAGCGGGGTTCATGAGAGCGAGATACGCGCTTATTTCACCTTGGATAAATCGGCGACAATTCTCGCCTCAGTTCCGTCCTGAAGATTCACGACAAAAACAGACGATGCAGCGGGATCAAACTTTTCATAGGCAAACAACGCGGTAAACCGTGACCGGTACACCGGCCCACTTCCCTCGTTCTTTCGGCCACGTTCGGCTTTTCCGATATCGATGGGCTTGATCTTCTTCGAGCCCTGCTGTAACTCGATCAAGGCGCCCTCTGCAAAGTATTCATCGTCGCCACATAGTTGAACTTCAATCTCCATATTAGGCATGTCCATGACTTTTTTTATGAACTCCTCGGGCATGCGCACATCCGTCTTCCGCTTCTTGGACTCCGCCGCTTCCTGCCGACCAAAGGCTTCAAGCCGATAGCGTTTGGTTCTGAGGATAGCGCTGGCTCCGCAGGGGTCTTTCTCTGGATCGGCTCCCACACGCGTGACCATGGAGGCTTGCTGAAGGACTTTCTTAACCTCCTCCGGGGTGTTGGCCTTCTCCAAGGGCGCCCGCCCAGCTGCCAAGGCCTTCTGCGCCTCTTCCGCCGAGAGCTTCACATCAATCGCCAAGACCGGCTGGAAACCGACGATCATCAACAGGCCCGCGACCGCACAAATGGCAACGCCACCGATTCGCGCCGCCGATGTCAGGCATCGTACGCTCATGACTCCCTCCATATACAAGATAGGGATTGATGGGGCGGCATTGTACGGAACCCCCTTACCCCTTTGCAATCAGACTGAAAAGCGGGCCCAATTGGCATAGGGCTTAACGGCATAGAGTTCGTCGAGATCGACCGGCACGCTCACACCGGCTTGCGTAAGCAGCTGGGCAACAAGGCGGAGCGGCAGTCCGACCACCGTTGGGAAATCTCCATCAATGGAATCGACCAAGTCACCGCCCTTTCCTTGGATCGAATAGGCACCGGCCTTGCCGAGACTTTCTCCTGTTGCGAGATACCGTTCATGCACTCGTTCATCGAACGGCTTCATCCGAACGACGGACGTGGAGAGGACAACGATGTCAATCGCACGAACTGAACAAACGAGCGCGACCGCCGTGCATACGTAATGCTCGCGACCGGCCAGGCACCGAAGCATCGCACGGGCCTCCGCTGGATTAGCCGGTTTCCCGAGCACGTCATGATCCAATTCAATCACGGTGTCGCTCCCCAGCACGATGGCTTCCGGCTCTTGCCTCGCAACTGACCGGGCCTTGCCCTGCGCGAAGGACTGCACCTGCTCGACCGCCGGGCGATTCGCTACCAACCGTTCCTCAAAGGATGGACTCTTGACATCGAATGGAATACCCAGCAGCGCGAGCAACTCGCGACGGCGCGGAGAGGTGGAAGCCAGAATGAGTGCCATCTACTACACGGGAGCAGGTTCAGAAAGAGCAAGATTTTCAGGCGGTATCTGGCCGGAAACCTCGGTGAGACTCGCGCAATGCGCGTGAAAATCGGCGAGCACCTGCTCTAAGTCAGCAACCGAAGAGACTCGGAACATATTGGCTCGAAGCGAGGCAGCATGAGGGAACCCTTTGCAGTACCAACCCAGATGTTTGCGCATCCGCCGAAACTGGCCCTGCCCACAGGCCGCTTCAAACCGTCGGGCATGATCGAGCAGCATCTCGAAGCGCACGTCGAGGGATGGCGCCCACGGTTCCGGCCCCTCCTCAGGACGATGCTGCTGTAGAACGAGTCGCGCCTCTTCTTTCTGCAGAAAAAACCAGGGGGCTCCAAGCGCGGCTCGTCCGACCAACACACCATCCACTCCGGTGGACCGCACACGACGGACGACGTCGTGATAGCTATGCACGTCTCCGTTGCCGAACAGCAAAGTCCCGCTCCCCCGCACGATCTCCGCCGCCCGGGCAATGGCGTTCCAATCCGCTTCCCCCCGATACATTTGTTGCAAGGTGCGGCCATGTAGAGAAATGACCGCCGGCTGCTCCCTGAGGAGATGTTCAATCCATTGGTCGATAACCACTACATCGTAGCCGAGGCGTGTCTTGACGGACAGAGGGAGCTTGTGCCGGACGAGCGGGCGGGCGTCCTGCCGCTGCTCGTTCATTCGGTGGATCACCGCCACTCTGCCAGGCTTGAGACCCGCTCCCTCAAGGGTTTGACCTGCCGCCCAATCGGCAATCCCCTGCCGCGTAGCCTGCATAATGGCCTGAGCCACATCCGGCGTTCGGATCAGTCCGGCTCCCGATCCGGATGAGGCCACACTCCGCGAGGGACAACCCATGTTGATATCCAGTCCGTCAAACCCCAACTCACAGACTGCATGGGCGGCCTGATAGAAGAGGTCAGGCTCTTTCCCATAGAGTTGCGCGACGATCGGCCTTTCAGCCTCATGATAGATAAGAGAGTCCAACAGAAACTCCGGTCCCCGACAGACGTCATGCACATGAGTGAACTCCGTGAAGGAGACGTCCGGCTTCCCGTGCATAGCCACGGTATGGCGAAACGTCGCATCTGTGACCCCGTCCATCGGCGCCATCCCGATGACCGGTTTGGCGAGTGACTGCCAGAAATTCATCAGGTTCGCTCCATCTCCATCGCCGAATTCCCTACTTCATTCGCCTGCGCATAGGCCATGCGTAGCATGTCGCTTTCCTGCTGTACGCAAACCAGCGCATCCGGCGCGTATTCCGTCACAAATTCGAGAAACCGCTCGATCTTGAGGAGAAAAAAATCATACGACTGCGTGAGCGGACGCGGCGACCGAAACCAAAAGGGTACAAACTCTGTCAGGCAGATGCCTTGCTCCGCTAGGGCCCGACAAGTCTGCGGGAACATCTCTGCAAGGTCTCCTCCCCAATGGAGGATCTCGTGCGGCACATAGGACGTGCGGTACCGTGCTAGACCCGTCTCCTCCGCAGCCGTTTCTTTCCACTCCGGGCCTGCAATGGGAGCGTGCCCGGAAATGATTTGCGCGTAGCGCGCATAGTCGTCGCGCAACCGCTGTCGATCAGACTCGCACACCGGTTTCTGGGCTGAGATTGGACGAGACGTCAATTTCACCGGCTGTTCTAACGCCGTTCCTCTGGCCATCGTCTGCTGAACGAGGATGGAGAAACGCTGAACGGCCTCTGCATACTCCTCCACAATCATCTCGATCGGTTTGGTGTCCACTTCAAGCGCCACAGCCCGGAGGCTACAGAGATTCGGATGGGCCAGAACCTGTTCAAGCATGGTGAAGAGGATCAATGGAATCGGGGCTGCATGGGAGTCGATCCACTCAGGAAGCCCCTCTCCCACCCGTGGCCCACCAACCGACTCATGGCAGGCCAGCCCCGCTATGTGGATTTCTACAACCCGCTCCAGAGGAAATTCATCAAGGAACTCTCCGACGAATCGTTCAAGCGATGTCCGTCGACAGGCAGCGGTATAGCGATAGACCGTCCAGAGGTGCCCGATATCCAGCACGAGACCGCAGGGCGCCAATGCTGTGACGAGTCGGAAAAAATGAGGGATCGGTATCGTGCCTGCGGAAAAATATGTGAGCGGCGGCATCTCCAAGAGAAAGAGCGACGCAGTTCCGTCCGCTCGAAAACCCTGCCGATCCATCGCCTGCTGCACCATAACGATATTGTCGGCCACCACCTCAGCGCTCAGCGGCGTATATAGAGGAGGAACATAGGTGCCGAACGAATAGCCCGCCATTTGCTTCATCGCGCATTCATGATTCAGCCAGAAGCTCTGTAGGCTGTTGAGTTGCGTGACCATCTCGCCGACATCCTGCTGAAAGAACGGAGACATTTGCACGTCCGGCTGGGTGATCCACAGCCCTTCCCCGTGGTACGCCAACGGTATATCCGGCATAGCCTGTCGAACCGCTGTCAGTGCGGTCGTCGTCGCCTTAAAGACTTCCAGATAACCCGGCTGGAGTCCTCGCTCCCTAAGTTTGTTCACCAGCTCAAACAAATTAGGAGAATAGACATCGACTGACAGCCCCATCCCCAGTGGAGGAACTCCCATAAGGCGACGCTGAAAATCCTGTTGAACGAAATCTGGATCAGGCACCTGTCCCCCCCCTTGTGCTGCTCTAAGAATTAGCCTAGTCTATTCGCCGAACCCCTTGTTTGACAAGGGAAGCCCCGGTCAAGGGCCGGGGAGCCCCATCTGCTATACTTGGCTTACGTCGCCAGGGGCGGAACCCTCACGAATCGTGCAGGCGCAAATCGGGGGAAGTTTCGAACCCATGCCGATCGACAATGACAGGCCCTTCAAGACAACACGGTTCATACCCACCATGGTTGCCCATATGATGACACCAGGGGTCGTGCAAATTCCGGGAGATATATCTGTCAGCGAGGCGGCGCTGCTGTTCGAACGAGAACAGACGCCCTGCCTGCTCGTCAAGGACACCGACACGCAGTTCGGTCTCATGACGCCGACTGACATTGTAAAGAAAGTCGTCGCTCAGGGACTCGAACCCCACGACATCGAAGTCCGGACGATTATGACACGTCCGGTGCAGTTCATCGAGTACGATGAGGTCTTGGCAGAAGCCTCGACACTCATGATGGCAACAGGCGCTTTTCTCCTGATTGTCACAAAACAAAACCAACCTGTTGGGGTGCTCAGCGCGCAAGACCTAATGCTCAACCCGCCCAGACGTAGTACGAAGATCCCCGTCGTAGTGAGCGTGGTTGGACGAACCTCGGCGCAGAGACTCAACTACAACGCCCTGATCACCCAACTGAACCATATCGGAGCGTTGATTGAATCGGCGGCGAAGCTCACGCCAAAGGCAAACGTCGTACTGGCATTTTCCATTTCTGGCCAAAACACTCCTCTGACGATTCGAGGGAGGGTGATGGCCAGCAAGGTTCTCGGAGCAGAACCAGATGAAACCTCAACTGGGGCCGGCGCCTGGCATAACGAAATTCAGTTCACGGACCTCTCGTCGTCTGACCTCACACGTATTAGGGCTTGGACGCTTCAAACGATGCCTCCAGCCCCCAGCCGAGTCTGACCTCGCACATATGCGCATTCTTTTGACCAACAGGCGATCAGCTGATAGAATTTTTCCCTCACAAGGATGAACCATAACCCCACATGGATAACCGCATGAAAACGTCCCAGATCCGTTCCCATCCCCTCCCTTCGAATGAGGAATTGCTCAGCCAAATTCGCCTTCTGCTCGACAGTCCAGAAGACGACCTGCAAGCCGCGATCATGAAGGAACTCCTGGCCGGGACGCTTCGGCTTCACAGTTCTCATCTTGATATCCTGGACCTCAAGATCGTCAACCGCGCCGTAAAAGAACTGCGTCATGCCTTCCGTGTCTTTCATGACTATCGCGATCGCCGCAAGATCAGCATCTTCGGGTCGGCCCGCACCGCCTCGGATGACCCGAACTACCAGATGGCCTTCCGGTTTTCCCGTCGGATCGTCGAGGAAGGGTTCATGGTCATTACCGGAGGGGCTGATGGGATCATGCGCGCGTGCCAGGAAGGCGCCGGTCGCGAGAACAGCTTCGGGGTCAATATTATGCTGCCCTTCGAACAAGGCCCAAATACCACGATCGCCGATGACCCCAAGCTCGTCACATTCAAGTATTTTTTCACCAGAAAATTGGTCTTTCAGAAAGAAGCCAACGCCATTGCATTATTCCCGGGCGGTTTCGGGACGCATGACGAGGGGTTTGAAATTTTAACCCTCGCCCAAACCGGCAAGAGCGATCCCCAGCCGATCGTGTGTCTTCAGGCTCCCGGCTGCGACTATTGGGACGACTGGTACAACTTCGTCACACGCCAACTCTTGAACCGTCATCTGATTAACCCTGAAGATCTCAGCCTGTTCAAAATCACCACGTCCGTGGACGACGCGATCGATGAGATCAGACGCTTTTACCGCCGATTCCATTCCATCCGCTATGTGGGCCGACTCTTGGCCATACGGCTGAAAACGGGCATCTCCCCGGAACAGGTGGCCGGCCTTCATGACACGTTTGGCGATCTGTTATCCGAGGGCACCTTCGAATTGCGCGGGCCGCTTCCCGAAGAGCTCGATGAACCGGACCTGAAGGACTTGCCTCGGTTGGCCTTTACCTCTAACCGCCGGAGCGCAAGTCGATTGCGTCAACTGATCGACCATCTCAACGCCGTCTAACCAGTAAAGACGCTTTAGTCTCGGAGCCGCATCATGGTATGCTCCGCGGCAATGGCTGGTTCCCGCATACAGCACCCATTCTCTGAGCCCCCCACCGTCGTGCTCTATCACGCCGAATGCGCCGATGGGTTCGGCGCCGCTTGGGCAATCTGGAATCAGTTTCCAGCGGCTCGGTTCATTCCCGTCAAACACGGAAATCCACCTCCCACAGGGCTACAGGACCAGCGAGTCGTTATCGTGGATTTCAGCTATGCCCGCGAAACGCTGGAAACCATGGCTGCTCAGACTCAGGCGCTCCTCGTGCTCGATCATCACATCACCGCAGAGAAAGCCCTCGCCGGCCTTCCCTACGCCTACTTCGACATGAAGAAGTCCGGCGCAGTCCTGGCCTGGGAATGGGCTCACGATCGCCCGATTCCATGGCTCCTCGACTATATTCAAGACAAAGACCTCTGGACTTGGACGCTCCCCTCCAGTCGAGAAATTAATGCAGCCGTTGCCTCCTATCCCTTCGAATATCACCTGTGGAGTCGCTTCAAGCAGAAGGAGTTGGAACAGGAAGGCCGGGCCATCCTGCGTTATGAAAACGAGCTCGTGAGCAAACTTGCGGCGCAAGCGATGTTGGTCGACTTTCACGGGGCCGTCGTTCCATCGGTCCACAGCGCGGTCTTGACGAGCCAGATCGGCGAACGCCTCTCCGCAGAACACCCATTTTGTCTCATGTGGCACGATCGCGATGGGCGCCGCTATTACAGCATGCGCTCGCGAGAGGATGGGGCCGACGTGGGAGCTATCGCCGCGTCTTTCGGTGGTGGAGGCCATACGCACGCCGCAGGGTTCTCAGTCTCTCTTGGACCTGACGGCTCCTTGCCGGACAACCAGGCACTCCCTCGATCAGTCATCGACCGCCGCAGGCCTCCTGGTTGAGCTGGTTTGTTTGGTTCATTTGGTTGATTTGGTTCATCTGGTTAGTCTGGTTCAACCAAAAACCAGACAAACCAAATAACGGTCTTCATACTCACTATGATTCCGCTGCACGACGATAACCCAACCGAGCGACCGCCGGTCGTTACGATCGCTTTTATCGCGACCTGCGTCCTGGTATTTCTCTATCAGGCAAGCCTTCCCGCCGGCTCAGGAGACACGTTCGTCTTTCAGTACGGGGCAATTCCGGCCCTCGTGTTTGGAGAGGCCGACCCCCCTGAGATGGGCGTCGCCATTCCCGCCTACGCCACGTTGATCACGAGCATGTTCCTCCACGGCGGCTGGATGCATCTCATCGGGAATATGCTGTACCTCTGGGTCTTTGGGAACAACATCGAAGATGTCATGGGGCATGTGAAGTATGTCGCGTTCTACCTCACATGCGGAATTCTGGCCGCCTTAAGCCACGCCCTGACCGATCCATCCTCGTCTGTTCCCATGGTCGGGGCAAGCGGCGCCATTTCCGGTGTCTTAGGCGCTTATGTGCTGTTGTTTCCACGAGCCCGCGTGCTGGTGATGATGCCGGGGCTTGGTGCAACGAGGGTAGCAGCGGGTGTCGTCCTCGGCATGTGGTTCGTGATGCAGCTGTTGAGCGGAGGGATGAGTATCGGCAGCCAGGGCGGAGGCGTCGCATTCTTCGCCCATATCGGCGGGTTTCTCGCAGGGATGGCGCTGATTGGTCTGTTCAAGCGCCCGGACGTACCTTTCTTTGCACCAAGCCGCAGGGGATGACAGACAACTAACCCGGTTTATCTGGTTTGTTTGGTTTGTCTTGTTTATTTGGTTGAACGGAACTAACCAGATAAACCGTCCGGTTTTCACGCATCCAGTAGCTCGCGCACTTTTTCCACCAGCCCTGCTTGTCGATAGGGACGCCTCAAGAGATACCGCGGGTTGAGGCGATGAGATACCATCGCCTCGTCGTCATACCCGGAAACAAAGAGCGGCTGCATCTTCGGGTGTTGCTTCAACAACCGTCTGGCTAACTCACGCCCACCGATTTCCGGCATCATGAGATCGCTCACAGCCACATGGACGGCTCCGGAATATCGCTGCACAAGCAGCAACGCTTCAACAGACGAGCCCGCCTCCAAGACGTGATAGCGATGCCGCAACAACGTGGAGAGCGCGAGCTTACGATCGATTTCATTCGGGTCCACCAATAAAACCGTTTCCTGGCCTTTGGCTGCAACCTGTGCCAGGCTCGACGGAGCCGGCGGCCGGCCCTGTCGTACAAGGGGAAGCACCACCCGCACCACCGTGCCTTCGCCAGGCCGGCTGACAACATCGAGTTGGCCTGCACTTTGTTTCACAATGCCATAGACCGCGGTGAGTCCGAATCCCACGTTCATTTCCTTTGTGGAAAAGAAGGGTTCGAACATGTGCGATTGGGTCTCTAGGCTCATCCCGCTTCCGGTATCGCTCACCTGAATCAATACTTTGGACTGATGCCCGGGGGACGCCTGCTTCGCTTCAATCCGGAGCCGTCCGCCCTGCGGCATGGCATCCCGCGCATTCACCGCAAGATGAAGCAGGACTTGTTCGAGCCCTTCACGATCGACCTCGACATCCATCGGCGCATCTTCAATGGCCATACTGAGATCAATGGAGGCGGGCAGCAGCCCTCTCATCACTCCACGAAGATCCTCCAGCACGGTTTTGACCGAAAGCACCTGCCGGATATGACCGTTGTGGAGGCCCAACCCGGCCAACTGAGCGGTCACGGCTGCAGCCTTCCCTCCGCTTCGAAATATGTCATCGACCGGCCCGTAGAGCGGGTCATCCGGCTTGAGCCCGGATAGAACCACACCAGTCTGCCTCCCGATCACCGAAACGAGCTGGCTGAGTTCGTTGGCAATTCCCTCGGCAATCCGACCGATCGCTTCCATCTTCAGCGCATCATGCAATTGCTGTTCGACGCTTTCTCGCTCCTTCTTCTCCTGCCGGACATGCTCATTCGCTCGTGAGAGATCTCCCTTAAGACCCTTGAGACGGACCTCCAACTGATCGCGCGATGCCTGCAAAGCCCGTTCAGTTTCTTTCAAAGCCTCGATACTCCCCAACAATTGTGTCTTTTGTTGCCGTTCGGTCCCGATCGTTTGCAGCGCAAGACCGTAGAACATCGCCATCACCAACAAAACCGGTACGCCCAACAGATGGCCGGGTGACAAAGAGCCAGTTTGGACGACCCCCTGATAGAGGATGATGCCATACCCGACACAGAGCAACAGAGATAACCCAATCACATGGGAAAGCCGGCGCACCGAGGCGGCAATGAGCATGAGGATGAAATACGACAGATAGAGTTCCGACCGGGCATTACCTGAAAGATAGATGGTTCCAGTCACGAGAACCGTATCGATTCCGACCACAGCCCCGCTGAACCACGCAGCCTGTAAGATCGAGGCCGGCACATACCGGAGGCAGAGGACCATCGCCACCAACCCAGCGACGATCAGCACACTGGTCAGGCGGCTGACGATCAGCTCCTCTCCAAACAACAACTGGTAGGCCAACATCACACCGACCAGCGACTGAAGCCCAACATATCGTGGACGCGAAATCATACTACTATCGTGAATCGAATCCGCCGAAGACGGCTCAATCTGATTCTCAGTGGGTAAGGCAAGACTGCTCATCTGATTATTCTCCTGCTTAGGCTTGGGCGACCGAAGACTAGGAAGAGAGCAAGTCCTATACCGATATCTCGATGGGAAGAACCAAGTTTTTCCAGTAGGCTATGGCCAGGGGACCTGAACTGTTTGATCCATCCCCCTACAGAGCGTCACAAAATCGAACGACGCTGAATGGCCAAAAAATGGCTCTCAGATTGGGTTTGCCAGGGCTGAATGATAGCCGAGCGAAACGAGGGAGAGTTGATCTGGTTTGTTTTGGTTATCTGGTTCATTTGGTTGGTTTCGTTCAACCAAACAAACGAGACACACTAAACAAACCAAAAAACGGTCTTCTTACGCTGGCGAATGTTGTCAGCGGCTTGCTAAGGCGGCAGGGTGGGACCATTTGCCAAGCTGGCCTGAAACTGCTTGGCACGATCGAGGGCTTGACCGAGCGTCTCTCCGAGGAATGTGACATGTCCCATCTTGCGACGGGGACGCATCTCACGCTTGCCGTAGAGATGGAGTACTGCACCAGGAATATCCAGCAGGGTTCGACAGTCTGCGCTCTTCTCCATAAAAATTGCAGCATCGTCGCCAATGAGATTCACCATGACGGCGGGGCTCAGCAGACGCACTTCACCAAGCGGCATCCCGCAGATGACACGAACCTGTTGCTCAAACTGGGACACGCTGCAGGCATCGAGCGTGTAATGGCCTGAGTTATGCGGGCGCGGGGCAATCTCGTTGATGAGCAATTCTCCGCTGGGCAGCTGAAACAATTCGAGACAAAATACCCCGACCCCTTCCAGCCGATCGACAACCTGACAGGCAAGAGCGGCCGCTCGCTCGGCCACAGCTGACGATCCTGGTGCCGGCGCCTTGGTGGTTCGAAGAATCCCTTCTTCATGTTCATTTTCAACCAAGGGGTAGCTGCAACTCTGTCCATCAGCTCCACGGACGACCAGGATCGAGAGTTCCCGTTCAAAGGGCACCAAGGACTCCACGATCCATCGCATACCGGGGCAAGCGGATTCCGCTAATGCTCGCTCCACCGCCGGGACATCGGATTCTCGGGGAATTCTCCTCTGTCCCTTGCCGTCATAACCGGCCGTGGCCGTCTTACAGAGGGCAGGATAACCAAGCTGTCGAACGGCCGTCGCCAATTGATCGGGAGCGGTCAGGCCGGTGAAGGGGGGAACGGGAAATCCGTTGGAGGCCAAGAACCCCTTTTGTTCGAGACGATCCTGAATCACGCTCAGGACAGCGCTCGACGGACGAACCGGCATCTGCTGCTCTAACGCTCGACAGAGCTCCACCGGGATATTTTCCCATTCATAGGTCACGACACTGACCAGGCGGGCAAAACGCGCAAGAATGTGTTGATCGTTGAACGAAACGGGAAAGCTGTGCGTGGCAACACGATGAGCCGGCGCCTCAGGATCCGGATCCCAGACGGCAACGCGATACCCAAGGCGGCATGCCGCCAGGGTGAACATGGCGCCCAATTGTCCGCCGCCCAGGACGCCCAGAACTGATCCTGGCTCAATGACGACGGCCTTCACGACCGGCGACTCGGACGGCCGGGACTTTTTGTTTTGCGCAGCAAGCCCTTCGCTTCAGGAGACTGGAGCACGTTGTCCGTCTGTGTCTGGCGGAATAGTTTCACACGAGCAGCAATTGCTGGGTACCGGCCGGCCAGGATTTGCGCCGCAAGCAACCCAGCGTTCTCCGCCCCTCCGATCGCCACCGTGGCGACGGGAATCCCTCTCGGCATTTGCACGATGGAAAGAAGTGAATCGAGTCCGCGAAGATTCTCCGTCGGGATCGGTATCCCAATGACCGGCAAATGCGTCTTCGCAGCCAGCATCCCGGGAAGATGGGCCGCCCCTCCAGCGCCGGCAATAATGACTTCGATCCCCCGTCCGGGCGCTTGTTCTGCATAGGCGAACAAACGATCCGGAGTTCGGTGCGCGGAGACAACCATCAATTCATATGGAATCCCAAGATCCGTCAGAATCGCAACGGCTTTTTCTAAGATCGGGAAATCGGATTTGCTCCCGCCCAACACCCCGACCAAGGGCTGCGGACGATCCGTTCCTCGCTTCCGTGATTGTGCACCTTTGCTGAGACGAGGCATATTTGCGTGGGCCCTTCTGCCACAGCTCCCTGGCTCATGACTCTCAACGAAGCCCCCACCTTAGCGATTCTCTATCTGATGGTCAAGCGCGCGCAGCAGGCGAGGCAGGTTGAGATCGAGGTTGAGCGAAGATCAGACTCTCATTAGCTCTAACCTTAACCTAAGCCTCAACCTTCTTCGTCCTGGAGGGCTTTTGCAGCATCCTGCTAGGGTAGTAGTTCGGCTTGGACCGTGTCGAGGAGGGTCTTCATCTCAAAGGGCTTCTGAAGCGTGCGGCCTGCGCCAAACATTTTGGCGACATCGAGAAAATTGAGAATCCCGATCCTGTCAGTGCCGCCGGTAATCGCGATGACTTTCAGGTCAGGAAAATCCTGTCGCAACGTGGCAATGGTTACCAAGCCATCCTGACCCGGCATGAGAATATCCATAATGACCAGATCGGCATGGTCCAGCCGATATTGCGGGATAGCCTCCCTCCCATTACGCGCTTCCGTGACGCGATAACCTGCCTCCTCCAATGTATCGCGAATCAACCGGCGGATTTGGTCGTCGTCATCGACGACAAGAATCGATGGCATCCTATACCTCAGCTTTGACGAATGATTCCGAACTGTTGAGTTGCTGGTTCCTAACTTCAGATATCATGCTGTCCTGAAGCAATCTTCAAAAACTTTAAACCAGAAACTCGAAACCTGACCCGCCTCACGACTTTCAAGGCTGTCGCTTCACGAAGAAGGTGGCGGCTTGCGCGCGGCGTGTGATGTGCAGTTTCTGGAACATGTTGGAAAGATAATTCTTGACCGTCTTATCGCTGAGTTGCAGCGCAGTCCCAATTTCCTTGTTGGTCAAACCTTCCGCCACCAGCGCCAGGACTCGCTCTTCCTGAGGGGCAAGGGATTGTTTTCGCACTGGGCCTGCTTGAGCCGATTCGGCTTTCAGCCGAATCAGCGCCCGTTGGGTGAGGGCCGGACTGAGCAGCGATTGACCCTTGAAAACGGCACGAATCGATTGAATGAGCAAGTCGGAGTCGATATTCTTGAGGACATACCCCTGTGCGCCGGCCAGCACAGCCGCTAGAGCGAACTCATCATCGGCAAACGATGTGAGAAAGATCACTCGCGTCGTGGGATGGGTGGCGAGAATATCACGACAGGCTTCCACTCCGGAACCATCCGGGAGTCGGACATCCATCAGCACGATGTCCGGGTTGAGTCGCTTGGCTGCCCGCACCGCGTCGACTCTGGATCCTGCCTCGCCGACGACGGTAATGCCCTGTCTGTTGTGTAAGACCGTTCGCAGACCGACAAGGACCACCTGGTGATCGTCGACCAAGAGCAGGCGAATCGGCTTCCTAGCGGGAGACATCGGCAGCCTCGTTCGGCAAATCGAGTACGATACTGGTTCCCTCATTCACCTTTGACAAAATAGTAAACCGCCCTCCTATCTTCTGCGCCCGGGCAGCCATATTACCCAACCCATGCCCAGTCCTCTTGGCGGCGTCCTGGTTGAATCCACAGCCGTTGTCGCGAATGCTCAACCGGACACCCTGCTTCAGCATCTTGAGCGATACCCTAGCCTCTCGCGCGTAGCCATGCTTGATACAATTACTCACCGCTTCCTGGATGACACGGATCAGGTGCAGGGACTGCTCGGTCGATAGGGCCTTCGCGGCACGGTCCTCGACCGCGAGGCGCACGCGCGTCGCCTGGTGCTCCGTCAGTGATGCCAGCATCTGCTTCAGCACTGCCGGAAAATTCTTCCCCTGGAGCAGGTCTGAGCCCAGCCCCGCGATGAAGTTCCGGATCTCGCGCATGACCTCGTTCAACTGATCAATGGCCTGATTGAGTGATGATCTGGACGTCTTGAAGCTCCTTGGAGCCATCGTCAATTTGGCCGATTCGAGGGCGAGGCCTATAGCAAAAAGCGACTGTAAGATACCATCGTGCAGATCTTGGCTGATCCGCTCGCGCTCTTGAAGCGCGGCCTGCAAATCACGCTCTCGCTGGTGAAGAACGCCTTCGGCTCGTTTCCGATCCGTGATGTCGCGGCAGAAGGCGAAGTTGTACTCCTGCCCCTCGAACACGACATAGTTGGCAACGACTTCCACCGGATAGATGTCTCCCGACTTTGCCTGATGTCTGGTCTCGAAGCGAAGACGCTTGTGTTCCTTGAGCTCACTCCAATGTTGAGACCATTTACTCAACTGGTAATCAGGGTCCAAGTCGGGGATGGTCATCATGAGCAGTTCATCGTAAGAATACCCGAGTTGCTGGCAGGCAGCATCATTCACATACAAAATCCTGGCGCGACGATCGATCCAGAATGCCATGTCCGCCCCGCGATCCACGGCAAGTTGGGTCAATCGCAACGCCTCCTCCGCCCGCTTGCGCTCGCTGATGTCGCGCGCGTACGCACAGTGGTATTCCTTTCCTTCGTAGGACAGATAATTGACACTCACCTCGACAGGGATCAGCCGGCCATTCTTGGCTCGATGGGCCGTCTCAATCACCATAGTCCCGCGCTGTTTTGATTCTGCCCAAAACCCTGGCCACATGTCCGCCGGAAAATCTGGATTCAGATTGTGGACGGTCATGGCGCACAACTCATCTTTTGAATAGCCCAGCATAAAGCTGGCAGCCTCGTTCACATTCAGTATCTTGGCCTGCGGATCGATCCAGTATACGGCGTCAGCGGCCCGATCCATCGAGAATTTCGCAAGCCGCAACGCCTCTTCCGTCCGCTTCCGCTCGGTGATGTCGCGAACGACCGCGACGAGATATTCTTTGTCCAGCCGGATCAGTTGCGCGCTCACCTCGACGGGAAACGTCGTGCCGTCTTTCCGCCGATGGATGCTGTCCAGGATCAACGAATCGTGTCTGTCCCGCAACCCTCGCATCAAGCCAGCAAAGATCGGCCCTGTGACCAGCGGGTCGACGTCATGAACGGTCAGAGCGAGGAATTCGTCGCGCCTGTAGCCGAGGTTCGACGCGGCCTTCTCATTGCCGTCCAGAAATTGCCCGGTCTGGGGATCGATGATCTCGATGGAATCATCGACATGGTCGAGCAAGGTCCTGAAAAACTTCAGTGCCTGCTCCGTCTGCTTGCGTTCGGTGATGTCGATATGGGAACCGGCCATGCGATAGGGGTTCCCTTCGGCATCGGAGAGTGTGACCCCGCGAGCGAGAATCCACCGATAACTCCCGTCTTTGTGACGCAGACGGTGTTCCAGTTCATATTGTGGAGTTACCCCCTCCAGGCAGCCTCGTACTATGGCCAGCGCGCGCGCGCGGTCATCGGGATGGAGGCGCTGTTCCCACTCCGAGAACTCTCCTCGGAATTCGTGCTCTTCATACCCCAGCATGCTCTTCCAGATCGGGGAGAAGTAGACCTCGTTGGTCACCACATCCCAGTCCCAAATCCCGGTGTTCGAACCTCGGGCGGCGAGGTTGAGTCGCTCTTCGCTCACATGCAATGCATATTCGGTCTGCTTGCGTTCGATCGCAATACACGCGATTTGAGCCGCCCGTCCGATGAGCCACAAATCGGCATCCGTCGGCTGCTGCGGGTTGCCGTAATACACCGCGAATGTGCCCAAGACGGCCCCGTCGGAAGCTATCACGGGCGTGGACCAGCAGGCCCGGAGGCCGTGGCCCAGGGCAAGGTCACGGAAATCAGCCCACAGCGGATCACGCGAGATATCCGATACGATCACCTGACGTCGCGTGAAGGCCGCGGTCCCGCAGGAGCCGACAGTCGGACCGATAGCCAGGCCATCGATCGCATGGATATACGCCTCAGGGAGGCTGGGCGCGGCGCCATGGCGCAAGTGCAGTCCGTCGCGATCGAGGAGCAGAACGGAAAAATGCGCCCCGCTTGAAAGCTCCTCGAACTGCTGACACATCAGCGTCAGAATCTCTTGCAGGGAAACATCCGTGGTGATCATCTCTAGGATGCGCTTCTCAGCGGCCAAGAGCTGCTCATTGGCCCTGCGCTCGGTGATGTCTTCGCATGTCACCAACACGATAGTCTCCTCGGTAGAAGACTGACCCACACGGGCTGTTTCTCTCACCCACATCATGCTCCCGTCTTTCCGTACCTTCCGGAACTCCCAGTATCTCCTGATCTCCGGTGTCGCAAGACACTCGGACAGACTCGCGGCCACGGCTTCTTTATCGGCTTCGTGAAAGAGGACCAGCACAGAATGCCCGATTAATTCCTCCACCTGATACCCTAGCTGCTCTGCCCCGAAACGGTTAACAGAGCGCACTGTGCCGTCTGTCGCGAGAGTGAAGTACATGGTCGGGGTTTCATCGTACAACAACCGATACCGTTCTTCACTTGCCCGCAGCGCCTCCTCCACCTGCTTGCGCTCTGCGATATCCCGCATGATGGCACAGTTGTATTCTTTCCCCTCGTACTGCAGATAATTGACGGTGACCTCCGTGTCCAGGACGCGGCCTGTCTTCGACCAATGTTTCGACTCGAACGTCAACGATCCCTTCTGCTTCAATTCTTCCCAATGGGCCTGCCAGACCTCTGGAGGAAAATTTGGGTCGATGTCGTGGATGGTCATCGTGCTCAGTTCGTCGCGAGTATATTCCAGCATGCGGCAAACCGCCTCATTCACATGCAGAATCCTGGCGTCTGAACTGATCCAGAAGAACCCCTCGACGGCATGGTCGACGGAGAATTGAGTAAGACGCAACGCCTCTTGAGCCTGCCGTAACATCGTGATGTCTTCATTGACGAGAATCGCCCCCAGCAAGGCCCCGTCGGTTCCGCGAACCGGCACGGCGGAGTTGCGAATGATCTTCCGAGAACCATCTAGGCAATTGATCTCCAGAATGTCATTTATGGAGGCTTCACCTTTGACGAGCGCGGGCATGAGAGCCCAGCGGTGTGGCTCTGCCAGGGGGCCGGTCTGTTCCCACCACTGTATGTCTTGCTCGGCATTCGACATCGAGACCTGTTTCACGCCGGTCCAAATCTCTCGCGCCGCTGGATTGCCCAGCACCATCTTGCCCTGCGTATCAGTGAACCAGACGCCGACCGGCAACGTATCGAGCACGGTTCGTAGCTCCTGTTCACGCCGAGCCAGAGTTTCTTCCGCTCGCTTGCGCTCGGTGAAATTGCATACCGTGCCGACCATCCGGATGGGTTGCCCCGTTTCATCGCGATACACCCGCCCGTTCCCTTCGACCCATTGCACCTCTCCGGAAGGAGGTATGATGCGATGTTCCGTATGGTAGGGAACCCCTTGCGTCAGGGCCTGTTCGATCTGGCGAAGAAGGTCGGGAAGATCGTCCGGATGAACCAATCGTTGGTAGGCCTCGAATGTGCCGTCCAATGTCCCCGGAGGGAGGCGTTTCACCTGCTCGCAGTTCTCCGACCATGTCACCTGATTCGTCTGGATATTCCAGTCCCATGTCGCGAGCTCCGCGATCTCCATCGCAAGCGCAAGACGCTCCTGTTGCTCGCGCTGTATCTGTTCCAGCTCCTTCCGCTCGGTGATATCATGGCTTATCGCCAGGTGTTCCGTTAGCCCTGTGACGGGATTCCTAAATGGCACAGCATAGGTCTCCATCCACCGGCGGGTTCCCTTGAGACCGTAAATTTCGAACTGGAGCGTGTGCTGATGTCCATCGATCACGCTCTGATGCATGCTGATAAATGCTTCACGATGGTCAGAGGCGATAAGGTCGAACACCGAAAGACCGACCACCTCCGGCTCCCCGCACGCCTCAACCAATTTCAGCCCGGCTGGATTCATATGCAATAGCGTGCCATCAACCGCAATGCGTTTGACGCAAGCGGGGCCAGTATTCAACATCAGCGTCATGAGTAACTCGCGCTTCAGCCTTTCCTCTTCCGCCTGCTTCCGCTCGGTGATATCGCGCATGAAGCAGTGATGGCCGAGAGGACGCCCTTCCCCGTCAAGAATCCCCACTAGCAACACCTGTTTCCAGAAAGCCGAGCCGTCCTTTCGAACGGCCAGGGCTTCGAATTCTCCCTTTCCTTCCCGCAACATCGTCGCATAAGCGGCTTCGGCCTTCGACCGGTGGTCAGGGTGGATCGTGCGGGACCAGTCTCCGCCGATGAGCTCGGATGGATCATAACCCAGCATGCCGGCATACGCCTCGTTCGCCTCAAGGTAGCGCCCGCCGAGACCTACGCGCGAAATACCTGGCATCGCGTTGGCCAAAGCCAGATTCATCTCCCGCAGCGCTTCTTCCGCCTGCTTCACTTCCGTGACATCGCGCGATACCCCGACGAGCCCGATGACCTCGCCCTGACTATCTCGGAACGGCGTCTTGACGCTGTAGAACACTCGCGATTCCCCCTTGAACGGAACGATCTCTTCGAAACGGGCTTGCCCAGATCCGGACATCACCTGCCGGTCGTCAGCCCTGAGCCGCACCGCGACCTCGGCGGGGAACAAGTCTTTGTCGTCTCTTCCGACAATCTGGTCGGCCGGTTTGCCGATGACCTCAGCCCCGGCGGAATTGATCAACAGATAGCGGCCTACCGTATCCTTCATGAAGATTGCATCCGTGGCTGTCTCGATCACGGTGCGGAGCAATCGCTCCTTGTCCCGCAGCGCCACTTCAGCCCGATGCCGCTCCGTCACGTCACGGAAGCTCCAGACCCGACCGACAATCTCCTCCTCCTCCTCCTCCTCCAGAACTTGTGCCCGCGAATAACGCTCCAACACACGTCCGTCATTGAAAGTCAGCCTGTCAAAACTTTCCTGCCCCGGCTGTGCATATAGCTCCCGCACCCTGCGCAGGAACGCTTCCGGTTCCTGGAGTTGTTCCAGCACGAAACCCAGCAGAGCCGCGTCGTCTCCGCAATCCAAGAGTGCTTTCGGAATCCCCCAGAGTTCTAAGAAACGCTTGTTCGCGATAATCACTTTCCCTTCACGGTCGACTGCCAGCAGACCATCTGCAGTGGAGTTGATGACAGCCAGAAGCAGCGAATAGGCCTGCTTACGCTCGGTGATATCAGTTTCTGCGCCGACCATGCGGAGCGGCGTGCCGTCGTCGGCCCAGAGGGCCGTACCCCGATCCAAGATCCACACGTAGGATCCGTCTTTTCGTTGGACACGATATTCTTCGTGAAACTCCAGAGTTTGTTTGGCCAAGTAGGCATCGACAGCCTGGAGTACTCGGTCGAGATCGCCGGGATGGATGCGGCTGCGCCACTCATCGAGATGGTTCCTGATTTCATGGTCCTCAAACCCACGCATTGCTTTCCAACGAGAGGAAAAAAATATCTCGCTTGTCTGAATCGTCCAGTCCCAGATTCCGTCGTTGCTCCCGCGCACGGCGAGCTGCCACCGTTCTTCACTGGCGCGGAGCGCTTCTTCAACCCGCTTACGTTCGGTAATATTTTGGCATGAACCGGACATTCGACTGGGTTCTCCCAGCTCATTCCACAGCGCCTGCCCGCGCCCGCGAATCCAGCAATAGTCGCCTACATTGGTGCGCAGCCGGTACTCGACATCGTACGGAACTCGCTGCTCAATGTGCGCAGCCAATTGGCCGAACACGCGATCCTTGTCATCGGGATGGAGCCTGGCAATCCATTGCTCGAATGTCTCGAACGAGTCGGACTCTTGTAGCCCCAGCAGTTCACGGACGCGCGGCGACCACCAGATCGGTGTCTGCGGCGCATACCAAGGCTCACCGGGCAGCCGGTGGGCATCCCAAAGGATATCGGTGGATCCCTCTACGGCCAGCGCCAAACGTTCTTCACTCCTGCGCAAGGCTTCTTCTGCCCGCTTCTTATCGGACACATCCCGTCCGATTCCGGTGATGCCGATGGGCTCGCCGTGAAGATTCTTGAGTAGGGCGCCGGTCCAGTGATAGGGAATGAGGCGGTACTCTTTGGTCAGCAGATGACCTTCAAGTTCGGCATACCCTTCCGTGAAGGCCCGCTCAATGGCGGTGGCGGTAGGGATATGTTCTTCCGGGGGCACGAAGGCTAAGGCCGGCATGTTCAGCAATTCCTCTGGGCTGTACCCCGTGACTGCTTCGACGCGACGATTCCATCTCACCATGTTGCCATGAGTGTCGAGGGTAAACATAATGTCGGGGGCTGTTTCGATCACATTGCGTATCTCGGCCAGGGCCCTGGCACGTTCCTGCTCGGCTCGCCTCCGTTCGAACTCCGCCGCAATGCGCGGAGCAAAGACTCCCAGCAGGGATTGCAGATAGTCGCTGTTTTCCAGAGGCTTCGTATCCATCACGACAAGCAATCCCATGACTGCTCCGCTTTTCGCCCGGAGGGGCACAGCGCAATAGCTCTCGGCTCCGAGGTCTACCAAACGCTGGAACTGAGGAAAGGTTGCCTGGACATCCCGGTCGAAAAAGGCGAAGGGCTGTGTCAGCGCGGTAGCGCAGGGCGTATGAGCGAGTTCATATTCGAAGTTGTCGACGAGGGTGCCGGCGGCGGAAACGGCCACGGTTTGGATTTTCTTGATGCGATCTCCCTGTACCTCCCCGATGACCGCGTACTGCACCTTCAACCGCGTCGTCAGGTGTGTCACGAGGGCCGCGAAAAACTCCTCGCCGGTTTCCGCCGCAGTGCCCTCGACGATTGCGCGAAGCAGGTCCGATTGCTCGCGCAGATCCTGCGCCGAACGGTCTCGCTCAGTCAGCCGGCGCGACAGGTCGGCAACCTGGTCACGCAGCAAATCCAATTCGGACTGATGGCCGGTACTGCTCATGATGCGACTCCTTGCCATGCAACATGGCGATGTACAACGGATGGGCACGGATCATCAATGCCAAAGCATCGACGCGCAGCAGTGACGATCGCGCCGATGACATTTCGTGGCGCAGAACGATTCTGATGATGAGTGAAGAGGAAGAAATGAAAAACAGAAGAGACGCCGCAAACGTTCCGGCGACGAATCTCAGCCCTATCGTTTTGGCGCAGATCGGGCTGCAAAAACCGCATGTATATAGACCCTCGCCGGTAGTCTTGAGCAGGGGGGCAGGAACGAGAATATTTAATTTGGTGCCGAAGGCGGGACTTGAACCCGCACGGCTTGCGCCACACGCCCCTCAAACGTGCGTGTCTGCCATTTCACCACTTCGGCACTCGAATCCGTGATTCGCACGGGACTCACGAGACAAGCGGGACGGACGACGGTTCGAGGTTCGAGGTTCGAGGTCCGAAGTTCGAGGTTTTCGGAACTTCGAACCCAGAACGTCGAACTTCGTGTCGCGCCTGTCGCGCACGTCTTGCTTGTCTCGCTCATCGCTCCCGAGCGACTTACCAGAGGGAGGCGCATTATAGAAGTGGGCTAAAATCCTTGTCAATCAATGAAGGCTCCGGTAGAATCGGGCCGCTCATGCTCACCGGGTCTTCCAACGTTGTGCAAAGTCTCCACAACCTCACATCCACGCTCGATGATGTCGTTGAACGACGGGCAGAGGGGTCCGTCGCTGCGTTGTTCGACGTCGACAACACGCTCTTGCCGGGAGAGGCCAGCGAGGTACGATTCTTCCGGTTTCTGTGGCGGCGTGGTCTGGTGGGATGGGGCGAGTTGAGCCGAAGTGCCGCCTGGCTGGCGGGGCACATGCCTCCGTTTTCGCTGCACCCGCTCCGGGAACGAAAAGTATATCTGACTGGCAAGCGCTCCGCGGACATTGAATCCTATGCGCGGGAGTTCTGTCAGGCCCAGATGATCGGAAGGTTGTCCGTGCAGGGCCGCGCAAAGCTGGACGAGCATCGACAGGCCGGCCACCAACTGATTCTTGTGACCGGGGCGCCAGATTTTCTGATTGCACCCCTTGCGGAATTTTTGGGCGTGGCCACGGTCTTCGCAGCGAAGCCGGAGCAACGGGATTCCGTCTATACCGGCGCCTTGATTCCCCCCCTGCCCTATGGCCCTGGCAAACGTGAGCTGATCCTCACCCACGCTCGAGAAATGGGTCTAGATTTAACCGGTTCCTATGCCTATGGCGACAGCCCGGGCGATCACGACCTCCTTGAAATGGTCGGGCACCCCCTGGTAGTCAACCCAATCCGGGGCATGGCTCGCACCGCGCAACGATTCGGCTGGCCGATCGCGACGTGGAAGTGAGACTGATTGGCTGAGGTCATCAAGTCTGAATGTCTTCAAGTCATAAGGTCCAAGACTTTCGACCTTCAGACTTGATGACTTTACGACTTTATGACACGAGCATTATATGCGAGTGACCGAAATCTTCCATAGCATTCAAGGTGAGTCGAGCTACGCTGGACAGCCCTGCGTGTTTGTACGGCTGACCGGATGCCCGCTCCGCTGCACCTGGTGCGATACCGCCTATGCTTTTCATGGAGGGCAAGACGGTTCGATCGATGATGTTCTGGCGAAGGTGCATAGTTATGGGTGCCGCCTTGTGGAGGTCACCGGAGGAGAGCCTCTTGCCCAGCCCGAGAGCCTCCCGCTCATAGCCAGACTGTGCGACACCGGCTATACAGTCCTCCTTGAGACCAGCGGCGCCATCGATATTGCGCCGGTCGATCCGCGCGTCCATGTCATCCTGGATGTGAAGTGTCCAGGGAGCGATATGACCGATCGGATGCACTGGCCGAATCTTTCTCAGCTGGCAGCCAAAGACGAGGCGAAATTTGTGTTGGCCGACCGAGCCGACTACGACTGGGCCCGTGAAACTCTGGCCAGGTACGACCTAGCAAATCGCTGTACGGTGCTCTTCAGTCCGGTCTTCGGCTCGCTTGATATGCGTGAGCTGGCCGAATGGATCCTAGCCGATCGTCTGCCGGTCCGTTTTCAATTGCAGATGCATAAATACATCTGGGCCCCGGATATGCGTGGGGTGTGAATTGTGAGCGAGACAAGCAAGACGTGCGCGACAGGCGCGACACGAAGTTCGACGTTCTGGGTTCGAAGTTCCGAAAACCTCGAACTTCGGACCTCGAACCGTCGTCCGCCCCGCTTGTCTCGCAATTCCCGCGCGAATAACGAGCGACGAGAACCAAGGAGTTTGCGAGATGAAGATCATGCAAGTCACGGTACAAGTTGGGCAAGCAGAGACCGCGGCGGCAGAGGTGTTGGTGCTCACGCACTGTGAAGGAGAGGCACTGGCCAAACAGGGTGCGGCCCCGCTCGATCGTGCCCTTGGAGGTTCGTTGAGCAAGCTGGTGCAATCCAAGGAATTCGAAGGCAAGGCCAACGAAGTCTTGCTGTATCACACGCAGGACAAGGTACCGGCAAAACGGGTGGTGCTGGTCGGGCTGGGCAAGAAAAGCGAGGTCACGCTGGAGACGATCCGGCAAGCGATGGGCTCAGCCGCGAAGCGCGTCCGTCAGGCGAAAGTCGGGTCCTTTGCAGTCGTGCTTCCAACGGTGAAGCCTAACAGGATGTCATGGGTCGAGGTGGCGCAAGCGATGGTTGAAGGGGCGATCCTGGGCAGTTATCAGTTCACGGTCTATCGGAGCGAGGCTGCTTCAGGGCAAGACGTCGCGGAGATGAGGATTCTCGCCCAGCAAAAGGATCAGTTGCGCCAGGTGACTGAAGGGGTCCGGCGCGGCATCGCCACAGCAGAGGCCACCGTCTTTGTCCGAGATCTCTGTAATCATCCCTCTAACGTGCTGACTCCCGCCAGGGTCGCCGACGAAGCGAAAACCATCGCCAAGACTGAAGGGATCGCGATCAAGATTCTCGAACAGAAAGAGATGGAGCAGTTGGGGATGGGCGCGCTGCTCGGTGTATCGCGCGGAAGTCAGGAGCCGCCCAAGTTCATCATCCTTGAGTACAACGGAACCAAGAAAAAAGGCGAGCGTCCGGTCGTGCTGGTCGGGAAAACGATCACCTTCGATACGGGTGGAATCTCGCTGAAGCCTGCAGAAAATATGGAACATATGAAAGCCGATATGACGGGGGGAGCCGAGGTACTGGCTTCGATCCGGGCAGCGGCCAGACTCAAGCTCCCTCTGCGTCTCATCAGTATCCTGCCCGTGGCGGAAAACATGCCTGGTGGCCGGGCGATGAAGCCGGGCGATATCGTGACGACGCTATCGGGAAAGACCGTCGAAGTGCAGAACACGGATGCGGAGGGCCGGCTCATCCTGGCCGACGGCCTCGCCTATGCGATGCGTTATAAACCGGCGGCTTTGATCGACATTGCGACGCTCACAGGGGCCTGCGTCGTAGCGCTTGGCCAATTTGCGATCGGGATGTTCGGCACTGACCAGGCGCTCAAAGAACAGGTCAGGAGGTCGGGACAGAAGGCCGGCGAGCGGGTGTGGGAGATGCCCCTGTGGGAGGAATATTTCGAACAGCTCAAGAGCGATGTCGCCGACATGCGCAACATCGGTGGCCGTGGCGGCGGCATGATCACCGCGGCGCTCTTTTTGAGCAAGTTCGTGGGGGACTGCCCCTGGGTGCATCTCGATATTGCCAGCACGGATTGGAGCGAGCGGGAGCGGGCCTACATTCCGAAGGGGCCCACCGCGATTGGAACCAGGTTATTGGTGCAGTACCTCATTGACCGGAGTTTGTAAACAGGTCAAGGCTGAGGTTGAGGCGCAAGATGAAAAGACACGTAGTCTGCTTAACCTCGACCTAAACCTTAGCCTTGAAAGGATTCCTTGACCTCACGCGATAAAATCGGGCAGCTCTTCATGGTCGGATTTCTGGGCACGTCGGTGACGCCCGATCTGACCTCGTTCATCAAAGAGTACAAGCCTGGCGGTGTGATTCTCTTCTCTCGGAATCTGGAATCCGTCGGTCAGATGGTCGACCTGACCAATGACCTGCAAGCCTGCAGTCCCCATTCACCGCTGTTGATTTCGATCGATCAGGAGGGCGGTCGGGTCTCCCGTCTTCCGAAAGGTTTTACGATTTTCCCTCCCTGTGACCTGTTGGGTCAATGCCGATCAACCGAATTAGCCTACGCGGTTGCCGCGACCGTTGCCAAAGAACTGAGGGCGGTGGGCGTGAACATGAATATGGCGCCGGTGCTCGACGTCAATAGTAATCCGGACAATCCGGTCATCGGAGATCGGGCGTTCGGCACGACCCCGGGTGTGGTCTGTGAATTGGGGATGGCGACAGCGGCGGGGCTGCAAGGCAACAGGGTCGTGGCCTGCGGAAAACATTTTCCCGGTCACGGGGATACCAATACCGATTCCCACAAAGAGCTTCCGGTGGTCGAGGCATCACGGGAACGGTTGGAGACCATCGAGTTTCCCCCGTTCCGTCATGCGATTGCGCAGGGGATCGCGTCGATGATGACCGCACATGTGCTCTACCGGGCTCTCGATCCAGAATTGCCTGCCACGCTTTCGCCGGCTATCATCAACAGTTTCTTGCGCCAGGAGTTGAAATACGATGGAGTGGTGTTGACGGACGACTTAGAGATGCACGCGATCATCGACCATTATGGCGTGGAAGACGCTGCGGTACGCGCAGTACTGGCGGGATGCGATGTCCTGCTGATTTGTAAAGATCGGGATCGGGAAGTCGCCGCCTTCGGAGCCATTGAGCAGGCGGTGGCGTCAGGCGCGATTTCCACAGAACGATTGAACCTCTCCGCGGCTCGGATCGCCCGCCTGAAAGATCGGTTCATCAAGCCCTACAAGCCTGTCACGGTCTCCGATGCGAGACTCATCGCAGGTTGCCAAAGCCATCAATCGTTGCTGCACACGATCGAGCAGGTTCATGCGCGGTCCTTTCAAGGGCGCGATCAGAAGTTCTAAGTTCGGGGTTCTGATAACCTCGAACTTCGGACCTCGAACCCTTCTCAGTCTCGCGTGATTATCCACTTCCCTCTTGCAGGTTGTCGGTTGATTCCCCTACAGTGCGCTGCATGATCCGCACATTTCAAGGTATCAAACCCACCATTCCGATATCCTGTTTTATCGAAGAGACCGGCGTCATCATCGGCGATGTCGTGCTGGGCGAGCAGTGCAGCGTCTGGTTCCATGCTGTCATTCGCGGGGACGTGCACCATATTAGGATCGGTGACCGGACGAACGTGCAGGATCTCAGTATGCTCCATGTCACCCACGATACCCATCCGCTGATCATCGGCAACGAGGTGACCATTGGCCACGGGGTGATACTCCATGGCTGCACGATTGAAGATCGTGTGCTGATCGGGATGGGCGCGATCATCATGGATGGCGCCGTGATTGGAGAAGACTCCATCGTGGGAGCCGGAGCCCTGATTACGGAAGAAACCATCGTCCCACCCAACAGCCTGATCCTTGGTTCACCCGCGAAGGTGAAACGATCGGTCACCGTTGAAGAACTCGCATGGATTAAGGAGTCGGCGGAGAACTACGTGAAGTACGCGGACCAGTATATGGACAATACTTCAAAAGCCAAGCCAGGGTTTAGAATTTAGCAGGCTGATGAAAAAGCTCGCCGTTTTCTGGAAGGTTAAGGTTGCGGTCAAGGCTGAGAAAAAAGAGTCTGATCTTCTCTCAACCTTAACCTCGACCTTAACCTCAGCCTGCTAGCTTCCCTCGCCGATTTGAATAAAACAAATCGGATCTCCCACCAACGCTGTCGGATAGTAGCGTTTCCCGACCAAGTAGGGCACTCGATGCCGGTGACACCACTCTGCAATCCATATGACTTCTTCAGTAGTAGTCGTGACAAGGCCAGGCCTTGCAAGCTTTCCCATGCAACCTGCGACTAACGCTCGCACGATGCGGCGCTCCTTTTCAAGCTTCAGGGTGTCGAGGGTAAGAGGATTGCCTCGCCCATAGGACAGAGACGACAGATGCGGGAATCGCTCAGGGTCATTCAGCACACTGACCATCCAGAGATGATCGAATCGGCCCTTCGCCCTGGCCGCATCAATTGCGCGGAAGGTGAGGGAAATCGAATGGCAAGCACGGTTGAGGGCTGAGACTTCGGCTCTCCTGAGATTATAGGGCTCCACTGTCCGACCCAGGGCCATCGTTTCCATGATCAAAGGAGGCAGTTCCGCCACCCCGGCGCCGACATAGAGACTGCGACCGCCTCGCCTTAGTTTCCGCCTCAATGCCACGGCAACCAGACTCCCGAGCCGTTCACAGGTCCCCCGCTTCGCTCGCCAAAACTCGTCGCCGCCCTCATAACAATAGACCGGCCCCAGTGCGCCATAGTCGAGACGGCCATAGACCTCGGTCACGAGATGGCGGGTTTTGGGAGGGAGTTTCGTGCGACTTGCCTTCATGGTCCTACTCCGGCGATCTGCGTCACGGTTGCGGTCACCGTCGCTGCTACGTTCGAGAGAAATTCGAGATTCAGCGTGTCCAGGGTATCGGTCTCACGATGATAATGCGGATTCCGGAAATTCGCCGTATCGGTCAATACCACGGCTGCATAACCTGCATCCCAGAACGAGGCATGGTCGCTACGGCGAGTATGGGGCATGGCCTCCCCGCGGCCCGGCACCACCAATGACAGGGTCTTAGGCTTAGCTTCATGCCGCTGGGCCTCCTGTTCGAGCTGGCGTACCAAAAACCGGGCTGCCTCGTTGCCCACAATGGCGAGAAAATCTCCTTGGGTCGGCACCGCGATAGACACTCCCGGCGGGGCCTGCTGAGTGCCTGCCTCGCTCCTGGCGAACCCGACACATTCCAGAATAATCGCACCGACCAACTCACATCGTTCGGCTTTCAAGCGGGACACGAACGCCTGACTCCCTAGTCGATCCTGCTCTTCAAGACAGAATGCCACGAGCCAGATGGGTCGCGCGAGAGGTTGTGCGCTGAGTCGCAATGCCACTTCAAGGAGGACCACGAGCCCACTCGCGTTATCATCCGCACCCGGCGACCCGGACACGGTATCGTAGTGGGCCCCGATCAGGAGTGGGGGCAATTCGCCTCCTCGGCCTAGCCGGTCAGGATACTTGGTCGCCACCACATTGCGATAGACCTTGTCCCACGCATTCACAGGCTGGCCACTGGTGACCCATCCTAACTTGGCAAACTGCGTGGCCAGATAGTGCGCCGTCTTCCGAAGTGCGCGGGGACTCGTCTCAGGATGGCGTTCTCCGACGAGGGACTCAAGGTAGCGGGTGATTCGAAGACGCTGCTTTTCCACAAAATGAAATTAACCGGATGAACCGATTACGATGTGATCTCGGTCCCGATACCTTTATGCGTGAACACTTCAAGAAGTATGGCATGAGGAATTCGTCCGTCGATGATATGGGCTTTGCCGACGCCGCCTCCGAGCGCATCCAGGCAGGCATGGACCTTGGGCAACATCCCTTCGCCAATCGTGCCCTTCTTCACCATCCGCTGTACGTCTTTGCGTGAGACCGTCGAGAGATGGCGCCCATTCGCATCGCGAATGCCTTTCACATCGGTCATCATCACCAGCTTTTCCGCACCCAGCGCAGCGGCCATCGCCCCGGCCACCAGATCGGCATTGATGTTGTACGTGTTTCCTTCCCGGTTGGTGCCGATCGGGGCGATGACGGGAATGTAATGATCCTGCTGAAGTTTCCGTACCAACGTGGGATCGATAGACTGAACCTCTCCGACCAAGCCGAAGTCCTCGTCCCCCTCACCGTCGTCGAGATCTTTCTCCAGACTGGCCGCCCAGGCTTTGGCCGTGAGCGGTCGAGACAGCATGAGCCCGCCGTCCTTTCCACTCAAGCCGACCGCAAGGCCGCCATGGCGATTCAAGAGATCGACGATTTCCATGTTGATCTTGCCGGCCAACACCATCTCCACGATTTCCATTGTGGCCTCGTCGGTGACCCGGACTCCATGGCGAAACTTGGCTTCGATGCCCAAGCGCTGAAGCATCTTGTCGATCTGGGGGCCCCCACCATGCACGATGACCGGGTTGAGGCCTACATATTTCAGGAGCACGACATCCTGGGCAAACTTCTCTTTCAGCGGCGCATCGGTCATCGCATGACCGCCATACTTGATGACCACCGTCTTCCCCTTGAAGGTGCGAATGTAGGGCAAGGCTTCGATCAGGACATTGGCTTTCTTAATCAGTCTGTTCATGAGTAGCTCCCGTTGCGAGAAAAGCGTGAAAGGCGCGAATCGCGGGACGGACGAAGGTTCGAGGTTTTCGGAACTTCGAACTTCAGATCGCGGCTGATACAGAGGATCATGGCTTATCGTCCTTCACCATACGCGTGCCGGCTGGGCGACCTGCCCTCGGATGAGCTTTATCATAGACGGCCAGAAGCTGGTCCGTAGCCAGGTGCGTATACTTTTGCGTCGTACTCAATGAGGCATGCCCCAGCATCTCTTGGATCGAGCGCAGATCGGCCCCTTCGTCAAGGAGATGGGTGGCAAAGGAGTGGCGCAACGTATGGGGACTCACGGAACCACCGGTAAGCCGATTCGAATAGCGGGCTACAATGCGGGCGACGCTCCTGGTCGTTAATCGTCCCCCTCGGCTATTTTGAAAGACCGGCGACGGGGCGCGCTTCGTCTTCGTCGCCACATATCGAGCATCCTTCGAGGGCCGCTGATCCACATAGGCCTGAATGGCCTGTACCGCTACCGCTCCGATCGGCACGATGCGCTCTTTCCGGCCCTTTCCTCGCAGATGGACCAGCCCCTCAGGCGCGCGGAGATCATCAAGATTGATCCCCACAAGTTCACTCACGCGAGCCCCGGTCGAATAGAGCGTCTCCAGCAATGCAGAGTCTCGGAGCGACGATCCTGTTTCGCCGGCAGGAAACTCCATCAATGCCGCCGCGTCGTCCTTACTCAACACACGAGGAAGATGTTTCGGCTGTTTTGGCGTCCTGATGGCCTCGGCAGGATTGAGACCGACCCTGCCCTCTCGTTGCAGATAGCGATAGAAGCTGCGGAGGGAGGCGAGTTTCCGGGCCATCGAGGTACTTTTTTCGCGCTTGCGATCCAGCCAGTGAAGATAGGCCCGAATCGACTCCGTTTGCACTGTGGCAGGGTCGAGTAGGGGTACGGCAAGATGCTCCGCCTTCATGAAGGTCTGAAACTGCCGGAGGTCCGAGGCGTAGTTGCGCATTGTCTCATGCGACGCATGACGCTCCAGATCGAGGAACGTCATGAAAGCTCGAATTGCGTGATCCATGCCGTCAAGTCCTCAAGCGCCCGTTGTCCCGTGAGCCGTCGTTTGCGTTCCTTGTCTCTCGTCGGTGTGTCAAGCGGAGGAAAGAGCCCGAAGTTCGTATTCATCGGCTGAAAGTGACGAGGGTCTGTCGTCGTAATATACGACACCAGGCAGCCATGCGCTGTGGTGGGCGGGGGCGTGACCAACGGCAAACCTGCCAGACCACGCGCAGCGTTGATTCCTGCGAGCCCTCCCATCGCGGCGGAATCCGTATAGCCCTCGACGCCGACCAACTGTCCTGCAAAGAAGAGGGTGCCGCGCGCCTTGAACTGAAGGGTATCGCGCAGCAGTTGGGGAGAATTGATAAAGGTATTGCGATGCAGGCTGCCGTAGCGCAGAAACTCCGCCTGCTCCAGACCGGGAATCATGCGAAACACCCGCTTCTGCTCCCCATAAGTCAATTTAGTCTGGAACCCCACGAGGTTGTAACAGGAGCGATGGGCGTTTTCCGTCCTGAGCTGCACCACCGCATAGGCTCGGGCGCCAGTCTTGGGATTCTCAAGGCCCACTGGCTTCAACGGACCGAACTGCATGGTCTGACGGCCCCGTTCTGCCATCACCTCAATGGGGATACAGCCTTCGAAGTAGGCAGCCTTTTCGAACTCTTTCGGTTGGACTTTCTCCGCCGCGAGCAATGCATCATAGAAGGCATTGTAGGCAAGCTCGTCCATAGGGCAGTTGAGATAATCGTCCCCGCCCTTACCGTAACGGGACGCGAGAAACGCGACATCCATATCGATAGAGTCGGCATCCACGATCGGGGAGATGGCATCGTAAAAATACAAATGTTTGGTGTGAGTCAGTTGTGCAATCGCCTGAGACAGTTTAGCGGATGTCAAAGGGCCGGTCGCCAGGATGCAGAGACAGTCCGTGGGAATCTCGGTGATCTCCTCATGCAGAATGCGAATGTTCGGATGCCCTTCCAGCGCCTGGGTAATCTTGAGTGAAAACTGCTCGCGATCGACGGCCAGGGCCGAACCTGCCGGCACTCGCACCTCATCCGCCACCCGAATAATGAGCGAGTTGAGGCAGCGCATTTCCTCTTTCAAAATGCCTGGAGCATTCAGGAGATCCGCTGAGCCGAGTGAATTCGAGCAAACCAGCTCGGCCAGACCACCAGTTTTGTGCGCCGGCGTCATCTCTTTAGGGCGCATTTCATAGAGCGTCACTTTCGCTCCGCGATTGGCTGCCTGCCATGCCGCTTCAGACCCAGCCAGACCGCCCCCAATAATGACAATGTCCTCACGCATTCGAGTGAAACTCCCCAGAGAAAGACCGAGCGCGGTGGCATTGTAGGAAGCGCATTTTGGGGATGTCAAGGCAACTTCGCTCTGCATGGCACGGCGGCACGGTTGATCCAATTTATGACCCCATGCTAGACTTTGCCTTTCGTAGGCGATTAGCTCAGGGGTAGAGCGCTTCCTTCACACGGAAGAGGCCACTG
>ERZ1292630.637-Hain-H41-02um-R3-637-length-35779-cov-6_pt2 | contig 33511 bp, 34 predicted proteins | sample MGYA00564408_ERZ1292630 | MGnify/ENA primary metagenome ERZ1292630 (study PRJEB36523, sample SAMEA6512641) | groundwater metagenome | collected 2019-01-08 | study: AquaDiva: Metagenomics assemblies of 32 groundwater samples
CCCCCCCCCCCCCCCGGAAGCATCTCCCAGATCCGACTCGGTCGGGAGGCAGATTCGCCGTGGCGAACAGATTTATTGAGGTAAACATCGTCACGGACGATGTACTCCAAAACTTATTGTCTTGGCAACTTTGTGACAACTTTGGAATTCCTCATACTATTAAAATATAGTTATGAACCCAGTTTGTCACTAAGGGACTTCCCGTAATCCTGACAGGCCCGCATACCCTCTGTATCGTCCACTAAATGTTCTAACAGATTGAAAGAACCTAATGGCGTCATCTCCATCTTAAACACATGTTTCATTGTATCAAAGATGTATTTAGGGGCATTGCCGCTATGGGTGTATGAGCCAAAAGAGCCGCCTACCTTTCCGTTCAGATTTGCTTTTTCTACCATGAATAGAAACGTCTTCATGTTTGCCGTCATATCTCTATGGTATGTGGGACAACCAAAGGCGTAGCCGTCGTATCCTTCCAGATCTTTCTCGTTCTTTATCTCAGAAAGTTTTTTTATCTCGGCGCTATTACCGCTGAAACGGACACCTTCGGCAATGTATTCAGCCATCTTTTCCGTTTTGCCAGTTCTACTATAATATGCAATTAATACCTTGCCCATACTTGGAACTCCTTTCAATCTTGTTTGTTACACTAGTGAATGTCTTCGTGTTTCTGCCATCACGATTGCCGTCTTTATCGCCTCAATCATTGAACCGGGATTTGCAATACCTTTACCGGCAATGTCAAAGGCTGTACCGTGTGTGGGTGAAGTCCTGATAATTGGTATTCCAAGCGTAATGTTTACTCCGGAGTCAAAGGCGTGCATTTTTATCGGGATGGTTCCCTGGTCGTGAAATTGAGCCACTACAACATCAAACTCTCCATTAAGCGCCTTGTTAAATACAGTGTCGGATGATATTGGTCCGACACAATCCATCCCCATTTCCTGTGCATGCTTTATTGCAGGTACGATGATTTCCCTCTCTTCGTTTCCGAAGCGATCACCATCGCCACAGTGCGGGTTTAAACCGCAAACGGCAATTTTCGGTTCAGCTATACCAAAAAACATTTTAAGTCCTGTTGCAGTAGTCTTTATGGTAGAAAATACGCTTTCCTGATTTATAAATCTAAATACATCTTTTACGGCTAGATGAGTAGTTACGAATGAGACCCTGAGTCCTTTTCCAACCATCAGCATTACGACATTTTCTGCAGCCGTCTTTTCCTTTAACAACTCCGTGTGACCTGCAAACTCAAAGCCTGCCATCTTAACGGCCTCCTTGCTAATGGGCGCAGTTACAAGAGCATCGATTTCTCCTCCCATTGCAAGATCAATCCCTTTCAGTATATATTCGACAGATGCCCTGCCACTGTTTGGTAAGGGTTTGTGAAAAATGGCATCTTGAACTGAGACGTTATCAAGGTCTAACAAGTTTATGACATTTGTTAAACCGCTATCTGCATTTAAAGATGCATTACCAAGCCGTGACAGTTGAAGCCTTTCTCTTGTGCCTAGATTGCCAGCAACATCACGTAAAACCTTTTCGCAACCAATTATGACAAAATCAGCCTCAGCGCTTACTTCTTGTGATGACAACGCCTTAAGGATCACCTCCGGCCCTATTCCGCAGGGGTCACCCATAGTTATGCCGATTAAGTTTCTTTCTCTGTTCTCAGATTTCACATAAACCCTTTTTTCTTCAACAAATCCTCCGTTATCCCGGATGTAGTGCTTTCATTAACCGTTAATATCCTTTTTACCCATTTTCCTAACATATCGGTTTCTATGTTAACCTTCTGTCCTGCTTTTTTGAAACCTAATGTGGTCGCTCCAAGCGTATACGGAATAAGCGCAACTGAAAATAATCCATCTCTAATTTCCACAATCGTTAAGCTGATTCCGTCTACGGCTACGGAACCCTTTTTAATCATCATATTGGTTAGCTCTTCACTTACAGAAAACCATACGGTACATTGGCCGGGTTCACTTTCCACTTTATTAATCACACCAACACCATCTACATGTCCTGTTACAAAATGCCCTCCCAGTTTATCTCCCATCTTCAATGATCTTTCTATGTTTACGTTATCAGAAGTCTTTAGCCTGCCAATAGTTGTTTTACTTAATGTTTCTGTAGAAACATCAAAATACACCTCCGAATCTTTTATCTGTGTCACGGTCAGACAAGCCCCATTTATGGCAATACTGTCACCGGGATTTACATCATCTGACAATGGACCAACATCAACGACAATAATCGCTGAACTTGCCTGTAATTTTACCTGCTTTACTTTACCTAAATGTTCAATTATACCCGTAAACATTTTCGCTCCAAAAGTTCAGCCCACCGTGGAGAATTCATAAATCCGAAATATGAAGTACGAAATCCAAAACAAATCCGAATACCAAATGACCAAATTTAATTATTATTACCTTGGCGCCGGGTGGCCTTCCTACTGCCTGTTTCCTATCTTTAGTTCACCCAGTACAGTAACTCCAGCGGAAACCATTTCGCCTTCTTTTACGGCTATTTCAAAATCTGCATCTTCAGGAATATATACTTCCAGCCTGGAACCGAACTTAATCATACCGAATCTCTTACCGCGTTCAACATTTTGCCCGATCGAACAGTCACATACAATTCTCCTTGCAACTTTTCCCGCAACCTGTTTTATCATTATCTTTGTCTTTTCATCATTGGTAAGAATCCCCATCATATTATGTTCGTTCTTCTCAGAAGAATCCGGGGAACGGGCATCCAGGAACTTTCCCGGCACATGTTTTATAAATTCAACCTTTCCTCCATACGATATCCTGTTTACGTGAACACTGAATAAAGACATAAATATTGCAATCTTTAACGCCTTACACTTTAAATAGTTTTCTTCTCGTACGTGAGAAATTTCAACTATCCTGCCATCGGCAGGGGCCAGTAATTTCTCTTCACCTTCAGGAAGAATTCTGTGTGGATCTCTAAAAAAATACAGGACAAAGAACATACACAAACAGACAAGTATACTCACCCATGGATAAAAAAAGAGACTCAATATCAGAATGACAAACAGGAACATTCCAAAAAACGAAATCTCTTTGGAACCATATTCAGCAAAAGGAAATCTCATTAAAGATACACTCCTAACACTCTTATAGTATAAATATAAATATTTTTTTCAAGTTCATCTCCCAATGAGTTGGAGAAACTGTACACAACCTATGCCTTAAACATCTGTTATAGCAGTGGCTTACGTTAATATCTGTAGGTGTGGATAAGCGCAGAGAATACATAATAACCTTTTTTCAGAAATAGACTAATTGGAACAGATGACAATAAGTAACACAGGTTATTGGCCGTAGAATGTAAAACATACATCAGCAAATTACGGCTAGTTTCTAGCATATAAACATTTGCATGTCAACTTAATGTCGAGTTATTCCTTTACAGTTCTTATCAAAAATAGTAATATGTTTCTTTAACTTAAAACAATCGCATTAGTAAACATTATATATAGAAATCATTGAATGAAAGTAATGCAAAATTTTATATTACGTCACTCTTTTTTCGCACTGCTCGTGTTATTTGCTGTTTATGGCTGTAAAACCACAGATAATACCATTATTCCCGAACCGTCCGTTTCAAATCTTAAGTCGGAGCCTGAACAAGTTGATAAGAAGAATACGGAACGTAGCACACCCCAAGCCAGTCCGGTGAAGATGGAAACAACGGCAACGGAAAAATCAGTCTATAAAGTAACAGGAAAATCTGATAACATAGATGAGGAATCTTTAGCGGCGGCAAAGAAAAGTATGATTGGCAAGTGGTCTAACCTTCTGGGACATGGAGGGATGCCTGGCAGCCCATCAGAGGAAGAAGCTAAGATAACTGGAGAGATAGAACAAAGGCCTTTTATCGAGTTGGAGAAAAAGCTGTATGGCAAGTGGATAAATATAAAAGAAACAGAATCTTATGAATTTCATGATGATGGAACTGTGATAATTATTGTCACCGGCCAGAGAGGTATGAGTCAAAAGTTAAAGGGTAATTATAAACTTGTAGAAGAAGGCCGCATAAAGATTGATTTTAAAGGAGATTTCTTCGCCAGCCGTATGCCTCCAAGACACTTTAAGATTTCCATCTCTGCAAACGAGTTTACGTTAACGGACGAGCCGAAAGGGCCTGACGAGCCTTTTGGAGCAGCGACAAAATATAATAGAATAGAATAATCCCATTAGATATTGCTAAACGAAATAGATTATGTCACAACAAACACAGGCGTTATTTGATATCATTCTTGCCAATATTGACCATGGTGTAATTGTCTATGATGCCAACAATCTGATTCAGCATGTAAATCCGGCATTCGAAAGAATGACCGGCTATACAGCAAGTGAGGTGCTGGGAAAGGACCTGGGAATACTTGTATCAGGACAGGCGGACAGGGCTATCATTTCCGCTATGAGGGGATCTATAGATACTAAAGATTGCTGGCAGGGGGAAATAAAGATTCGCCACAGAAATGGCGGGACATGTCTTTTTAATTCATCCATTCATATTTCACCGGGGCAAACAGGACAACCTCATAATTATGTCACGATTATTCGTGACGTAATTGAGAATCGAGACTTAGATAAAGACGTCAGGCATAATACTCAATGCAATTTATTAACCGGTCTACCTAATCAACATTTATTTAAGGACCGCCTGGAACAAGTTTTAATCACTTCCAAAAGGGTTAACAAGTCTGCAGCCATACTTATATTCGGTTTAGATCGTTTCTTCATTATAAATGACGGCCTTGGTCATGCTTTCGGTGACTTATTACTCAAAGCTGTGGCATTGCGTTTGAGAGGCTGTTTTCGTGGAAGTGATACAGTTGCACACATTGAGGGTGATTGCTTTGGTATAGTGTTGCAGATGACAGCCACTGACGATGGTGTTACCATTGCGGAAAAGATACTCAAAGCTATCAAACTACCATTTGAAATCAAGGGACAAGAAGTTACTGTAACAGCTAGTATTGGTATCAGTCTTTATCCCACCGATGATGAAAACGTTGACAAGCTGATTGCGTATGCTAAAAGCGCCATGCGTCATGCCAAAAAGGGAAGTGGTAATAAATATCAGTTTTTCTCTAACAACATGAATACGAAAGCTAAGAAGCGGATTGAAATGGAATGCAGTCTGCGACGGGCTATTGAGCATAAGGAGTTCATTCTTTATTACCAACCTAAGGTCGATGCCGAGTCGCAACAAATTGTCGGTGCGGAAGCATTAATGCGTTGGCAGGACCCTGAGAATGGTATAATTTCTCCTGCAGTTTTTATTCCCGTAGCCGAAGAGACCGGACTCATCGAGCCTATTGGTACATGGGGGCTTCGGGAGGCGTGCCGTCAAAACAAACAATGGCAAGATAAGGGTCTACGGCCGATACGTGTATCAGTGAACGTTTCAGGCCGGCAATTACTGGCAACAGACTTTGTGGACAAAATAAAGGTTGTGCTTGAAGATTTCGGCTTACTTTCACGTTACCTGGAACTGGAAATCACTGAAAGTCTGCTTATGGATAACACAGAAGACAACATTAACAAGCTACAGCAGATTCGTGATTTGGGATGTCATATCTCCATTGATGATTTTGGCACCGGTTATTCCAGCTTGAGCTACTTAACCCGTTTCCCAATTTCCGCTCTCAAGATTGACAGGGCTTTCATCAAGGAGGTTGAGAGTAGTAAAAACGCAAGCGAAGTTGCCCGTGCTATCATCGGTTTGTCACAAGGACTCAAGCTGGAGGTAATAGCCGAAGGCGCAGAAAATCTTAAGCACGTCGATTTCTTGCGTCAAAATGGCTGTGACACTGTGCAAGGTTACTACTATAGCCGCCCGGTACCAGCGGAAGAGTTTGAAGAGCTCCTTTCTATTGTATTTATTAAATGGTAGTAGAACCAGCATAACGATTCCTCATAAACGTAAGCTGCATTAGGACATTATGCCTTCGATTAAATAAGACCTGGAAGGGCGTCGTAAATGCGGCAGTTTATTCGATATTCTGCCAACTAATCAACGGAATCTATTCACTTTATTCATACGGTATGAAAGCTACTCTTAAGTGTTCGTCATTCATTGATTCAATTGATTTCTTAACCCTGGATACCGGATCTATATTCTTATATCTGGATAATGAATTTCTTTTTTGTTTGGGATTCATCTTGATTCTTGACAATGGATTTCTTGTTTCTCTGGGATTTAGTTCCAGAATTTCTCCTGTGACGTTTGCTTCAAGATTTGCGGTTGAACTTATCCTTATTATTCTTGCCATTTGCTCAGAGGCATTATTAATGTAAAAGTGTTCCCTTCCTTCTGCCGTTAAGTTATACTCGGTAATGCCATAATGTGAACCTATTTTAAATGTGATATTTCCATCAGGATTTCTTTCGAAAAATTCCATTGAGTTTCCTACCATATTCATCAAGTCAGAGATTGAAGGGTAAGCGCTTTTGATTAAAAACCTTATTCTTTCTTTTTCTATTTCATTATCATTCATAGGTAGGCCTTTTTCTCTTCGTTCTTTGATTTTATCTTCAAAAGAAAGGCAGTAGGACGAATGGAAATGATACACGGCCATATTGTTGTTTTCATTCATCAACCTGTCCATAAACTGAACATCAAGTCTTGATTTGGTAATATAGCGGTCATTTATCTTTCTTTCTGCTTCTTCCATGTATCCGATTTCAATCCATTTTTCATGGTGGGGTAAATATGTCCAGCATTCCTCTATTTGTGAATTGCTTATGAGTTTCCTCATTTCTGATATTCCCTCTTCTTCGTTTTCGTATATTACGGTTTTGTATTTATTCTTGTTATTAACAACAAGTTCATTGATAATTATGTGTTCTTCACTCTGGTATGTTTCTTCAACAGCTAAAGAGACATGACTAAGACTGAGTGTAAGAATAGATACACAAGCACATAGTATTATAATTCGAAATGTGTTAACCGGAATCCGCCAGTGTTTTGGTGCATAGCGTTTGATTGCTTCTAATTTCGGGAATATTCGTTTCTTCGATGCAACTTTATGCATTGTGTCGTTTGAATATCCAATTTATGAAAATGATTATTGGGTGAAGTTGAGACAATTATGTTTCATGCTTATAAGGTAAATTTAAGACGGTATCTTGTATTTATCTGAGCCTATATTGTATAAATCATTCCCTTTTGTATCATTTACGACAATGGCAGGAAAGTTATCTACTTCCAGCTCACGTATGGCTTCCGGCCCTAGGTCTTCAAATGCGATAATTCTGACTTTCCTTATTGTCTTTGCTATCAGGGCGGCTGCACCACCGACCGCAGCAAGGTAAACCGCCTTGTATTTTCTCATGGCTTCTATTACTTCTTGAGACCTATTGCCCTTTCCGATTGTTCCCTTAAGTCCCATCTTAATAAAAGCCGGAGTATATGTATCCATCCTGTAACTGGTTGTTGGACCTGCAGAGCCAATCACCTGTTCTGGTTTAGCAGGGGAGGGGCCTACGTAATAAATCAATTGTCCTTTTAAGTCGAAAGGTAAATCTTTGCCTGACTCAATCATTTCCATGAGTCGCTTGTGAGCAGCATCTCTTGCAGTGTATAATATCCCGCTGATCCTGACCTTATCGCCGGCCTCCAGCTTTTCGACATCAGAATCACTTAGTGGTGTTTTTAAATTAATGTATTCTCTCATAGGTTAAATTACAACACTTTTAGGCCTGTGTGAATGACATTCTATATTCACTGCAACCGGAAGGCTGGCAATGTGACAGGGATAAGTCTCTACATGTACTGCTAATGCCGTTATCCTTCCACCAAATCCCTGCGGGCCTATCCCAAGTTTGTTAATCTTTTCCAGTAATTCATCTTCTAAATGAGCGATATTGATGTCTTTATTATGAATGCCCACGGATCTTAAAATTGCCTTCTTGGATAATAAGGATGCGTATTCAAAAGTTCCACCAAGTCCAACACCAACAATTATGGGTGGACATGGGTTTGCCCCGGCAATCTTTACGGTTTCTACTACGAAATTTATCACACCATCACGTCCCTGTGCCGGCGTAAGCATTGCAGTGCGGCTCATGTTTTCGCATCCGCCTCCCTTTGCTATGAACGTAATCTTTAATTTGTCACCCGGAACAATATCTGTGTGAATAGCTGCCGGTGTATTGTCACCTGTATTTACTCGATCTAAGGGGCTTCTTACTATTGACTTACGTAAATAACCATTTTTGTAACCCCGTCTAACCCCTTCGTTAATGGCTTCTTGTAAGCTTTGTCCCTCAATCATGACGTTCTGGCCAATTTCAACGAATACAACAGCATATCCTGTGTCCTGGCAAACAGGGACTTGCTCATTTTTGCCAATTTCTGCATTTTCTAATAACTGCTTTATTACTTCCTTGCCCAATGGTGATTCCTCTTTATCCAGGGCATTTCTTAATGAAGTTATGAGGTCATCTCCCAGGTTATAATTAGCATCTATACATATTTTTTCGACGGTGTCTGTTATTTCTTCTGTATTAATTTGACGCATGAAAGTTTACCAGCAATTATGGGATTATGGAGTATAAAGTAATTAAAGTGAGATGTTTAGTATCTCTGTTTGATCGTAGATATACGTGAAAACGAAGCCGCAATGGTCAAGAAAGTAGTTTGCCATACAAACTATATAATGAATTAATGCCCCATTTTATTCTTTTTTTGTTCATACATTAATTTTTCTGCACGGTTTATCAGTCCTTCGACGGAGCATAATTCCTCTGTATTGTAATATGCTGTTCCTACACTCAGTGATAGATTGTATAGACGATTTTCATGTTTATTACGATAATTTAATTCTTCTTGCAAACGCGTAATAATAATTTCATTATTGGCATCGAAAGATTCTATTGCAATGGCCGTGAACTCTTTTTCTCCATGACGGCCTATAATATCTGAGTCACGAAAGACTTCTTTGAGTATATTGGCGGTTTCAATCAGCGCCAGGTCTCCATATTGATGGCCAAATTTATCATTGATTTCCTTAAGACCGTCCAGAGCGACAAAAAAGAGTAACATCCCACGCTTTGTTCGCACCGCTATACTTAACTGTTGTTGGGCGAAAAGCATGAAACCTTTTCTGTTATACAAACTCGTTAGATCATCAATAAGTGACAGGGAGTGTAATTCTACCCGACCCTTATGCCGCATGATGGCATATCGTAAAATACGTGACAGTGAATGGCTCTTAACTTTTCCCTTGACCAGATACTCTTCGGCGCCTTTTTGCAACGCCTTAATAGCCATCGTTTCATCATCCATACCCGTCATTACCACAACCGGTATATCCGGCGCACGCTCGCAAACCCTGGTAATTATGTCTAATCCCTGTTTATCAGGTAAAGATAAATCCAGCATGATAATATCATAATTATCATTTTCAATCTCTAATAATGCTTCATTAAGCTGTTGGGCGTGTGTCAGCTCATAATGAACATTCTTAATTTCTTTGATAAATTCTTTGATAAGAAGTACGTCTTCAATATTGTCCTCAACATAAAGAATTTTAATTATTTGATCGTCCATTTTATTTCCTCGCCATCCTCTATCTTTATCGCGTGGTTGCAACCGTTGGAATATTTTGAAAATGCGGTCAAGATACTTTTCATCAAAACCTGTACCATTACTATATTCTGACCCGAACTCTTTTGAAGTCCGGCCTCTGTATGTTATTAAGTGATATATTTCGACATTTTGAGTTAATTTGTCCTCTTTGTCAAATATCTTTTTTTATAAGGAAGCGGTAGTAAAAGAAGCGTCAACGGCTAACCTGCCATTATTAATTTCAACTTCTACACATCAAGATGGTGTGGCAGTGCTGGGGATTCTTAGAGATGAATACTTTATGGATTCGGAAAAAAGATAAGGACTCAAGGCTACGCCCTGAGTCCTTATGTGTAAAAAGTAGCGGGGACAGGATTTGAACCTGCGACCTCCGGGTTATGAGCCCGACGAGCTACCAAGCTGCTCTACCCCGCGTCTCTACTGATTCATATTATATCAGCAGGCGTGATCTGTCAATTAGAAAATTTTATATGAGAGAGCTTTATGGATATGGATTTGACCGGTTAGTTTGTAATTGACAGGTTTTATGCCTTTTTGATATAAGACTACTACTAAATTCTCTTGTAAACTTACGGGAGAGAAGGCATGGCAAAGATAGAAAAAACTGCTGCAAGAGAAATACTTGACTCCAGGGGTAACCCGACAGTCGAAGTTGACATAATACTGGATGACGGCACAATTGGCCGCGCGTCTGTCCCTTCAGGCGCATCTACAGGCCGTCACGAAGCCTGTGAACTGAGAGATGACGATCCAAAGCGATATCTAGGAAAGGGTGTTACCAAAGCAGTCTGCAACGTGACAGAAAAAATAGGCCCGAAGATAAAGGGCATGGATCCTTCAGAGCAGAAAAATATAGATAAACTTATGATAGAACTCGATGGTACGGAGAATAAAAGCAGCCTGGGCGCTAATGCCATTCTGGGAGTCTCTATTGCGATAGCAAGAGCGGCAGCAAACACATCAAATAAACCGGTATATAAGTATCTTGGAAATGACAATGCCAACATCATACCGGTACCGATGATGAATATAATTAATGGCGGAAAACATGCCGACAATAATCTTGATATACAGGAATTTATGATCATGCCGGTTGGAGCTGACTGCTTTAAGGATGCATTAAGGATTGGGGCGGAAGTCTTTCATTGTTTAAAAAAGATTCTTAATGCTAAGGGATATAACACAAATGTAGGCGATGAAGGCGGCTTTGCCCCGGAGTTAAAGTGTAACGAGGAGGCATTGGGTACTATAATTGAAGCTATCAATAAGGCCGGTTACGAACCGGGCAAAGACGTGTTGCTGGCGTTGGACGTAGCGGCAAATGAAGTTTATGAAGATGGAGAATACGTTTTAAAGGCGGAAGAAGATCCTGAAAAATCTATTGAGGGCATGATCTCATTTTATGAACACCTGATCTCTAATTATCCTATTTATTCTATAGAAGACGGTCTTTCAGAGGATGATTGGGATGGCTGGAAGGCGTTAACAGAAAAACTTGGCAGCAGGGTTCAACTTGTCGGAGATGACCTATTCGTTACAAATACAAATAGATTTAAAAAAGGCATAGATTTGGGCATAGCCAATTCAATATTGATCAAACCTAATCAGATAGGCACAATTACAGAAACCATACAAACGATAGAAATGGCCAGGTCAAAAGGTTATACCACCGTCATATCACACCGCTCTGGAGAAACGGAGGATACTATCATATCTGATATTGCAGTAGCAACCAATGCAGGGCAAATCAAGGCAGGATCACTTTCCAGAACAGACCGCATATGCAAGTACAACCAGCTGTTAAGGATTGAGGAAGAACTCGGCAGTAATGCTGTCTATGGTAAAGCTTCTTTGAATAAATTAGCGGCTGAAAGGAGCTAATTTATATGCTAAGGCGTTTCATTTTTACTTTTTCTATAGTAGCTTCCATAATAATTATCTTCTCAGTTATTGTTACACAAAAAAGGGAAGAAAGGAGAGCTCTTGAAACTAGACAAAAAGAGCTTGCCAGGAAAGTAGATTATTTAAGGAAGAAAAACGAAGAACTCAAAAAAGAAAATAAAGCACTCGTTAATGACCCAATACAAATCGAGAGAGAAGCAAGAGATAATTACGGATATACCAAAGAAGGAGAAGTCACTTACAAGAAATACAAATTTAATATTTCAGAACCTGAGAGTGACGGGGCTGAGAAGCTAACTGAATCGAGCAGATTAGAATCATTCTTATTCGAAGGAGATTTCCCGTGGCAGGTCCCTTTAGGCTTAATACTGATAGCCACACTGTTTTTATTGCTTTCTTACAAATATGAACGTTAAAGCTTATATCGATGAAATTGTGAGTGGCGCCAGGGAAGCATCGCGCCTGATGGCCATTGCCAGTACGGAAACAAAGAATGCCGCACTGGAGCAAATGGCTCACAATCTCACTAACAGCAAAAAAATACTGATGGTGGAAAATGAAAAAGATTTAAAAGCTGCTGAGAAAGATGGATTGTCTTCCGCTATGATAGACAGATTAAGACTGACAGATTCACGTATAGAAGATATGGCAAAAGGTATAAGAGAGGTCATAAACCTCGGTGATCCTGTTGGAGAGATAATGGAAGAGATTGTGCGTCCAAATGGCCTGCAAATACAAAAGATCAGAGTCCCGATAGGCGTCATAGTCATTATTTATGAATCCAGGCCAAATGTTACAGCGGATGCGGCGTCTCTTTGCTTAAAAACAGGCAATGCGACGATACTTCGCGGCGGCAAAGAAGCATTACATTCTAATATAGCCATATACAGGCAAATAAATTCGGCGCTTGAAAAGGTCGGTTTGGACAAGAATGCCATTCAGGTCATTGAAACGGCTGACCGGAAAGCCGTTGACTATCTTCTCAAGGCGGATGAATATGTAGATTTGGTTATCCCCAGAGGCGGAGAGGGTTTGATACGAAATGTAGTTGAAAATTCCACTATCCCAGTTATAAAACATTATAAGGGTGTATGTCACGTTTATGTGGACGAATTTGCTGATTTGAACATGGCCAGGGGAGTGTGCTTGAACGCTAAGCTTCAGAGACCCGGCACATGCAATGCGATGGAGACCATGCTGGTACACGAGAAGATATCAGGGACATTCCTTCCGGATATTTTCAAAGGTATGTCAGAATCAGGCGTTGAATTGAGGGGGTGTGAAAAGAGTCGTAAGATACTGCCTGAAATGAAACAGGCTACAGAAGAAGATTGGTCAACAGAATATTTAGAAAAGATACTTTCAGTAAAGATTGTATCATCCATTGACGATGCTATCAGACATATCTCTGTTTATGGCTCTTCACATTCGGATGCCATAATAACTGAGGACAAATCCAATGCGAAGAAATTTACAGACGAGGTTGATTCTGCTGCGGTGTACGTAAATGCATCCACACGCTTCACAGATGGTTTTGAATTCGGAATGGGCGCTGAGATCGGCATCAGTACAGACAAACTTCACGCCCGCGGCCCGATGGGCCTCAAAGAACTCACATCATACAAGTACATCATACACGGCACGGGGCAGATCCGTCGGTAAAGGCCGTTAAAATAAATGATATAGATAAGACAATAGAACATCAGTTGTTTCCATATAACTAAACAAGTTTTTTTAGAAATTTTAGGAATTTCACTTGAAAAATGCTTTAAAGTAATATAAATCATGACTATGTTATTGGAAATATACAGCAGCCGTATATTTAACTGCTATTCGGCCCGCTTGCGGGCCGAATAGCGTGGAGATGAGCCGTTGTCAGGGTAAATCCGTATAACGAGTTATACGGATTTACACCTCGATCAGTTCCATTGACTGGTTAATGCGGGCCGCATAACCAGTCAATGGAACTGACAGAATCGCTGCCTAATACACTTCGTGATTAGACAGCGATTCTGCAGCTCATCTCCACGTTATATGGAGGATGTATACTATGAATAAGGCAAGAGAAGCGGCTACCGCTGAGGTAAATAGTAGAATTAAGGTGCATACGAAGAACATCGAAAATAGAAAGAAAGGTACAGTTAAATCATCTCCTGGCTTTTGTAGAGATATTGAAGTATATGCAAATGAATATAGAGTTGATGAGAAAATAATTATAGAAGGAATCAAAGGAATATATAACGCATTAATTAAAACGGGGAATTATTCAATAGCAGCTAGGATTGCTAAAGAGCATGAAATTGACTGAAAGCTAAGGAAATTGTTGATCCTATGACATTATATTTTAAATTAAAATGGAGAGTAAAATGGTACAATTATCGGTTGATGAAAAAAAATTAAAAAATTTATTAAAAGAAACACTTATAGAGGTAATTGAGCAGAAAAGGGATATGTTCCACGATATTGTTGCAGAAGCAATAGAAGACATTGCCTTAACAAATGCAATTAAAGAAGGAGAATCCACCGAATCTACAAGCAGAGAAGAAATATTTAACATTATCGAGGGGAAATCTTGAAAATTGACTTTAAAAAAAGTTTCTCCAAAGACCTTAAAAAAATTAATGATAAAAATATTTTGAAGAAGGTTAAAGCGGTAATTGATATGATTGAAAACACTACAAACCTAATGGAAATAAAAAATATTAAGCAACTTACAAGTGGTAGAAAATACTATCGAATCAGAATAAGTGATTACCGTATGGGGATCAAACTTGAAAATGAGATTGTAGTTTTTGTAAGATTTCTTCACCGTAGAGAAATCTATAGATCGTTCCCTTTTTAAGCATAAAAAAGTATAACCAAACGCTGAAGCTAACCCCTATATCTTATGCGGTGTTCATGTTTTTAGTTTCCTTTAATATTTTATTCTTAAACATAGCTCTATCCGCCAAACGGGGTAGCTCACCTCAGACGTTAGCGCGGAAAGACCGGGATGGAAAGCAAATGTGGCGCAGCAGAATTCTTTGCGAACAAGTTGAAAATCCCGGTAGCGGCCACCTTGGAGCAACCTCCAAGCCAGCTTCAGGCGGCGTACACCGTGGCGAGTGTCAAGCATTGCTTCCAAATAACTTTTTTAAATAGTTTTTTATTTCTACAATTGGTATTGCCTTTTGAGCGCTTGGCGCTGTCTTCGGAACACTTGATGCTATCCTTAAGACACCGGGTACTGTTACCCGAACACTTGGTTCCGGTTTTTTCGATAGTTTCTCTATGACATTCTCTACTTTTTTGAGATCATTTATATTTGTTCTTCTAATCTTTAAAGTATCTTTTTCTTTATAAACCCCCTTGTTTAAATTCTTTTTTGAAGATTTCTTTTGTACTACTGATTTGGTTTTTGTTCTCTTTTCAGAAGGCTTTTTCTCTTGGCCGGTACTTTTCTTCTTCGATGTTGTTCTTTTTGGAGAACTTCCAGTCTTCTTAACTGATTTTTTTCCTGTCTTTTTTGTTTTGCCATTTACCATAAATCTCTCCTTAAAGAAAATTCCAACATGTTCATCAATCGAAACATGTAGCTTCACGGCTATTATTTTTAATATCGACTGAGAAGTCTAAAATTATTTGATGGTATGATAGTTTAACCTATTAGCTATGACCTCTAAAAACAAGTATATTGCAATTCGTGAATGCTGAAGGTAAAACTTCAGGGGTGAATAAACCGTAATGTAATGAATTATTCGCTCATGTCAATAGAAATCCAGGCAATACGGGCAAGAAATTAGATACACACGCCAGATATCTACCTGTCCCCGCCATAAAACTTTAAAGATTATTGGATTTATCAGGGTTTAATCCTCATCATTACCACGCCTATAAAAATGCATGGTAATGAACAATATGGCGAAGGAACAATAACCTACTGAGAAATCACTTGCCACCCCACATCCAAACACACTAAGCACACCATTAGGCGTAATCTCATATGCATGGATAATGCCTACAAACGAAAGTAACGCTGCTCCAAGCGACCACATACATGCTGTTAAAAATTTCTTTTCAATCAAGAAAACTGAGATAGAAGCAAGTATCATAGACGTAAAAATAAAACCCCTTTCCAGCGATATCATTCCGTGAATGGCCAGGTTATTAGCAAATGCATTCTTCCCGAGTTCGAATAGAGTAGTGCCTGCTGACCGGAGAGCACTCTCAACCATTAACAATCCCCATGCCGCAATCGCAGGGAAGAGGCCGATGGCAACTGCCATGGCATGACGTTTTGGCGTTTCTTGAAATGCCTGAGCAACTATTACAATCCCTATCCATAGCAAAATTCCTATTCCGGCTTCAAGAGGCACTACCTTCAGAATAACGGTGATCAATCCGCTTAAACAAATGATCGTTACAAAGATACCGTTTAAGATTGAATACCCCGTCCTGGCGCCAATTGCCTTCCAACCCGGATGGCCTATATATATAGTCGTGGGAAAACAACTGCCGAACACTGAAGCCACAACCGAACCAATTCCATTAGTCAACAGTGATGAAGAGGTGTTGTATTTATCTCCAGCGGCATCGGCGCTCTCAAGATTTTGTAATGAACCCACGACGTTAAATACCCCCATCGGAATAATGATAGAAATATATTGAAGTATGTATTTACTTTGAATCAATTCAATCATGCTTCCACCACAAAAAAGTGGTGGATAAAAGTGAACTAACCCATTCTTATTCACAATACTTTCGCCATCCATATAACCCAATATCCAGGCTAATCCTGTACCAACTCCAATGGCAATCAAACCTCCCGGCAACCCTAAAGGGAATCGCACTTTTGAAAAATACTGGACAAGTATAAACGCAAGTGGAAATAAGGCTATTATTGGTTTTTCAAATATTCTAAATGCAAAATCCATAGAGATAAATGTAATAGCAATTCCTGCTAGAGTAGAGAGTAAAGCTGCTCTTGGCGTAATATGTCTCAGCCACCCTCCGACTAATGCCCCCAGCATCTCTATTATCCCACTAAGGAAACAGGCAATCATGCCAACCTTCCACACCAGGTATGGGTCACCCGTATCCTTATATACCGGAGCCATTATAAAAAAGATAAAGGCAAAAAGGCTAACCGTATTTATTCCATAAGGTAATGCTGTTATGTCATTCCTTTTTGTTTTGATTGCAAGCCTTCTGGCCTGCCATGAGTAGAAAAGATTTCCCAAAAGTATTGAAATAGCTGCACCTGGAAGTATCATCCCGAAGACAAGTTCATCAGGCATGCCACACAACGATTTGCAAAAACTCACGATGAGTATTAACTGTACAAGATTATCAATGGCAAGGCCAAAGAATCCATCTATATCCTTCTTAACAAATAATGGATAACTCATTGTCTTTTTAAACTTGCTTTCTACTATTATTGTTTGTTATATTGAAAAATTATGACGAAGAAGGATCAACTTATCGAAATACTATATAAAGCTCTGGATAGTGAGGAAGAAGCAAATAGTCACTTCTATACTTATACTATCAAGTCACTTAAATATTACAAATGGCTAAGTGAAGACAAAAAAGAGAAGGTAAAAAATATAATAACAAGATTAAGGGATGATTCACAAAGACATAAGAACATGATAGAAAATTTAATCCAACAAGTACAAGAAAGCGAGAGAAATGTATTCTAAAGAATCACTTTCAGAAATTTTTCAAAAGATTCTACAATTTGAAGAAGACGTTAGCGGTTTATATGACGATTGTATTAATAAACTTACGGATCAGGATATTATTGACGTCTTAAACTCTATAAGCAAGGAAGAGAAAGGACATATAGAACTCGCAAAATATCTTATTGGGCTAGTCAAAGAATAATCTTGGATATTGAACAATTACGATTATTTCTATAACACGTCAACTATTAGCACCCAATGTAGCCTTAATAAATTCTCTAAATAAAGGATGTGGATTAGTTGGTTTCGACTTAAACTCCGGATGAAATTGTACTGCCACAAACCATGGATGGTCTTTCAGCTCAATTATTTCTACTAATTCATTGTCCATCGTAAAACCACTGCAGATCATTCCTTCAGGAGCAAAGATGTCCCTATATTTATTATTAAATTCATACCTGTGCCTGTGTCGTTCAGAAATCACATCCTGTCCATAACATTTATGCGCAATAGTGTTTGCCTCAAGTCTGCACGGTTGCGCACCCAATCTCATAGTACCACCCATTTTCTCAATATTTTTCTGATCTTCCAATAGACATATAACAGGATTCGGTGTATCAGCATCGAACTCAGTACTGTTTGCGTCTGCAAGGTTACACACGTTTCTTGCAAACTCTATAGCTGCGCAATGCAGCCCTAAACACAATCCAAGATATGGAATTTTGTTTTCCCTGGCATATCTTACCGCTTCTATCTTCCCCTCAATTCCCCTCTCCCCGAATCCACCCGGTATTAAGATACCATTACATCCTTGAAGAAGTTTCTCGGCGCCCATCTTCTCAATATCCTCAGCCTCTATCCTTCTTTCCTTCACCCTTGCAGCATTGCCAATACCTCCGTGTGTTAATGCCTCATAAACCGATTCGTATGCAGATTGATGCCCGATATACTTGCCGACTATGGCTATTTCAGTAACCTTCTGTGGATTCTTCAGTATCTCCATCATATTGAGCCATCTGTCAAGGGTGCCTCCGTTTGAATCTAATCTAAGTTTCTTTAAGATTATCTTGTCAAGCCCCTCTCTGACTAGTAGTAAAGGAATTTCATAAAGGTAGGGTTTTACATCTGTTTCTTCGATTATTGATTCTTTGTCCACGTTACAGAAAAGTGAAATCTTCTCTTTTATTTCAGAGGAAAGCGGTTTTTCCGTTCTGCAAATCAATATGTCCGGCTCGATTCCTGCCTGGCGCAACATACCAACACTGTGCTGAGTCGGTTTTGTCTTTATCTCATCTGCGGCCCGGAGATAAGGTATGAGTGTCAGGTGTATATACAAAACGTTCTCTCTGCCTATTTCCCTGCCAAATTGTCTAATGGCCTCTACAAACGGCTGGCTCTCGATATCTCCAACTATCCCGCCTATCTCAGAAATTACTACATCTGTATCTGCAGTTGCCAGCTTACGTATACAATCTTTTATTTCATTTGTTATGTGAGGTATCACCTGGATGGTCTTCCCCAGATATTTTCCCTCCCGCTCTTTTGTTATTACTGAGTAATAAATTGAACCGGTAGTGCAATTACAATCCCTATTCGTAACTGCATTTGTAAACCTTTCATAATGGCCCAGATCAAGATCTGTCTCCGCACCATCTTCAGTAACGTAAATCTCTCCATGCTCAAACGGGGCCATTGTGCCAGGATCAACATTAACGTAAGGGTCAAATTTCTGTAAAATTATTTTGTGACCATGGCTCTCTAAAAGCATGCCAATAGACGCAGCATTTAAGCCTTTTCCGAGAGAAGAAACAACACCGCCTGTAACAAATATGTGCTTTGTCATATACAACCCTTTCTTGAATCAACTACAGGTTTCGCAGATTTTGTCTCATAATAAGAATGCATTCATTAAATTCAAGGTAGTACGTCAATGGTCTCCAAGGCGGTACTTATCCAGGAATCGTTCAAAGTCCTCAGGTGTGTCCACACCGTCACACATGTAAGGCGTGACGACAACCTTAATTTTATATCCATTTGAAAGAACTCTAAGTTGCTCCAGTTTTTCCAGTTCTTCTATATCCGGTATTGTCAGGCTGGAAAATGTCAGTAAAAAGTTCTTATGGTACATATATATACCAAGATGTTTTAAAAAAAGAAATGATGCATTATTTCCGGTACTAATTTCATCTGATGGTTTCTCAAACATGGAAAATTTAGAATTAATATTTCCATCCCTGATATACGGAATTGACGCCCTGGAGAAATACATAGCATAGCTATCTTTATCTATAACGACCTTTACCGCATTTGGATCCGTAAATTCGTCCATAGACCTTATTTCATTTGCAAATGTACAAACCACCGCTTCCTTTTCAGCGTACATGGCTTTAATCAAATCATCTATCATACTTCCTTTGATGTCTGGTTCGTCTCCCTGAACATTCACAACATAATCTGCATCCAGGTTGGATGCTACCTCAGCAATCCTGTCCGTACCAGATTTGTGATACGTAGATGTCATTCTAACACATCCGCCAAATTGTTTTACCACTTTGGCAATACGTTCATCATCTGTAGCGACGATAACCTCATGAACATTCTTCGCCTCCCTGACTCTTCCATATACATGTTCAATAAGATATTTTCCAGTAAGTTCCTTTGCTTCGCTTTTAATTAATTTACCTGGAAGCCTGGTCGATGCATATCTTGCAGGGATAATAGCTACGGTCTTTGGCATACTTTCTTTTTATTTAATTGTATTTTTACTGTTTAACCACGTTTTCTTCCGAAATATATATGATCTTTTCTGTTTCTTATGTTCATTGCGTTTTTTCAAAAAATCATATTATAACCGTAAAGAGCATACAGTCAACTAAGTAAAAGAAGTATAAAAGAAGTATAAATTTTCAACAAACATTTACTAAATTTCTTTTATATATACGATGATATATTTCCTTGCAAACTTATAAGTCGCCTGACCTTCATAACTTATAAATCTTATAAAACTATAAAAAGATAAAGTATGCTATGGGCACACTAATTGCGAACTATATTCTCAGGTTGAGGAATTTTAAAACCATTTAATAAGGAGGGAATAAGGCTATGTTGGAAAAATTACAATACAATTGGGGCAATGATACGGATGTTCAAGAATCGAAAGGATTGGTCAAACTTAATAGTAAGAAGAAAAAAAGCTTAAAGGGAAGTATAGTAATACGACAGAACATGCAATATACAATAATGAATTTGGTTAGTATTTTTACAGATGAAGCGGACAAAGTTTGTACGAACAAACACATTGCCAACTTAATTGCTTTAAACTCGCTGAATGATTACGTAAAAGAGAATGTAAATAACTTAAAGGTTACTCTGTAGTCAACTCAATAAAGACGTGACTATAACCTTTACTCCGGCAAATTCCTGATAATTTCCGCACTTTCGGCAAGGTTTAGAAGCCATGGACTTATTCTTGTTTGCACTTTCTGTGCGGTTACAAGCTTGACAAGATCTTCTTTTACTTCACTGAATTTCTTCATATTTCTTGGTATTCGCTTTTCTATCTTAATTATATGGTATCCGCTATCCGTCTTTATTATTTCGCTCACTTCTCCATTTTTCAAATTTGCTACTGCTTTTCCCATAACTCCTTGTGGCCCAAACGGACGCATTTTGCCTCCACGTGAAGCAGAATTCCTATCAACAGACTCCTTTTTTGCCAGTGCCTCAAAATCAGCGCCAGTTCTAATTCTCTCAAGGGTTTCTTCCGCATCTTTCGAAGTGCGAAACACAATCTGCCTGGCGAGGATTTTCTCCCCGAGTTCTTCCTCATAAGCTTCATGCAATTCTTCGTCTGTTATTTTTATAGTTTGTTTTATAATTTTTTCAGCTAATATTTCAGCTTCTACTTGACCCTTGGTAAGTTTAAACATCTTTGCTATATTTTTTCTGTACTGATCTAAAGTTAGCTTGGCCTTTTCGAGTTCACTTTTAAGGGCCTCTTCGTCCTTTAAGCCACCTTTTTTCATTTGTTGATTGATCTGGCCTTCAACAAGATATTCAATCCTGCTGGCTATCTCTTCTTCTGTTACCGTAACCTTACTTTTACTTGATTCCTGCTTCACAAGTGTTCTTCTGATTAACAGATCAAGTCCCTCTCCCCCATACATTTCTATGAGCATGTCAGCAAGTTTGTCACGGCTTAGCTCTTCACCGTTTACTACTGCTACTACATTTTTGTCTACCTTAACGTCTGAACCAAGAATCACATTATTACTAATCATGCCGAGTGTAAAAAGTATTGCACCTAATATAAAAGCTATGTTTTTCATGAAACTATCGTTCCCTTAAAAAGTTACCTGAATAAGGTTAAATTAAATGATGATATATATGAGGAATATGAACCTCGTTTAATTTGAAAAATAACATAACATAGGAGTACGTTAGTGTCAACTTCATTTATACTTGGCACTTGAACAATAATTATCCATGATAATCTATTCAGGAGAAGGCAGGACTTGTTTTGCCTAAAATAGTGGAGTGTTTATAACAAAATATTGTCAGATCAGTAGCAGGCTATAAGCCGAGTTCTGTTTTTGATGACCATTAATCTAGTTCCGATGTTACCATCGGAATCAAGCGGCTTACCCGGAGGTTTAAAAAGCGGATCACTTTATTCCTCTCTATTCAGCCTTTCTCCCAGTGGGGTTTACCATGCCTTTCCGATCACCCGGAGAGCGGTGGGCTCTTACTTTAATCCACATTAATCAGCGGACCCGCCTTTTCACCCTTACCCTGTGAGGTAAATGGGAAAATTATCTCAACAGGGCGGTATGTTTTCTGTGGCACTTTCCTTGGGATCACTCCCACTCCGTGTTACGGAGCACTGTATCCTATGGAGCTCGGACTTTCCTCTTCATAGACTACACACATATTTGTAGTCTATGCAGCGGCCATCTTGCCTGCTTCTGAATCTTTATTTTTCTTCAAGATAAAGTATACGGCTGCAACTTTGGCAGAAAACCAACTCTTTGCCGCCCATAAGTAAATTTAATGTTTGTGCAGTGATGTTCATAAAACAACCGCCACACACATTACCCATTACGGCAACGACTGCTTTCCCGCCTTTTATGTTTGATAACCGGTTATAATGATATAAGGTATCTTCATCCAGGGAGTCTATATATTTTTTTTGATCATTCTGTACCTTTTCAATTTCAATATCAGTTTCTCTTACATCTGCATCCACACTCTTTATGAGCTCTTTTAAACTTTCCTCTTCACGTTTTAAATTTTCTGTCAATTCACTATACTCTTTATTCACTATCTCCAATCTAGACATTGTGTTCAAAATCACATCCTCCAGAATAGACATGTCTGCTTTCTTGCTACCTATCTCGGAACATAAAGCGGTATATTCTTTATTTGTTTTGATAGAGTTCAGTTGAACATTATACTTGCTTATTTCCCCTTCATCAGTTTTCAGGTCAAGTTCTTTTCTATCAATTTCTTTTTGTACTGATATCTTTTCTTCGCGTTTCTCTCCGGAAAGAATTCTCTTCGCTTCTATCTGATCCTTCTTTTTCTGTACATCCTGTTTCCTGCATTCTGTATATTTTTCTAATTCATTTATCTTGTTTTTTAATGACTGTAATCTTTTTAATACTTCAATACTCTCAATCATTGCGGCTTCCTGTTTCCACGAAATAAATTGTTTTCATTATATACCTTTTATTTACTTTCTCCGACGCTATCTAAAAACCCTTCCAGCTTTCTACTCCTGACAGGATGCTGCAGCTTCCTCACAGCCTTTGCTTCTATTTGCCTAACCCTTTCGCGGGTTACCATAAATTTCTTCCCAACCTCCTCAAGCGTATATGTATAACCATCTCCTATGCCATAGCGAAGCTTGATAATCTCACGCTCACGATACGTAAGCGTATCCAGTACACTTTCTATCTTTTCTTTAAGCATCTCTTGTGCAGCCGCAGAAACAGGGGATTCTGCTTTATCATCTTCTATGAAATCTCCAAATGCGCTATCAGCGCTTTCTCCCACGGTCCTATCAAGAGAAATCTGATGCCTTGAAATTTTCAATACCCTTCTGGCTTCAGACACAGATATCTTCACTTCCCTTGCAATCTCTTCAATACCAGGTTCTCTGCCGTTCTCTTGTAACAATTTTTTTGATACATTCCTTATTTTACTCATTGTTTCAATCATATGTACGGGTATTCTGATAGTTCTGGCTTGATCGGCAATTGAACGGGTTATGGCCTGCCTTATCCACCAGGTAGCGTAAGTACTAAATTTGTAACCTCTTCTATATTCATACTTATCTACTGCCCTCATTAATCCGGTATTCCCCTCCTGTATAAGATCAAGAAAACTTAAACCTCTATTTCTGTATTTTTTTGCAATACTTACCACCAATCTCAGATTTGCACTGGAAAGTTTCCTCTTAGCAATTTCATGTTCTTTATAAACCCTTTCGATAGATTCGACACGTTGTTCTAATCTTTCAGGAGTTTCAAGCGCCATATCCTCAAATTCACTTAGCCTGGTTTTTAAGTCTCTCAATTTACCATTTATCTTGTCACGCTTCTTATGTAGTCTAATCTGTCTCTTAATATTATTCATTTCAGAAGAGATTTCCTGCAAGCGCTTCATTATCGGCTGTAGTTTTTTAGTGCGAATGTTCAGTTCCTCAATAATTGCGGAGCCTTTTCTCTGGCGGTTTCTAATATTTTTAAGAAGCCTATACCTGTCTTCTGCAGATGTGTTTTTCAGCTTTAAATGACTATAATCTTCTCTATTTTTCTTTAAGATTGTTCTTAATACTTTTGCGTGCACTGGAAACTGTTTAAGAAGTCTTTCTTTATGATTCTCAAATTCAACATTAATGGCTAAAGTGCGGTCAAAAGGCAACTCGCCATTAGTGATATCCTCTAAAATCTTTAAACAAACCTCCTGCGAATAGTCAGATTTAATTATTTTTCTATGAAAGCTCTTTCTAGTCATCTCTATTTTCTTGGCTAAGGCTATCTCTTCCTCACGAGATAATAGAGGAATCACCCCCATCTGTGTTAAATACATCCTTATAGGGTCATCAATCTTATCTGAAGCGCCTAATGCGACAGAGGGTTTTGCATCAGTATCTTGTTTTAATTCTTCGTCGTCTTCTTCCGTATCTGCCGCATCGCGAGTCTCTATCTCCGATTCCTCAATAAGATCTATGCCCAGCTCATCCAACATCATCAATATTTCATCAATCTTCTCAGGTCTGACAAGGGTATCATCCGGCAGGATATTATTTAATTCTTCGTAAGTTAAAAATCCCTTTTCCTTACCCTTTAGTACAAGTGTCTTAATTTTTTGACTCGTTTTTTCCATTAAAGAGACTCCCGTTTAATAAAAACCAAAAGTTTTTCTATCAAGATTTCTTTAAAGCATGAAAAGCTACACTATTTTTATGAAACCCGTCAAGCAATTGATCAACTTCCTGTTCGTACCCTTTTGATCTATCCATGTCTAACATTTTCTTTCTTGTTTGTTCCAGACTTTTCCTGCTTTTTCTCTTTTCAATAAATTGAATACATTCTTTAAGTATTTTCTCAGCGCTATCAGTTTGGTCGGCAATAAGACTTTCTTCTATAGATTCTTGTTTTGAAATTATATCAATTAAATCTCTACTTATTTCAGAGGTATTCAGCATTGGAAAAACATCGTTTAATATTACCTGTCCCTTTTGAGAATAGATTTCATATATTCTTTCCACAATACTCCTGATTTCTTTATTTCTAAAACTATCAAAACCTATATCCGCCTCTACCTTTCTTATTAAATCATTCCGGTTTATCATTATGCTCAAAATGGCCATTTCCACCTGATAATCGCCTGATTTTAATTTGTTTAAATTGCCGGTTTTTTGTTCATGAAATTTGTTTCTATCGATTTGGCCACTTTTCAAAGCCTTAAACCTGGTCAAGTGATCACGCAGGATATTTTCCTCTATAGACATCTCCTCAGCAATCCTCTTAATAGTTAATTCACGCTTTACAAAATTAGGAATCTTCATGGCCGTTGATAGAACATCGTCTATTGCCGATGTTTTACCGGAAACCGAAGACATATCCCATTTCGTCTCCGAAAGTTTTATCTTAAAGCCGAAGAAATCGTATGCCTTTTCCACCTGTTCTAAGAAACTCTGCCTGCCGTTCTTGACAAGAAAGTCATACGGATCATAGTTCTCGGGCAAGAGTACAACATGTACATCAAAATCTTCTTCTATAAAGATATCCAGATTTCTTTCAGAAGATTTCTGCCCTGCAGTATCCGCATCAAATACAAGAATCGCTTTATCACAATAGCGTCTTAATAACCTTACATGTTCACGTGTTAAAGCAGTGCCTAGCACCGCAATTGCCCAATCTATCCCATATTGATGCGCCATTATAACATCTGTGTAGCCCTCCATAAGCAATACCTTACGATTCCTGATCATAGACTCTTTAGCTAAATTAATTCCGTAAAGTGTCTTGCTTTTATTAAAAACCGGTGTTTCCGGAGAGTTAAGATATTTAGGCAGAGAATTGTCTAAAGCCCTTGCCCCAAATCCTACAGGTCTGTTTTGGGAATCGAAGATTGGAAACATTAATCTATTACGAAAACGGTCGTAACAAGCCTTATCCTGCTTGGTTATAACAAGCCCTGCTTTTTCAAGTACTTGTGTATTCACGCCCCATTCTTTTGATTTGTTTACTAAAGAATCCCAGTGATTAGGAGCGTATCCCAACCTGAATTTATTTATTGAATCATCATTTATCAATCTGTTTGAAACGTAATCCCTTGATTGTTTACCATCTTTAGTTTTCAACAGCATATCAGTGAAGAAACTAGTTGCTTTTTCATTAGCCTCATACAAAATACTTGTGTTCTGAGACCTTTCTTTAGTATTAAAAGAATCAATCCTGATATTCGCCTTATCAGCAAGCGCCTTAACTGCTTCTGGAAAGGTCAAAGCCTCTTGTTTCATCAAAAAGTTAAAGACTGTTCCGCCCTCTCCGCATCCAAAACACTTATATATCTGCTTCTCGACATTAACAGTAAAAGATGGAGTTTTCTCATGATGAAAAGGGCACAAGCCCAGGAAGTTTCTGCCAGTTCGTTTAAGTGCAACATAATCAGAAACAATATCTATTATGTTCAAGGACCTTTGTATCTCAGAGATTTTTTCTGGTGGAATAAAAGAAGTCATAATTTATACGGATTGTACAAAATATATTAAAATTATCATATACAATATAAAAGTCAAGACTTTCTTAAGATTTTCTATAAGCCTATCAGTTTAAAGTATTTATATTTTCTGCCATACTCTAAAAAAAGTATCTGTTCTTTTGCCGGAAAGAGATTTCTTCGGACTATTTTTTACATAATTATACAACATATACCATGTCGGTCAAGTCTACTCTACTATATTTTGATTTATCATGATAGCAAAACCACGTCAATTACTATAATGGCTTATAAGCAAATGACTTAGACATAATTATAAAGAAATTAAAAAGATATGTTTTTATGGTAATGTAAGTCATTGGAGCATAAACGTGTATTTATGAAAGGGTTTTTATTAATCTACATTTTTGAGAAATCTTTATTGTTTATACATTTTATTTGGAACTTTTGTTCCGATATTGCAGACAATCTCATATGGTATAGTACCTATTAATTCCGCAGCCGATTCAATCGAAATAGCTTCATCGTTCTGGTTTCCATATAACGTAACTTCACTTCCAATTTCTACATCAGGAAGATTGCTTACATCTATAAAGCACCTGTCCATGCATACCCGGCCGATAATTGAAGAGCGTTTTCCATTTATGAGTACTTCTCCCAAATTTGAGAAGTACCTGCTAAAACCATCTTTGTACCCAACAGGTATTGTTGCCACGGTTGTTTGTTTCAATATTTCAAATGTTCTGCCATAGCCAATAGTACTTCCTGAATCGAGGCGCTTAAGGTTGATTATTCTTGTCTTTAAGCTCATAGCTGGTTTTATGTCAATATTTTTAGAAACATAAACCGAGGGAAAGATTCCATAAAGGATCAGTCCCGGTCTTACCATATTAAAATATGAATCTGATAAGTCTAATATAGCCGCACTGTTAGCGGCATGTATCAAAGGAATTTTTATCTTTTCATCTTCAAGCTCTTTGACGGCTTCTTTAAAGATTTTATTCTGTTCATGAGAAAAAGATTTATCCTTTTCATCAGATGAATTGAAATGAGTAAATACCCCTTCAATTTCTAAATTTTCAATTAACTGTAATTCTTTTATAAAGGAAAGCGCCTTGTCTGGTGATACACCCGATCCCCCCATGCCAGTGTCGATCTCCACATGAATCCTGGTATTACGGCAATATCTTTTGGCAGTTTTAGATAATTCTTTTGCTATGTCAAGATTGCAAACTGTCACTCCCAGTGAATATTTTAAGACATCCTCGATTTGTTCTGACAAAACAGGATTTAAGACAAGTATGGGTATATTGATGTTACTTTTCCGGAGATCTATGCCTTCCTCCGGAAAAGCCACGCCAAGCATATCGACACCATTATCCACCAGTGTCTGGCTGATCTTAACAGCTCCATGTCCATAAGCATCAGCTTTGACAATGGCGAGGATTTTTGTTTCACTGCCCACTTTTCTCTTAACAGCTTTCAAATTGTGTGCTATAGCATTGAGGTCAACCTCAATCCACGTAATCTTTTGCAAAATATAAGTTCCTCTCGATACAAAAAGATAACTAACTGTTCACGGGGGTATCATGGGATACCCAGTGAACAGTTTCTGTAAACTTAATATGCAGCCATTTTAATTCCAATATATGGAAATACAATGTTTTTTAAAAATTAGTTGACGCATTTTAGATACAGGCTAAAATCTATAAAAAAGAAAGGGGACAATTATGGGATTGGTTGTAACGTTAAAGATTACAGAAATAGACGAAAACAGAATGGTTATGAAACGTTCCAGATTTCCCAAGGCAATGGGAATAATGATGCTGTGCATAAGCTTCGTTTTTATTGTTATGTATATAGCGGCAAAGTACCATCTAGAGTATTTGTACCATTCCCCTAGCATCTTAGATAAAATGTTATATTTTGCTATCATATCTTTTCTTTTCGGCTTTCCCATTCTTGGGTTCTGTTTACTCTTTTATGATAAGAACATAATAGTAGATAAGAAACTCGGGGAGATTTGCATACGGTTTAAATTCCTGTTCATCCCTATTTGGCGGATTAGAGTCAAATTTACTAAAATAGATGAAATTATAATAGAAAATGTATGCAATAGTAAAACAGTTGCCATGCACAGGGATGCGGCAAAGGGAACGGGTAAAGGAATACGAGTTGGATACTGGCTGATGAGTTTGAAGGGTAAAGACCTGAGAAAATTTTACTTCGATAGAAATCCTAAGAAAGAAGAGATTCTCTCATACGCAGAAAACCTCTCCCGCCTGACCTCAAAAAAGGTTGTTTTGATTGAGCACTAACTAACCCCTAAATCATTTATATGCCATACTTTCTCATTGCTTCCGTATGTATTCACAGATATAATATTTTATTTTAATTTGCAATAAATTTTATAGATTAAGTAAACATTTTTGGAATCTTTATTACACAAATATTGCTGCCTGTGAAGCAGTCCCCGGGAGCAACTCAAGTTCTGCATCGGCTTAACTTGGACAGCTTTATACATTTTAGTACAGAATCCAACACAATGGCTAAACTAAAGATTGGTGTAGTGCCATATATGAATGCGAAACCTTTTATATATGGTTTGCAAGAAAAAGCTGACAAAATAGATATTGTATATGGCGTTCCCTCTGCATTACCACAAATGCTTGAAAATGATGAATTGGACATAATCTTAATGCCTTCTATAGGCTACTTTAGGGGCGCCGGTTACAAGATTATCCCCGGAAGCTCCATTGCTTCAAATGGCCTGGTAGAAAGCGTAAAGCTTTTTATTAAAGCGCCTTCGATCGATAAGATAAGGACTGTTGCCCTGGACAAAGACTCTTTAACTTCCTGCGTTCTCACAAAGATCATTCTTTCGAAAAGACATTCATTGAAACCTGAATACATAACCCTGTATGACAAACGGAAAATTTATAACGAATACGCTGATGCATTCCTTGTCATTGGTGACGATGCTATGAAGGTACGTGAAGAGGGTTTCACCATCTTAGACTTAGGACAGGAGTGGAACGAGTTAGTCGGGTTACCTTTTGTTTACGCAGTATGGGTAACAAAGTCGGAATCCCAATTACAAGGGATCAGCGAACTATTAATTGATGCAAAAAAATATGGCCTGAAGTTTGTAAACGAAATAGCAGACACTGAAGCAGAGAGGCTGAAAATGGGGAAAAACCGTTGTCTCTGGTACCTCAAAGAGTCAATTAAATATAATTTAGGCGAGCAGGAAATACGCGGCCTTAAATCTTTTTACGATTACGCCCTGGAAATTGGAGAAGTTAGAGAAGGGGTTGAGATTGAATTCTACAATGAATAGTGTAATTGACAAGGCATGTTCCCAAAAGAGGTTGTCTTTCGAAGACGGCGTAAACCTCATTGGATCACATGATTTGATAGGCCTGGGAACTGTCGCAGACAGACTATGCCGGCAGCTTCACCCGGAGCAATACAGAACCTACGTAGTAGACCGCAATATAAACTATACTAATGTCTGTACTTCAGGGTGTACGTTTTGTGCTTTTTACAGAGATAAGGGAAATAAAGATGGTTATCTGTTGTCTAAAGAAGAACTCTTTAAGAAAATTGAAGAAACAATATTCCTCGGCGGCACACAAATCTTGATGCAGGGAGGGTTGCATCCGGATTTAAAGATTGATTTCTATGTTGATCTTTTACGGTCTATCAAAGAAAGATTTGACATACACATTCATTCTTTTTCCCCTCCGGAAATAATTCATTTCTCGACACTGAATGATCTGTCGGTAAAGGAAGTCCTGTCCTCATTAAAGGATGCAGGTCTTGATACTATTCCCGGCGGAGGAGCCGAGATACTTACCGATAGATGCAGGGGCATACTAAGTCCTCATAAATGTTCTGTAAACGAGTGGCTGCAGGTGATGAGAGAGGCGCACTTGTCAGGGATAAAAAGTACCGCAACAATGATGTTTGGTCACATTGAAACCCTGGAAGAGAGAATCGTACATCTGGATAAGATCAGGCAACTCCAGGACGAGACCGGTGGATTCACGGCATTTATTCCATGGACATTCCAGCCAAAGAACACGGCCCTGTCAGTATCTTCAGAAAAAAGAACCGGCTTCAAAATTGGCGGATTTGATTATCTCAGAACACTCGCTGTTTCCCGTTTATTTCTGGATAATATCCCTAACGTCCAGGCATCATGGGTAACACAGGGTTCTAAGATTGCACAACTTGCATTAAAGTTCGGAGCAAATGATCTGGGAAGCACAATGATTGAGGAAAATGTGGTAAGGGCGGCCGGGGTGGATTATCGTTTGAAGAAAGAGGAGATGATATCATTAATAGAAGACCTGGGTTTTGAGGCGATGCAGAGGGACTGTTATTATAATATTCTGGAAGGAAGCCAAATATGAAAGATGAAGAATTTTATGAAGACGATAATTGGGATGAAGAGGACTGGGAAAGATTTCTGCAAAAAGCTGATGTTCGTAATGCAAAATACATAGAACTGTTCGAAACCCTGCATAATCATCCCGATTGTGATGGCCTTATAGCGAAAGAGATGGGATGGGATCATAAAGATGAAGATTGCGATGATAAGAATAAATCGTGTGACAATTGTGAAAAAAGTAACGAATGCCATATATACGAAATAAATAAGATTTTTGATAATTCTATTGGATATGATGAGACTACAGAAAGAGATGTCGAAGATGTTAAAAAGATTACGGCTTATAAAAAGAGTTATGAATTTTGTATAAGACTGAGGAAATATTTTAAAAACAGTAAAGGAATAGATACAGATGAAAACATTATAGAGGCTATTTCTGCATCATCTATAGTTTCGGCCAAGATAGCAGGAGGTCACGGCATGGGCTATGAGAAAGATTCGCTATGCGGAAATATAGCAAATTGTAAACGTTCATTAAAAAATGCCAGGAAATGTATTTATTCGCTTGAGTTAGTAAGGGCAAATGCATTATTTCCAGAAAGTGAAATGAATATTTTGATCAGTGAAGCAATTAAGGTTGAACGTGAGGTGATCAAATGGATTGAAGAGTTACGTTCAAAAATATGGTGGCGCTAAGTTCATGTCTGGGAATTTCAATGTTGACACAAATAATGTAAGGGCGTACCCGCCCGAACGACTCAGCCCGCCCGGATGAATCCGTTCGCCAGCCCGACGTACTTGAGGCTGTGTCATAATCAAACGACAAAAGGAGGATATCAGTGGTTCTTCATTAAAAAGAAATAAAATTAAGCCCATATCAAACTGTTTTCTTGTGAAGTACGAGTATTTTTCATGGATAGTCTAATAGGCAAGAAGATCTCCTCACTTATACGGTACAGAGCCGTCCTATGAATCCCTTAACACCACCAAACAATGTGATCATTCGCGCAATGTTAAAACAGGTAGCGGCAATAGATAATTCTGCTTGCACGCCTTCTCTTCCGCGTAAAAGAAAGTTCGTTATCCCAAGGTTTCTCTTTATGTGACCAAACGGATGTTCAACACGCGACTTTCGTCGTTTGTAGACCTCCTGTGACTCTGACTGCTCGTATTGTCGTTCAAGTTTCTCTCTAACTTCTTCCTGCAATAATCTAACAATCTTTCTTCCACTCCGAGCATTGGTACATTCGTCATAATTAATGCATTGCTTGCAAATGTCAGCATCGTTTATACGATACGCTATTGACTTGCCAGACTCATGCATTCCAGCATAAACAAGTTTATGGCCTTCCGGGCAATAATAACAGTCCAGGTCTTTATCGTAATCAAATTTGTCCTTACTAAATGGTTTGTCTTCACGATTATGCAGTGCCTGACGCTGCGATGGAACAATTACCCTTGTACCTCTTCGGTCTATTCTCTCCAGTTCTTTCGTATTTGCATATCCAGCATCTCCACAACATATCTCGCACTCCTTGCCCGTAACCTCCTCTGCCTGTGTTATCTGATTTGAAAATTGGTTTCTATCATTTACGTCACTTACTACATCCGCATGAGCAATAAGACCATGTTTATCATCCACTACACTCTGTACATTATAGCTTGCATGTGTGCCCTGTATACTTCCCATCATGGCACTCTCCGGATCTGTCTGGTTTATAGTCTTTAGTGATTTCCCTTGTTCTTCCTCTTCTTTAAAGCGATTCAAGATATCTTGTATTCTGAACCTGTATGACTTATTATTAACAAGCTCCTTCTTCATCTTTACCAGAGATTCATTAGCGTCTTCTTCCTGATCTATACGTTCACATTCCTCAAAAAGCTTACCCGCCTGTACCTATTCGGGCAGGTCTATGTTCTGATCTATTTCTAACAACTTTCTCTCATATTCTTTCTTGGTATAGTTTCTGCCTCGTCCTGCATTTGCTCTGATTTTTGCACCATCTACAGAGCTAAGCTCAGCTTTGCAAACAATACATTGCCTTCTATCAAATCCAATTCTATACACATACGTACACACTTCTTCAGTACCCCATTTAACGACTTCTTATTCTTGCGACGAAATTCTGATACCGTCTTATAATCCGGCTTCAGTCCTCCCATTAGCCATATGAATGACAAATTATGATGTATTGCTCGTTCCAGCTTACGGCAACTCTTCCAACCGTAGGAATATCCATATACAAATAATTTGAGCATAGTCTTCGGGTCATACTCAGCATTGCCAACCTTATGCAAATTAATTTCAATACCGAGATCTGCTAAATCAAGTGTCTCTATAAATGCGTCATATGCTCTTACAGGGTCTTCTTCACTAACATATTCCTCTATGCTTTTAGGCAATAAAGCCATTTGATTACGATTACCATATCTATATGCCATTGACATACCTCCTTGGGGTATATTATACTAAACTCTTCTACGCTATACTACGTTTTCTATCTTTCTTATACCTTAATTATGACACAGTCTGATGCACGTACTGAATGGTACGTTCGGGCGGGAAGGCTCGTCGGGTAAACCCGCCCGGATGAATCCCTGCCCGACGAATGGCAGGTGGGCGTTCGGCCAGCCCCCGTCCGATTCCCCGGCACGGGCGGGCGATACTCATTCTGGCGGGGACGGG
>ERZ1292630.731-Hain-H41-02um-R3-731-length-33511-cov-8_pt1 | contig 33511 bp, 25 predicted proteins | sample MGYA00564408_ERZ1292630 | MGnify/ENA primary metagenome ERZ1292630 (study PRJEB36523, sample SAMEA6512641) | groundwater metagenome | collected 2019-01-08 | study: AquaDiva: Metagenomics assemblies of 32 groundwater samples
TCCTATATTAAGAAACTGGGCCGGAAACCCTAACACTATTTGAATTTCAAGACCACAAACGGATGAAGCTGGTGCCGCAGAGAACTTGAAGCCAAACGCCACATACAGTTTTACGCAAATCCGAGGTTAAAGTCAAGCGGTTACACTGGATTTATGAATAAGAAAAAGGTAATTGTCTCAAGATACTTGAAAATTTTGTCGTAATCGTCAAATATGTCATTAGTGCAGTATTTCTTTATTTATTCTAAACTGATGAAAATGGTAGGGATGTAGCAAATGATTAATGGTAGTTTTGAAACCGTTATCCTTGCGGAGGAAATAACTAACTTAAAGCCTCCTCCTATGTATAAAATTCTGTTATTAAATGATGACTTCACACCAATGGAATTTGTTGTGGAGGTACTGGAAGTATTTTTTTCTATGAATCAAGAGAAGGCGATACAAATAATGTTGAAGGTTCATACAGAGGGGGTTGGTGTGTGTGGTGTTTATCCAGGTGATATTGCAAACACGAAGGTTAACCAAGTTGTTGCATTTGCGAGAAGAAATCAGCATCCACTCAGATGTGTGATGGAGGAGAATTAAGATGATTGCACCAGATCTGGAAGTCAGTTTGCATATGGCATTTGTGGAATCAAGGCAGAAACGCTACGAATTTATTACTGTGGAGCATCTGTTACTGGCAATGCTGGATAATGCAAGTGCTGCAGAAGTATTGAATGCCTGTCTGGTAGATATTGAGGATCTGCGAGCGTTACTGCTGGATCATATCGCGCGCCATACGCCTGTTATTAATGGCGAAGGAGATGTAGATACTCAACCCACTCTGGGTTTTCAACGTGTTATTCAGCGTGCTATTTTGCATGTCCAATCCTCCGGGAAAAAAGAAGTAACGGGAGCTAATGTCTTGGTATCCATATTTGGTGAGAAAGATTCCCACGCAGTGTATTTCTTGCAACAAAAAGGCGTGACACGTCTGGATGTGGTGAATTATATCTCTCATAATATCCGCAAGGTGCCGCACGAGAATGATGCAAAAACAGGAGAAGGTGAAAATGAACATGAGCAAAACATGGGTGGTTTGCTCGAGAACTATACCGTTAATCTTAATGTCCTGGCATTAACCAATAAAATTGATCCTCTGATTGGTCGTGAGAAAGAGATTGAACGTGTTATTCAGACACTTTGCCGTCGTCGTAAAAATAATCCATTGCTGGTTGGAGAAGCGGGCGTAGGGAAAACTGCTATCGCTGAAGGACTGGCAAAACGTATTGTTGAAGAAGATGTGCCGGAATTGCTGTTGAAGCATCAGATCTACGCATTAGATATGGGTGCATTATTAGCGGGCACTAAATATCGGGGTGATTTTGAACAGCGATTAAAGTCATTGCTCAAGCAATTGATCGAAAAACCGGAAGCTATTTTATTTATTGATGAGATTCATACCTTAATCGGTGCTGGTGCGGCATCTGGCGGAGTTCTGGATGCATCCAATCTATTGAAGCCCGTATTAAGCACAGGGCAGTTGAGATGTATTGGTGCAACTACTTATAGTGAATATCGTGGAATCTTTGAAAAGGATCATGCGCTATCCAGACGTTTCCAGCAGATTGAAGTTAACGAACCAAGTGTTGACGAAACCATCGCGATTTTACGTGGACTGAAATCACGCTACGAGCAACACCATAAAGTGAAATATACAACAGGTGCACTGATTTCTGCGGCTGAATTATCTGAACGCTATATCAATGACCGGCACTTGCCGGATAAGGCGATCGATGTATTGGATGAAGCGGGAGCCGCACAGCGAATCTTGCCCAAGTCTAAGAAGCGGAAAATAATTGGAAGAAATGAAATTGAGACTGTAGTGGCCAAGATTGCGCGTATTCCACCGCAGAATGTTTCCAGTAATGATCGCAATAAATTAAGAACGTTGGATCGTGACATGAAAGCGGTTGTGTTTGGCCAGGACGCAGCGATTGATTCATTGACGGCAGCGATTAAGATGGCCAGAAGCGGACTGGGTAACCCTAAGAAACCAGTTGGTTCGTTTCTTTTCTCTGGCCCAACGGGTGTGGGCAAGACAGAAGTGGCAAAGCAGCTGGCCTATGCGTTAGGTATTCACCTGCACCGCTTTGATATGTCCGAATACATGGAACGCCATGCGGTATCACGTTTAATTGGTGCACCACCCGGATACGTTGGTTTTGATCAAGGCGGCTTATTGACAGAAGCGATAGTCAAACATCCTTATTCAGTTTTACTGCTGGATGAAATTGAAAAAGCCCATTCCGACATTTTTAATATTCTTCTGCAAATGATGGATTATGGAACGTTGACTGATAATAACGGGCGTAAGGCTGATTTTCGTAATGTAATTATCATTATGACAACGAATGCAGGTGCTGAGGCTTTAACCAAAGCATCCATTGGCTTTACTAAATCGAAATTTGCCGGTGATGAGATGATCGACATAAAACGATTATTCACTCCCGAGTTTCGTAATCGGCTGGATGCCATCATTTCATTTTCTGCGCTGGATCAGGAAGTCATTTTGCGTGTTACAGATAAATTCCTGATTCAACTCGAAGCGCAGTTGCATGAAAAGAAAGTTGAAGCTACCTTTACAGATGGGTTGAAAAAGTATCTTGCAAAAAATGGCTTTGATCCGCTGATGGGTGCAAGACCCATGGAGCGCCTCATACAAGACACTATTCGCAGTGTGCTTGCAGATGAATTATTGTTTGGGCGTCTGGTTAATGGTGGTAAGGTAACTGTTGATATAGATCGTGATGAGAAGGTTGTATTATTGTTTGAGGAAGAAGCAGCCACCATTTAATTGTATTGGTAGTAAGTACGTCCAATTTCTGTTGATATAAGTATTGTTGTTATATTTGATGTCTCTTGTGAGAGCTGTCAGGATTCCCTGCAACTCTTACAAGAGACAATGTCCATCGCTCAGAATAGCGGATTCCTTTTCTTTTCATGTCTGCTTCATTTGATCTATTGTCTCTACTTCAGCGGGTAATGGTAATATATACATTTTTTCAGTTTCTAAAATTTTCAAAGGGCTGATTTAACCATGTTTTCGCAGAAACAAACGATAGAAAATGTCGATCCAGAGTTATGGCAGGCAATTAAGGGTGAAATACAACGTCAGGAAGATCATATTGAACTAATCGCATCAGAAAATTATGCGAGTCCCGCAGTAATGCAGGCGCAGGGTTCTGTTTTGACAAATAAGTATGCTGAGGGTTACCCAGCTAAACGCTATTATGGCGGCTGTAAATATGTCGATCAGGTAGAGCAGCTGGCAATCGATCGATTAAAGGCGCTCTTTGGCGCCGAGTATGTCAATGTTCAACCGCACTCTGGCTCTCAGGCCAATGCTGCTGTTTATCTTTCCGCGCTGAAACCGGGTGATACATTGCTTGGTATGTCGCTTGCTCATGGCGGTCATTTAACACATGGATCCACCGTTAATCTCAGTGGCAAGATTTTTAATTCGATTCCTTACGGTTTGCATCCCGATACGGAAGTGTTGAATTATGATGAAGTAGAGAGATTGGCTTATGAACATAGGCCAAAAATGATAGTGGCCGGTGCTTCATCTTATGCGCGGATTATCGATTGGAAGCGTTTTCGCAAGATTGCCGATGCGGTAGATGCTTATTTATTTGTGGATATGGCACATTATGCTGGCTTGATTGCAGCAGGGCTTTATCCAAATCCAGTAGGCATAGCTGATTTTGTTACCAGTACAACGCACAAAACACTTCGTGGCCCTCGCGGTGGAGTTATCATGGCCAAGCCAGAACATGAAAAAGCGCTGAATTCTGCTATTTTTCCACAAACTCAGGGTGGTCCGTTGATGCACGTGATTGCAGCCAAAGCGGTTGCATTTAAGGAAGCAGCCGGCAAGGAATTCAGAGATTATCAGGAGCAGGTGATTGATAATGCACGTGTGATGGCCAAAGTGTTGCAGAGTCGTGGCTTAAGGATAGTTTCCGGTCAGACGGACTGTCATATGTTTTTAGTTGATTTACAGGCAATGAATCTTACCGGTAAGCAGGCGGAGGAATCGCTTGAGCTCGCACATATTACGGTAAATAAGAATGCAATTCCAAATGATCCACAAAAACCATTTGTTACGAGTGGCATACGGATCGGCTCACCGGCGATTACAACACGTGGCTTTAAAGAGATAGAAGCGGAGCATCTGGCTAATCTGATTGCAGATGTACTGGCTTCACCATTGGACTCAGTTGTTCTAAAGCGGGTAGCAGATGAAGCAAAGCATTTGTGCGCGCGATTTCCCGTTTATGGTGGGTAAGTTTATTATCTGGGGAATGTGTCGTATTCTGAGATCGTCATGACTGGATCAACCTGATTAACAATACTACCTTGCGATATGAAATGTCCTTTTTGCAGTACTGATGACACGAGTGTAATTGATTCCCGTGTCAGTGAGGATGGTCATAAAATACGGCGGCGGCGGCGTTGTCAGGCATGTGATAAGCGTTTTACAACCTATGAAACAGCCGAGTTACGGTTGCCCCAGGTTGTCAAGCATGATGGCAATCGTGCCGAGTTTGATCGGAATAAGTTACTGACGGGATTTATGCGTGCACTCCATAAACGCCCAGTCCCTACAAGTGATGTCGATGCGGCGATTGATCGTATTATGCAGAGCTTTCTGAGCCTGGGGGAGCGCGAAGTTTCATCACGAAGTATTGGTGAGAGCGTGATGCAAGAGCTTTATAAACTGGACAAAGTAGCTTATATCCGTTTTGCATCAGTTTACAAGAGCTTTCAGGGTATTGATGATTTCCACGATGCAATAAAAGAAGTGACAAAACCTCAATTACAATCCAAAGATGTGATCTAGCGATGAGCCATGGCTGCTGCTTTCCCGGGATTCTGAATACAGGTACTGAGGCCAACAGAAATATCATAAATTTGTATAGAAATTTATGCAGGTATGTTTTCAACGTCTGATTATACCTTCATGTCTCATGCGCTGCAGCTGGCTGAGAAAGGGTTGTACAGCACAATGCCTAATCCCCGCGTGGGTTGCGTTATTACACTGAATGATCAGGTTGTTGGCAAGGGTTGGCATGAGAAGGCAGGACAGCCACACGCAGAAAGTAATGCATTAAATTCAGCCGGGGAATTTGCGTGTGGTGCGACAGCTTATATTACGTTAGAGCCTTGCAGTCATTATGGCCGTACCCCGCCTTGTGCAAAGGCTCTGATTCAGGCAGGTGTCACCAGAGTTGTCATAGCCATGGAGGACCCTAATCCAATGGTTTCAGGTCGTGGCGGTACGTTATTAAAACAAGCCGGTGTAGTTGTACAGACCGGTTTACTGCAAGCGGAAGCCCATGCACTGAACATTGGGTTCATTACCCGCATGGTGCATAAAAGGCCGTGGGTCAGACTGAAAATTGCAGCGAGTTTAGACGGCAAGACTGCATTGAACAACAGCGTAAGCCAATGGATAACCAGTCAAGCGGCGCGATTAGACAGTCATCGCTGGAGAGCGCGTTCCTGTGCCATTCTGACAGGAATTGGCACAGTAAAGACAGATGACCCGCAATTAACAGTACGGCACGTCAGAACTTGTCGGCAACCGAAGAAAGTGATTGTAGACAGTCGGTTAACTATTCCTATCAATGCTAAATTACTGCAAGACGGAGAAGTGCTTATTTTTACCGTCAATGCGGATGACCAGGAAAAAATAGATAAGCTAAACCGGATGGGCGCTGAAGTCATTGTTTTGCCGGATGCAAAAGGTGGAGTTGATTTAAAAGGAATGCTGGAGAAACTTGCAGAGTTTGAAATAAATGAGTTATTGGTAGAGGCTGGCAGTGGGTTGAATGGTGCATTAGTGAATGCAGGATTGGTGGATGAGCTCATCATTTTTCTTGCGCCACACCTGTTGGGTAATCATGCGCAAAGCATGTTGAAGCTACCTGAGCTGGTTCAGCTTGAACAGAAACATTCGCTTAATATTCAGGATCTGCGCATGATCGGGCCAGATATCCGGATAATAGCAAGGCTGTAAATCTGAATCTTTTCTATTCCTTATGCGGCTTTTTAGCAAGTTTGCGCTGTAGTGTGCGGCGGTGCATATTCAATATTCGCGCAGTGACCGAAATATTATTATCGTTCTCAGTTAAAATGCGATGAATATATTCCCATTCAAGTCGACCGACGGACAGGGGGTGTACACTGATTGGGATATCAGTATCTCCAGTAGTGCGCTCGAAAGAAGCCATGATTTCATCGGCATCTACAGGTTTAGCAAGATAGTGAGTGGCGCCCAGCTTAATGGCTTCGACCGCAGTAGCGATACTGGCATACCCTGTCAATATGACAATGCGGGTTCCAGGATCCAGGGACTTCAGCTTCTCGACTAGAACCAATCCTGATTCGCTGGATAGCTTTAAATCAACAATTGCATATTCAGGCGCAGAAGTTTCCGCAAGTTTCAGCGCATCCTCGATGGTGTGTGCCTGATCTACACTGAAGCCACGTTTTGTCATGGCTTTTGCCAACACATCACAAAAAACTTTGTCATCGTCGACAATCAATAAACTTGGATGTTCAGTGTTGTCAATTGATTGGGATTCTGTCATGGCGCTATTCGATTAATGGTAAAGTTACCTGAGTACAGGCACCACCTTTCTCTAGGTTAAATAAATGAACGCTGCCGCCAAATCGCTCTATGTTGGCATTGGCCAGGAACAGGCCAATGCCAAAACCTTGTCCGGGTGCCTTGCTGGTGAAGAATGCGCTTCCGGCGCGTTGTTTGGCCTCTGCCGATAAGCCTTCGCCGTCATCAATAATTTCCAGATGTAATAACTGATCATCCCAATTACTTTTGACTTCAATGCATTTGGATGACGCATCAGCTGCATTATTCAGCAAATTTAAAATAGACTGACTCAACAATTGATTGTCCATAATCTTGGGGGCAGGTTGTTTGCCGTGGCTTTGATAAGTGAATTTAACAGTAGGGCGTATTAGCTTCCACTTATCAAGTACTTGGCAAAGAAATATATCAACAGGTTGCTTGCTGCCAGCTTCAGCACGTGCCTGTCCAGCTTCGGCAAGCAACTGGGTCAATGTTTGCTTGCAGTGTGTGATCTGGTTTCGGAGAATACGAATATTATTCTGAAATTCGTTATCCTGCGTATATTCTTGCTGTAATTCACCGGCGACGACAGCCATTGTCGAAAGTGGTGTGCCCAGTTCGTGAGCGGCACCCGCTGCCAAGGTTCCCAGGGCGATGATCTGTTCATTACGCAATGCTTGTTCACGTGCCTTGGCCAGATCCTGATCGCGATCGCGTATTGAAATGCTCATCTTAACAACGAACCATGCGATGATTACAGTGCTTAAAACAAATGCAAGCCACATACCTGAAACATGCAAGGTAAACTCAATCAGATGATTACTGTGATCGTGAGGTAACGGCACATAATTAAACAGTAACAATGTATAGCAGGCAATGGTGATAATGGCCATTGCCCAGGTATACCGCCAGGGTAACGTGGCTGCAGCGATCGTTAGTGGCAATAGATAAAGTGAAATGAAAGGGTTGGTGGAGCCGCCACTGAAATAGAATAAGGCGCTTAATGCAAAGACATCAATCAGTAATTGTGAAAAGAATTCAAAATTAGAGACTGGCCATTTACGGTGTAAACGCAACCACGTTAATAGATTTAATATGGTCAGCAGTGCAACGACTACAATCATTTCGGTCCAGGGGATTTCGATTTCAATTAACCAATATACCAAGGTGAATGTTAGGCACTGCGCTAGGATAGCAATATTTCTCAGTAAGAATAAACGATGCAGGTTTTTACTAAGAGGAGATTGGCCGAGATCACTGAACATATATCAAATGTGAGAATTACTTTTCAAATAGAAGGTTAGTCTAGATTTTGGTGGATGACCATGCGACAAATTGTCTCAATCTGCCTAAATCACATGATCTTAAGAGAAGTGAATTATCAATAAGTGCTAATTAATAACACAAGTAGGGTTTTATAGGTAATTAATATTGAATGAGTTGTCAATCTTGTAGTCTATGTAAATTGATCTTGCATACGCTGAGATTTCAGGGTGCTTTATCCGATAATGCGATAACTGGAATCATGGTAACCAACAGTTTTTTCGGTTAGAATCATGAGCCGTTTTATCCAACGTCAATATGAATTTCTTGCCTGCTTGATATTACTCTATGATTCTTATCCTTATTCCAGATACCCGGCATGATAGTGCGGAGTATAAGCAGTTATTGGCACATCTTGCCAATCTTACCGGTATTTCTACGCGTGTACATACTGAAGTCGGTATTGAGCAAACATTAACAGAGATATACCTGATTGGCGATACTAAGGTGTTGTCTGTTGAAGATATCAGCAGCCTTCCTTGTGTTGACCGGGTTGTACGGGTTTCCGAAGAATATCGTGTACTCGGTCGACATCGGAATGATGACCGCCCAACATATTTTGATTATAACGGCGTCCGCTTTGGTCAGGATACATTGAATGTGTTTGCCGGATTATGTGCAGTTGATACAGCTGAGCATGTTGAAATGATGATGAAGGCGTTGCGGGATCATGGTCAGGTGTGTACCCGCATGGGTGCTTATAAGCCACGTACCAGTCCTTATTCATTTCAAGGACATGGAAAAATATGCTTGCCTTATGTATTCGATTTAGCAGGTAAATACGGCATAAAAGTAATTGCCATGGAAATAACACATGAATCCCACTTGGAAGAAATCCGGGAAGCACTCGACCAAACGGGCAATCCGACAGGCGTGATGCTACAGATCGGAACAAGAAACACTCAAAATTTTGAGCTATTGAAAATTGTTGGCCGTCAACAGAATTTTCCAGTACTGATCAAGCGAGGTTTTGGAATTACACTGGATGAATCTCTAAATGCAGCTGAATACCTGGCGTCAGAAGGTAATCGGAAGATAATCTTTGGGTTGCGTGGGATGAAAACGAATATGGGCGACCCACATCGTAACTTTGTCGATTTCTCGCATGTGCCGGTAGTCAAACGGTTAACACGAATGCCGGTTTGTATTGATCCTTCCCATTCAGTTGGTACCCGGGCAAGTTCGCCGGACGGTATTCTTGACATCATGCATGTGACGGCGCAGGGGATTATTGCTGGAGCGAATATGGTACTGGTGGATTTTCACCCAGTACCCGGCAAGGCGCTGGTTGATGGCCCGCAGGCCTTATTGATTAAGGAGTTGCCGCAATTTCTGGAAGATGTCCAGATTGCGCGAAATGCGTATGAGATGCGTGTAGCATTGGCTAAACGCTATCTTACGCAATAAAAACTTCCAAAGTATATTACTAGTTTTTCTGATTTGCACTCTTCAGTTTTAGCTGAATGCCATATTAAACAAGATCCCATTTTTTGGAGAATAACCAAATGATCAAAGTGCTACTCTCAAATCCCAGAGGTTTCTGTGCTGGTGTAGATCGTGCAATTGAAATTGTTGAACGGGCATTAATGATGCATGGTGCACCAATTTATGTGCGTCATGAGGTCGTGCACAATCGATTTGTGGTTGAGAATTTAGAGAAGAAAGGAGCCGTTTTTGTTGAGAATCTGAATGAGGTCCCTCAGGATAGTATTCTGATTTTTAGTGCACATGGTGTTTCTCATGCGGTACGACGGGAAGCTGCAGCCCGCAAGCTGAAAGTATTCGATGCAACGTGTCCTCTGGTAACCAAGGTACATGTGGAAGTGGCTAAGATGCGTAAAGATGGAAAAGAAATCATTATGATCGGACACCAAGGCCATCCTGAGGTTGAAGGTACCATGGGGCAGATTGATGGGGAAGATAAAGGCATGTATCTTGTTGAAACTGAGACTGATGTGGAAGTGCTGCAAGTTAAAGATGTTACTAATCTGGCTTACGTGACTCAGACTACACTGTCGGTTGATGATGCCGCCCGGATTGTTGATGCGCTGAAGCGGCGTTTTCCATTGATTACTGGGCCCAAGAAGGATGATATTTGTTATGCCACACAGAATCGTCAGGATGCTGTTAAGCAAATGGTTAGTAAATGTGATTTGGTAATTGTAGTTGGTTCTCCAAACAGCTCAAATTCAAATCGATTATGCGAAGTAGCGAGAAATGCTAATGTTGAGGCTTATATGGTGGATCGTGCCGAACAATTAAAGGAAGAATGGTTTGTCGGGAAACACCAGATTGGTATTACAGCCGGCGCTTCGGCACCGGAAATACTAGTTCAACAGGTAATATCGCGCCTCAAACAGATTGGCGTAGAGCAAACTGGTGAAGACGTGACGATAGAAGAACTGAGTGGTGTAGTAGAATCAGTCGTATTTCCATTACCCAAAGCGTGATTTAACATTCCACCCGGCTTGATAAGGCGTTGTGTCAAAAGGCTGGGGCTTCCCTGTCAATTCATTAAACAGAATTTCTGCACTCGCAGGTGCCATAGTGACGCCATAGCGAAAATGACCGCTGTTAACATGGAGGTTCTGAATAACTGGGTGTCGACCGATCGTTGGGATATTATCAGGCGAAGCAGGGCGTAATCCAGCCCATTGCTTTACTACAGGCATAGTATGAAGAAATGGTAGAATTGCGTGTGCCCGTTTCAATAAATCATCACAGGCAATATCTGTCGTTCGCTTATCGAACCCGACATCTTCCAAAGTACTGCCAATCAGTAAATGGCCATCCTGGCGAGGGATAATATATAAGTCCTCTTTCACAAGAATAGTGTGTATGGGGGGGACGCTGAATTTCAGTAACAACATTTGCCCGCGCATTGGTTTGATATCCAGATTGATGGCGTATTGCCCCAGAACTTCTTTACTCCAGGCACCCGATGTAACAATATAATGGTCTGCTCTAAACTTTCCACGCATTGATGTTAATGACTGTACCTGCTTATGTTTCACAGTAATGTCAGTGACAGCGCAGTCTTCAAAAATTTCCCCACCCAGTTGAATGACTCGATCATGTAGCGCCTGTATTAATCTTGGGTTACGTACTTGAGCAATGTCGGGTAAAAACAAACCTTGTTGACGGATATTGTCAATATTAATTCCAGTAGTAGAGATGTCTGATAGCAGGGGTTCTTCTATTTTTATATTGTGTTTTGAGCACCAGTAATGAGCATCTTGCGCAGCATATGGCGGCAAGACCAGCATGCCGCAAGTTACATATTCTGAATCAATCCCGGTAGTTTTATGTAGAGTTTTAGTCCAGGCTGGGAACAAGGTGGCACTATAACTGGTTAGGCGAGTGACTTCCTCGGAGTAATTCCATGGGCAAAGCGGTGACAAAATTCCGCCGCCTGCCCACGAAGATTCTTGTCCTATTTTGTTGCGTTCCAGGATTGAAATCCTCGCCCCTTGTTCCAGAAAGCGCTCTGCTGTTGCAAGACCAATAATGCCAGCGCCGATCAGGATGATATCTTGTTTCATTGCGGACTGATTACTTATTCATCTTTCTAGAAAATTAAGAAATCAGTTAATGAACTTCTAATTGCCGCTGAACAGAATTTATATAGTGATTCCATATGGATAGGCTGGTTATAACGGTCGATTGAATAAGGATATTAAGAAATCCTAAAGTTAAGAAAGATTATAGCCGTATATATTCGATGGGGTAGTCATACATTGAATAAATATGGCTCAAAGACGAATTTCACTGGAATTGTATATATGAAAAGAAATCATGCCATACAGCATTTAAGATCGAATGGATTTACATTGATTGAACTGATGATTGTTGTCGCAATCATTGGTATTTTGACAGCGATAGCTTATCCGTCATACCAGCAATATGTGATCAGAGCAAATCGTACAGCAGCACAGGCTGAAATGATGGATATCGCTAACCGTCAGCAACAATTTCTGTTAACAAATAGGAGCTATGTTAGTAAGGCTACTTTAGAACTAGGTGGTTATGCGCTTCCTTCCGATGTAAGTAGCAAATACAGCTATGCAATTGCTCTTGGGAATGCGGCAGCTCCTTCCTATACGATTACCTTTACACCAACTGGATCGCAAGCGAGTGATGGAAATTTGGTGCTTACGAGCGAAGGGGTAAAAACTCCTGCTGATAAGTGGTAGACCAAAAATGGCCAGCTTAATTTATACATCGGCTGCCAGTTCTTCAGTGCGTGGTGTTTCTCTGATCGAAGTGCTGATAACTATCGTTATTTTTGCTATTGGCTTGTTAGGGTTGGCTGGTTTGCAAATGCGTCTGCAATCTTCCGAAATTGAATCATACCAACGAACCCATGCTTTGATCCTGCTGGAGGATATGGCGAATAGAATGACTGCTAATCGTGCAAATGCAACGACTTACGTAACAACTGCTGCTGATCCATTAGGAACTGGGGATAGCCAATCAACTGCCTGCGCTGGCAGTGGTCATGATTTTGATGTATGTCAATGGAGTAATGCACTGAAAGGTGCTTCTGAACAGTCAGCATCATCGAATAATGTGGGTGCAATGATCGGGGCACGGGGTTGTATTGAAGATCTGGGAACGGGAGATCAGTTCTTGGTTACTGTTGTATGGCAAGGATTAACTCCAACTTCAGCACCGGCATCTGGTTGTGGTGCCGGGCTTTATAATGGTGCGGCAGGAACAAGTTGTGACAATGATTTGTGTCGACGTACTGTGAGTACAATTGTGCGAAATGCTGATCTGGGGTCGCCATGACTGAACAAAGTTTGTTAGCAAATACAGTTTATCCGGATTCTTCGAGAGATTGTAAGCAAACGGGTTTTTCACTCATTGAACTCATGGTTTCAATTGCATTGGGATTATTGATCATGACGGGTGTGCTTGCACTCTATCTGGATCTATCCAGGAGTAATGCAGAATTAGCAAAGATGAATCGGCAAATAGAAAATGGTCGATTCACAATTCAACTGCTCCAGCAGGAATTATGGCGTGCTGGCTTCTGGGACAGTTACGTTCCGCTATTGCCATCTGCTGTTCCACCCGCAGCTATTCCCAATCCGTGTACCGATTTTTCCAGTTGGAGCGTTGCTGATATTGCGGACATCTATATGATCCCAGTACAGGGGTATGTGGCGGGCAGTGTGCTCCCTGCAGAATGCTCAGGTATCGTCAGTAACCAGCAGGCTGATTCGGATGTGATCGTAATTCGATATGCCTCAACTTGTGTTGCCGGTGCAACCAACTGTGAAAGCTATGATGCGAACAAATTGTATTTGCAATCCCAATTGTGTGGGGAAGCAAGTCATGCGAATTATGTCGCAAGTGCAGCAGATCTGCCCGTACTGGATACGCCTGGCGCAAGCGTTTACAGGAAAGACTGTGTAACGCCTGTTAACAGACGAAAACTTGTTACTTCCATCTTTTATGTTCGGAATTATTCGGTAACAACGAGTGATGGCATCCCAACTTTAATGCGTGCTGATCTGGATTTAAATGGTGGAGTGATTGCCATGCAGTCTGCGCAGCCTGTTATCGAAGGCATTCAGAGTATCAAGTTCGAATACGGTCAAGATACCAATGATGATGGTGCCCCAGATTTTTTCAGTGATTGTGCGGCTTGTGGTGCAGTGGACTGGGCAAATATTGTAGCTGTCCGCATGCATGTGCTGGCACGTAATTTGGAAGTATCCACGGGGTATGTTGAGGATAAGTCTTACGTGCTTGGTTCCGTGATACTGGGGCCTTTTAATGACGGGTTTAAACGCCATGCCTATACCAGTTACGTTCATTTGGTTAACCCTTCTGGAAGGAGAGAGAGACCGTGAAAAATAAATGCTCTATCTCAGGTCAGCGTGGCGCCACGCTGATGGTCGGCCTCATTATGCTCGTTGTGATTACCTTGCTGATGATCTCAGCTTTTACGCTCAGTGGGAGTAACCTCAAGGCGGTAGGAAACATGCAATTCAGGAATGAGGCCATTGCGGCGGCTAATCTGGCGATTGAGCAAACCATTAATCTGAATTATTCGGTGCTGGATCCAGCCAGTTATCCATCGATCGTAAATATCGATATTGATCAGGATAATACGGATGATTATGCTGTTACGGTAAAAGCACCAACTTGTATGCGAGTAGTGCCGGCTCCTCTGGAAAATGCGAATTTGAGTGGTGTAAATGGTAATGTAACCAATACAACCGACTATTTGACATTGTGGGAAATCGAGGCTACGGCAGTGAGCCAGGCAACCGGTGCATCGGTTATAGCCAGGCAGGGTATCAACAAGCGGTATACGCAAGCCGAGTATCTTGTATCTACATGTATTTAAGATGGAGAATGTCATGTTAACACTATTAAAAAAATATTTATTTGCAGCGCTCTTGATTGGCATCAGTACAACTTCTAATGCAGAGGATATCGATCTATTTGCGGGCGTAGCGCCGCCCGATGATGACAACATTCCGAATGTACTGATTGTTCTGGACAATACGGCTAACTGGAATACTGCCTTTATTAATGAAATTGCAGCATTATCAGCAACACTCAATGGTTTGCCCGAAGGAAAATTCAGAGTGGGTCTGATGATGTTCAGCGAGTCAGGGGGGGGTAATGGTAGCCCGGACGGTGGTTATATGCGTGCTGCGATCCGTAAGATGGATGCGACAAAAAAACCACTTTATGTGAATTTAGTAAATAGCCTGCATGTGCTCAACGATAAATCAAATGGCGGAAAGCTGGGTTTGACCATGGCTGAAGCTTATTACTATTTTACAGGGCACAGTGCTTATGCCGGGCATAATAAGATTAAGCGGGATTTCAAGAATAATGACATAGCTGGCACTACAGCATCAGATGCCATTTATGCATTGGATGACAATGCATTTGAATCATCGAGCAGCAGTGTATATGAAAGTCCGATAGATTCCGGTTGTCAGAAGAATTTCCTGATTTATATCAGCAACGGTCCTGTGATGGACAATAGCTCTGATACATCACTGGCTAATTCCCATTTGGCGGCTGCGGGGGGCAGTACGGCACAAGTCAGTATTTCACCAGGCGGCTCTCAATCAAATGCGGCGGATGAGTGGGCACGCTTTATGGCAACTGCGACAGGCACCAAGGTCACAACCTATACTCTGGATGTGGATCCTTTAACAACCGGACAGGGGCCAGGGTTTACCGCGTTATTAAAGAGTATGGCGAACGAAGGGAAAGGGCAATATTTTGCAGTCAATTCATCTGTCGGAGGTGGTTCACAGATTGCTGATGCATTGAATAAGATTCTGTCCGAAATTCAGGCAGTCAATACTGTATTTGCATCTGCAAGTCTGCCTGTCAGTGTGAATACGCAGGGTACCTTCCTGAATCAGATATTTATTGGTATGTTCCGGCCAGATGCGGGTGCACTGCCGCGCTGGAATGGAAATTTAAAGCAGTATCAATTTAAAGCAAGTTTGAGTGGAAACAAGCTCGAATTGAACCTGGCGGATGCGGATGGCACTTTAGCCATAAACCGCGAGACCGGATTTATTACACCATGTGCGCGCAGTTTCTGGACACCGGGTATAGCGAATATGGATACCTACTGGGCTTTCAGTCCGCAGGGTTTATGTACAGCTGTCGCCAATTCAGAAAGATCCAATACGCCCGATGGTGACATCGTGGAAAAAGGTGCGGCAGGATTCATGCTGCGCGCGATTACGCCTGCATCACGGGCGGTAAAAACGTGTGATCCAGCCAGTTGTACAAGCTTAACCAACTTTGACGATGCGAATACTTCGATCACCCAGGCATTACTCAACGCAGCCAACAGTACTGAACGCACGAGTATCATTAATTGGGCGCGTGGCATGGATGTGAAAGATGAAAACAGCAATACGGTTACAACAGAAATGAGACCCTCGGCCCATGGTGATGTAGTGCATTCTCGCCCGGTTGCAGTTGATTATGGCGGCAGCACGGGTGTGGTTGTATATTATGGAGCCAGCGATGGTTTGTTGCATGCAATCAATGGAAATCAATCCAGTAGTATCGGGGCCTATTCATCGGGCAGCGAACTGTGGTCGTTTGTTGCACCTGAGCATTATGGCAAGTTGAAAAGGATTTATGACAACAATGTTGTTATCACATTGCCTAGTGTCAATGACGCGACAGCCAAACCCTATTTCTTTGATGGACCAATTACTGCGCATAAGGATGGCAGCACTGTCTGGCTGTATGCGGCACAACGCCGTGGTGGTCGGATGATCTATGCGTTTGATGTCTCGGCGCCAGCCAGTCCCAGTCTGAAATGGCGTCAGGGTTGCCCAAATCTGACGGATGATGCAGGTTGTACTTCATCCGAGTTTAACAGTATCGGACAAACATGGTCCTCCGCCAAGATTCTGAAAGCAGCGGGCTATGTGTCTGGTTCAACGCCACGACCAATCCTGATTATGGGTGGAGGGTATGATACCTGTGAAGATGGGGTAGGCAACAATGACCTGAATACCTGCACTTCCCCCAAAGGGAACAGGATTTTTGTGATGGATGCTGACAGTGGAACATTGCTTACTTCGTTCCAGACAGATCGCAGCGTTGCGGGAGATGTGACGGTTGTAAAGAACTCACTGACCGGACTGGCTGAGTATGTTTACGCCGCAGACACAGGTGGGAATGTTTATCGCGTAATGATTGGTTCGGCGGCGCCAGCCAGTTGGACAATTGTAAAGATCGCATCATTGGGGTGCTCTACAACAAATTGTCCGGGCGGTGTTGCCAACCGGAAGTTCCTGTTTGCGCCTGAGGTTGTTGTGGCATCTGGTTATAATGCCATTCTGGTGGGATCAGGGGATCGTGAACATCCATTACTGAGTCATTCGACAGCAACCAGTGTGGACAATGCCTTCTTCATGATTAAAGATAACCCTTCCGATGCAGGCTGGTGGTCATCTGAAACCGGCAATTGCCAGTCATTGGCATTGGCATGTATGGCTTCATTGCTTGCAATTGATGCCGATAGCACAGTGATGCCGACCGACGCTGAGTTGAATGCCAAAAAAGGGTGGTATCTGGCGTTTGGGGCTTCAGGTACTACGCATGATAAGGAGCAGGTTGTGACATCGGCTATTGCAGTACTCGGTGTGGTTACTTTCAGTACACACACCCCGACCCCGCCGAATCCTAATAGTTGTGGAACAAATCTGGGTCTGGCACGTGTCTATAATCTGGGCTATTTAAATGCTAAACCGGTTGGGGCGACAAGATCGGCGGTAATAACGGGAGGTGGATTACCACCTTCACCAGTTTCCGGTATGGTTACGGTGACACACCCTGTGACTGGCCAGGCGGTGACGGTTCCATTCGTGATTGGGGCCAGTGGCACGTCGCCTCTGGAAGGGAAGGCACCAGAGCCTCTTGCGACGCCATCAAGAAATAAAGGGCGGGCTTATTGGTATCTTCAGTAATGAAACCAAATATAAATTGGCAAAATATGACTGTGAATAAGGTTCTTTTATTTAACCAAGGCGTTACTTTAATTGAATTACTGGTTGCTTTGTCAGTACTTTCAATCCTGTTGGCTGTTGGTGTGCCCTCGCTGAATCAATTCACAGTCAACAGTAAGTTGAATGATTATGCAAATTCAATGTTTGCACATCTGTCCCTGGCGCGTTCTGAAGCAATAAAACGTGATACACGCGTTGCGCTGTGTAAAAGTGCAGATGGTGCAACGTGCGCAACGGCTGGAAGCTGGGATCAGGGATGGATTATATTTGCTGATCCGGATAATGATGGCAGTAGAGGGAATGGTGAACAACTCATCACTACAATGCCAGCACTAAAGACAGGTTTTAGTTTTTCCGGAAATGGGAATATCAGCGACTACGTGTCATATGACACGCAAGGTATGTCTAAATTGACCAGTGGTGCATTGCAGGCGGGTACCTTTACTGTATGCCCTGCTGCACCTGCTATAGCAGGTAATGGACGTGAAATTGTCCTGAGCAGCAGCGGTCGGTCGCGTGTTGTCAAGATTTCGACTTGTTCGTAATTGCACCGGTGGAGTTTAGCCATAATTCGCCGTTATTCTCGTATTTCACGCTCAATTTCATCAGCTGTTACATGGCGAACGTCTTTACCCTTTACCATATAAACGACGTATTCAGACATATTCTTTGCGTGATCACCAATCCGTTCAATCGCTTTGGCTACAAAGAGTATTTCCAGAGAAGTGGATATTTTTCGTGGATCTTCCATCATAAATGTAATCAATTGACGTATTATTGAGCGGAATTCTTCGTCAACCAGCTCATCCTGACGCACTATTTGCGCGGCTGTATTAAGATCCAGACGGGCAAAGGAGTCGAGTGCTTTGTGTAACATATCAGTAGCAATGCTGGCAACGTGCTTTATTTCAACAAAACGTGGTATATACATACGATCTGTTGAATAAATCAGCCTGGCCATGCGCGCAATTTTGGTGGCCTCGTCACCAATACGTTCCAGATCTGTAATGGTTTTAATAACCATCATGATCATCCGCAAATCACTGGCTGTGGGTTGTCTGCGCGCAATAATCTGATTGCAGATCTCATCGATTGAAACTTCCATTGCGTTAACACGATGATCGCGACTGATTACCTGTTCAATCAGTTCTTCATTGCCATTTGTCAGAGCATCAATCGCATATTCAATCTGTTCCTCTACAAACCCACCCATTTGTAATACACGTGTGCGCACTTCTTCAAGATCAGCATCAAACTGCTTGGAGATATGTTCTTTGGTTACCATGGTATGCCTTCTATTTGAAGTGAGAGTGAGAATATGTATTGTGAAGTTTCTATTAGAGTTTGGATCGTATTAATCGGTATTGTTAATTAAAGTGTAATGGTTCGTACACCCTGATCAGTTCCCAGTAATAACGCATCTGCTGCACGCCGTGAAAAGAGGCCATTTGTCACAATTCCGGTAATTTGATTGAGCGTTGTTTCCAGCTCAACCGGGTTCATGATTTGCAGGCCGTGCACATCGAGAATAACATTGCCATTATCAGTCGTGAATCCTTGGCGCAATGCGGGATGCCCTCCAAGCTTTAAAAGCTCACGTGCAACATAACTGCGCGCCATCGGTATGACTTCTATGGGTAGCGGAAAGTTGCCGAGTATATTCACGAGCTTGCTCTGGTCGGTAATGCAGATAAACTTTCGAGCAACGGCCGCAACAATTTTTTCACGTGTCAAAGCACCTCCTCCCCCTTTAATCATATGCAAATGCTCGGTGATTTCATCGGCACCATCTATATACACGGGTAGATCGCTGACATTATTGAGATCAAGTACTTCAATACCATGACTTTTAAGGCGCTGAGTTGTCGCATCTGAGCTGGCGACCGCCCCTTCGATTTTGTGTTTTATTTTGGCCAGTTCATCAATAAAGTAGTTAGCTGTGGAGCCCGTTCCGACGCCAACAATACAGCCAATCGGGATATATTGTATTGCAGCCGCTGCTGCTGCCCGTTTTTGTTCGTCTTGTGTCATTGTGTCCTTTATTTGTGTTGACAAAAATGCAATATCGTCGCTCAGGATAACGTTATCTGTCAATTTAAACAATATTTCCTCAGGTATCGATCAGGGTTTTCCTGATATTCAAGTCTGACATGGGTTCTATTAATAAGTATTCCTTTAAGCCGGTAGCGCTTAAAATATGCGCATTATAATATTTATTTTGCTCATGCTTTCTTATGACAAACGCCATTAAGCTTCTTCCCGAATTATTAATCAATCAGATCGCTGCGGGTGAAGTTGTCGATCGACCTGCATCAGCACTTAAGGAAATGCTGGAGAATAGTATTGATGCAAACGCGAGCAAAATTACAATTCAGCTTGTTCAGGGAGGAGTTAAACAGATTCGGGTCATAGATAATGGTGTAGGTATTGCCAAGGATGAACTGCAGTTAGCGTTAACACGGCATAGCACCAGCAAAATCAGTACGCTGGAGGATTTGCAGAGGATTACAAGTTTAGGGTTTCGCGGTGAAGCGCTGGCCAGCATTGCCGCTGTTTCGCGATTGACATTGGCCAGTTATATGGCTGAACAGGGCCACGCCTGGCAGATACAGATCAACGGCCAATCTGTTTCTGAGCCTGAACCTGCATCATTGGCCGCAGGCACATCAATCGATGTGAATGACCTGTATTTCAATATCCCTGCAAGAAGGAAATTTCTGAAAACAGAGGCAACTGAGTTTGCCCACTGTGAAGAGGCATTTAAACGCATTGCATTAGCGCAACCCGGCATCGAATTTGTGCTGCAGCATAATGGGAAAGTGAAGTATCAGCTGCGTGCAACCGATTCATCACAACGAATCATGTCTATCCTGGGCGATGAATTCAGTAATACCGCTATCCGTGTTAATGAAGAATCGGTAGGTATGCGTATTCATGGTGAAGTGGCTTTGCCGGCGTATGCGCGTTCTTCCCGGGATACGCAATATTTCTTTGTTAATAACCGCTTTGTGCGCGACAAGTTGATCATGCATGCATTGCGTGAAGCCTATCGCGATGTGCTGCATCTGGAGAAGCACCCCAGCTTCGTTTTATTTCTGGAAATAGATCCTGAAAGTGTGGATGTAAATGTGCATCCAACGAAAACGGAGGTACGTTTCCGGGAGTCACGCGCATTGCATCAATTTATCTTTCATGCGATCAACAAGGCATTGGCTTCACCAAACCGGGAAATGGAAACAGATCAATCCGAAAGGATCAGGCAATCATTGCCAAGTTATTCAGGAATAAGTGATACGAAGCCTGACACAGTGTCGCAACCAGCAAGCTTTTATCGTACTTTGTTTGGTGCGGAAACAAACGCATACTCCGCATCGCCGGTCAATGCGGCCATTCGGTTACAAGATGTGAAAACAGAACTGCAAACGGCTGTGCAGGAAAATCAGGATACGCATCCATTGGGCTTTGCTTTGGGGCAACTGCACGGTATCTATATTCTGGCGCAGAATGCACGGGGAATGGTTGTTGTCGACATGCATGCAGCGCATGAGCGGATCATGTACGAGAAACTCAAGCAGGCGCTGGATCTCCAGGCTATACCGATGCAACCGCTGCTGATTCCGGTCACTTTCCATGCTGACAGCCTGGAAGTGGCTGTGGTCGAAGAAAATCAGACACTGCTGGATCAGCTGGGATTTGAAGTTGCAATCCTGTCACCCACTACACTGGCCGTTCGTGCGGTTCCCGCGACACTGCAACACGCCGACATTGCGCAACTGACCCGTGACATCCTGCGCGAAATCCGGGAATATGGCGCCAGCCAGATTCTAACCGCCAAACGCAATGAGATTCTCGCAACAATGGCCTGTCACGGTGCGATTCGCGCCAATCGGAAACTGACTATTGAAGAAATGAATGCACTGCTGCGTGAAATGGAAACCACTGAACGCGCAGATCAATGCAATCACGGCAGGCCGACCTGGTTTGAAACCAGTCTGGCTGATTTGGATAAGTTGTTTATGCGGGGAAAATAAAGCGATTTCGATCAATTAAGTTTTTTTGTGGTCAGGCAAAATTAACGTTAAGCTAACTGGTGTAGGGGAATTAAATTGTTTGATCATTTATTTAATACTCGGGGTTAATACTATGGATACGGATAAAACACCTGGCAAAACTCAAACTGCGACCAGTCAACCCGACCAACCTCGCAATCAGGGCCTGCCTGATCGTTTGGCATCATTCATTCCCAGGCAGATTAGAGACAACTGGCTCTGGATTCTCGCTTACAGTTTTAATTTTGTGTATTTCATCGTGGCTCTGATACACGCCAATCACGGAACCGATACTCCATTCACGATCCCGATACTGCCAGGCATCATCTTCACTTGCATCATTTTCGTACAAATCTACGCAGATCAGATTGAGCATATCCCGGTTGACGGACTCAATCCGGACGACCGAGAGAAGCTGGAAAGGAAAAGATCGCATCAGCGGTATAAATGGATGCTATTTGCCTACAGTTTCATGCTGCTGTCATTGATGCTGACTTTCTACCCTTTTATCAACCCTTTTCACGATAAAAAGACCGAGACACTGCGCGATCAACCGATTGCCGTGTTTATTGGCTGCTCTCTGGATAGCCCGGACAAGCACCTGAGCTGCTTCAAACCCAGATTGAATAATGAAGGAGAAAAACACATCCCTGAAAAGGTGGTTGGCACATGGGTGATCAATATTGGCGGTTATATTAACCAGTGTGATGAAGAAAACGGAAACGCGGCTGCTTGCCAGGTCAGTGACGGCCTGCTGATTCCGCTCTATTTCATTATTCTGGCACTGATGGGCGGCAGTATCAGCCTGACTCGCCGGCTCCCGGAACTGCAAAAGCAGGTCAGCATAGAGCATGTCGCAACAGAACAGCAACCCAGGCTCACGCAATATGAATTCCGCGAACATCTGATCTTCCAGATCGTGCAATTCATCTCGGCACCTTTTCTGGCGATTCTGGCTTATTATCTGATCGAGCCCAGCAATATCACCAATTCAGTCGCTCTGGCATTCACAGCCGGATTTGCATCGGAAACAATCCTGCTCATGGTGCGATCCATCGCCAACAAAGTTACTCCGGGAAGCGGCGAAGTGCTGCAGTACGGCGCTGTCGCCGGCGTGATAACCTTTAAGGACGTGACGGCGAGAAAAACGGAAGTATTCTTGTCCGAATCCCCGCAGATTCACTCGATTACCGATGAGCAGGGATTTTATGTGCTGGGTAATGTGCCGGTTGGCGAACATAGCATCAGCATCAAATCGATCGACAATGAAGAAATTCTTAAGAAAGATACGGTAAGAATTGAACGTGCTCAGGCAATTGTTAAAAAGAATGTAATGATTGCTGCAGAAGATTCCAAACAGAAATAATGCAGGTCAACGGTGCACACACGATTTGACAAAATGCTGTACTGCGCCTGCTGCTAGATTGACAGACAAAAGTAGGTTGGATGGTACTGTCAGGTGTAGTAGTTCAAACCCGATCGCCCGGTTACCTTGGCTATTTTTTAATCAGTCCGGACAAATGAGTCAATAGTTCTTCTTCCTTGTAAGGTTTGCCAAGGAATATGCTGACACCGAGTTCGTTCGCTATCTTTTGGTGCTTTTCAGCCGTGCGTGATGAAATGATGATGATTGGAATCTTTGCCGTATCCGGATTGGCGCGGATATTCCTGATTAACTCAAAGCCATTCATTTTAGGCATTTCCAGATCGATCAGCATGACATCGGGGACAATGTCGCGCAGTGATTCGATGGCTTCCATGCCATTCTTGGCAATGACTACTTCACACCCTTCGCGTTCAAGCAAACGACAGGTGACTTTACGGACAGTGAGCGAGTCGTCAACAATCATGACGGTTGGAATCGTGATGGATTTCTTTTGATGTGCAGTGGCTGATCTGGATCTTGGCGTCGTCAGAACTTTCTGCACATCGTCTCGTTGCGTTAATTTCACGGGATTCAGAATCATGATCACTTCTCCGTCGCCCGTGATGGTGGCGCCTTCTATGCCGGGGGCATGCGCGAGCTGCGGACCGATATTTTTAACGGTGATTTCGCTGTTGCCTATCAGTTCATCGATATGTATTGCCAGATATACCGTGCCGCTATGCAGGAACAGTACGCGGTTATGCCGTTTCATTTCAGGTGTATGATCCTGCTTGCCCAGCAAATGGGACAGATGGGCAAATGCGTAGGTTCTGCCATTAAAATCGAGCTTATGCTTCTGATAGGCTGAATTAACAGATTCCGCATTGAATTCATGGATATGTTCGACAATCACCGTCGGTATGGCAAAGGTTTGTTGTCCGGCGCGGACGAGCAACGCCTGGGCAACCGCAAGGGTCAGCGGTAAAAAGATATTGAAGGCAGTGCCTTTGTTTGTTTCGGATTTAACGATAATCCGGCCGCCCAGTGAAGAGATTTCGTTTTTGACAATATCCAGACCGATGCCGCGTCCCGCAATGCCGGTCACTGCTTTTGTTGTGGAGAGTCCTTGTACGAAAATAAGCGACCGGAGCCTGTCGTTGCTGACTACTTCGTTTTCCTTGATCAAACCAAGCCGCAGCGCTTCTTCACGAATACGGGAAATGTCCAGGCCACGGCCATCATCGCGCAATGTGATGATGACTTCATTGCCTTCCTGACGGAGGTTGATAGTGACCTGTCCGGTTTCCGGTTTACCGGCACGTACTCTTTCAGCAGGTTCTTCTATGCCATGCGCGATCGCATTGCGCAGCAGGTGCTCCAGCGGAGGATTGATCCGATCCAGTACACTACGATCAATTTCGACGGAGTCACCCTGTATTGTTAAATGTACTTTCTTGGCCGTGTCTTCAGCAACTTGCCTGGCGATGCGATAATAACGCTCGGCAAAATTGCCAAACGGGATTGCGCGGATCTGCATCAGTGCCTGCTGTAGCTGGCGGTTTATCAATGCCTGTTGCGTGACAGCTTCCTCGGCAACGCTGTGGGTAATGCGCAGGCTTTTTTGTACCGTGATCACATCATCCACGCTTTCAGCCATCAGGCGGGTCAGTTCGTGGAAACGGGTAAACCGGTCAAACTCAAGCGGATCAAATTGCTGCTCCCCATCTTCCTGCTGGGCGAGGTGAGCTTGTATCTGTGTTTCAGCCTGAATCTCAATCTCACGCAACTGATCATGCAGGCGGCTGGTGCTTTCTGTCAGATCCTGCAACGATTGCTTGAAGTTATTCAATTGTGTTTCAATCCTTGATCGCATGATGCTTGCTTCACCCGAATCATTGACCAGCCGGTCGATGAGTTCCGCATTGATACGCAGGATGGTTTTTGATTGCGGAATCTCTATTTTCTCAGCAGATAGAGCGGGCGACCGGGAAGGAGCGGCTGGCAACGTGCTGGCTTTTCCAGAGTGCTTTGCGGTTTCGCGTGTTTCAATGTCATGAAGACGCTCAACCTGCTCACTGATGATATCAAATTCACTTTCCAGTTTATCCAGGGCGGGATCCGATATGCTCTGTTCACGGAATGCGGTCTCGACATTGCTCTCCATGGCATGGATCAGATCACCCAGATAGAGCGCGCCCGCCATGTGTGCACTGCCTTTCAAGGTATGCAGCAGTCTTAAAAGCGCTCTCTGGATGTCTTCATCCTGAGGCAGGATGCGCCATCCCCGTAATTTGCCACCAATCTGGGGGATGATGTCTTGTGTTTCCTCAAGAAATACTTGCAGCAGTTCATGGTTTAATCGCTCATCAATTTCAGCAATTGATTGACTGGTTTTTGGTTTTGCCTGGGCAGTTTTTACAGGGATCGGGTCCGCAGCAGAGTGTGAAGGCAGTTTATGCGGTTTGGCTTTGCTTGCAGTAGCCGTATCCGATGCAGGAATAGGGGCTGCTCATTTCCTGTCTTTGAGGAATGTTTGAGCCTGGCGGTGTATATCATCTGCTGCAATAGTCGCTTTCCCGGTTTTCCTGATTTCCTGGCACCACTTGCTAAACGCCTGATGGGAGCGGGCGATCAGATTCAGCAATTCCCGGGTTGTTGGTTTCTTCTCACTGAGCCAATGGTTTAATACCTGTTCCATGCTCCAGGCAACTTCACCGATATCCTGAAGCTTGACCATGCGGCCACTGCCTTTAAGCGTGTGAAAATTACGGCGCAGGACAGTCAGCGATGCCGTATCGGATGGATCTGCGTGGCAACGTTGTAATGTACTGGTCATCTCCGTCAATATCTCATTCGCTTCTTCCAGAAAGAAATCGAGTAACTCGGGGTTGATTTCTGAATGAGTGGCCGCTTCGGTTTTTGTGTCGATTCCGGTAATGGATACAGGCGGGATAACTGGTTTGGTCTCAATAGCCAGTGTGTTCTCAAATAATACGATGGCTTCCTCAATGATTTTTTCGCTCTCAGGCTGCTGATTCTTGAAGGCTTCAATAAAAAAACCGAGACTGCTGAGTCCATCAACTAACAGGATTTGTTCGGCTTGTGGGATTTCAAATGCAGGATCAGAGAATTTTTCTACGATACGCTGGCAAAGATTCAATAGTGTATTAGCACGCTCAAGATCCAGCATGATCAGCACACCGGAAACCTGCTTAAATAAGGGTGGCAGTGTCGATAATTCAGAACGCCCGGCCGGCTCAAAAAAGAAACTGTCTATAATTTTCTCAATCTGCTCCAGATTGAGAAGTATCTCCTGCGTGACTTGCGCCTGTAGCTTCTTGGTTTGTGTCTTGTATATGACAACGTCCGGGCTTAGAGTGCTTAATGGTGCACGGTCATTCTCATTTCCTGTCGTGATCGTCAATAAACGGGTAGCCAGGCTGTCGACCTGATTCGGCAAATCAACCGGCAGTCGGTTAAAGTTATCCAGTATATTTTCGGTCAATAACAAAGCAGTGGCCATTTCCATGGCCAGTTCTTCATTAAGATCCTGTGGCTGAGTGCGCAAGTTGGTGACTGCGCCGCCCATTGCGGTGACTAGCTGCTCCAGCGGTTTGCACTGGGTTAATGCGGCTGATTGTAAGAGCTGTTCCATGTTTTCCTGTAGCGAGGTCAGGCTTTCTTGCTGACCTGAACAGAACTCACGCCAGATATCATTGGCGCCCATGAGGGTAGTTCGCATGGATTCCAAGGCGGGGTGCAGTGTCTCCGATTCTGTGGGTGCTGGAGCTGCCTTGGGAAAATCGGTGGATTGTCCTGCCCATTGATAGCTTCGCCTGATTGCATCGATGTGTTTACGACCGGATTGACTGTGGGCGATGTGATACAGGATTTCACCGGTCAGCAATGACGTATCGCCGGGTGTCCCCGCCGCAAGATGGCGGATGGCTTGTTCAATCCGACCGCAGAGTCGGCGAATACCGATATCGATGGTGGTTTCCTGAGATAGCAGATCTTCCAGAAAGCTTGCGGTGATCCACCAGAATGCACGGTGTTCAACGGCTCCCGGGAATTTCTCGATTTGCTGTATTGCTGCACCCATCTGCCTTAAACCATCTTTCTGGGCGGGGTTTCGCAACCATTTCAACAGGCCGGATTGATACTCGGTACCGGCCTGTTTGGCTGATATTTTGATTTTAATGGCATCAACATCGGGTATTTCAGCTTTCAACGGGGGATCAACGATTAATCGCGGGAAAAATATATGGCTGTCAGATGATTTTTCTGAGCCATATACGTACATCAGGTCCCGATAAGCGGGAAACAGGCGTATCGGATTATCTTCCACGCCATCAATCAATTCATTCAGATAATAGAGTAACGCTTTGGTTGTCTGGTTCAGCGCGTCGAATGCCTGTTGGCCTGGCTCAATTTTCTTATCGATCAGCGCTGTGATGACCTGTTCCATTTTTTCACTGACGATTGCAATGCTGTTCAATTCCAGCATTTCAAGCAGGCCATCCAGTTGATGGATGTAGTCACGGCAGGCGATTATCTGCGTGTTATCGCCCGGATTTCTGGCATAAGCACCCAGATTCTGATCAATCAACGAAAAAATCTGATTGATTCCTTCCTTGACGCCAATAATCGACGAGATATTGAGTTTTGTTTGAGCATTCATTGAGTTAGTATCATTCTAACATTAAAAAAGAATCAAACCTTGAAGCTGGATACAGAAGCCTTAAGCTCGCTGGCAAAACCTGAAATCTGTTTGATGGAAACCGTTGTCTGCATCGTCCCAACCGTGGTCTGCCGTGTGATGTGCAGGATTTCCTCCATATTTGCGACAACCTGATTAGCTGCTTGTGTCTGCGCATGAGTCGTATCAAAAATGCTGGTTACCAGTTGCGCCAGTTGTTTTGAAACATCCTCTATTTCTTCGAGCGCCTGGCCTGCGGCATCCGAACGCTTGGCACCCTTGGCAACCCCCAATGTGCTTCTCTCCATGGCGGCAATGGTATCCTGCATATCGCCCTGAATGGTCTTGATCAATCCACCGATTTGTTTGCTTGCTTCGGCGGATCGCTCGGACAGGCGCTGCACTTCCTGTGCGATGACTGTGAAACCACGACCCGCTTCACCGGCAGCGGTTGCCTGGAGGGCGGCATTGAGTGCCAGTACATTGGTTTGTTCGGTGATATCCGAGATCAGTGCCACGATCTCGCCAATTTCCTGTGAGCTTTCGCCGAGACGTTTGATTCGTTTTGAAGTGTCCTGGATATGAGTGCGAATTTCATTCATGCCGGCGATTGATTCACGCACCGCTTTCGTGCCTTTTTCTGCGGTAGCCAGGGATTGCCTGGCTACTCTGGCGGATTCAGCCGCTGCATCGGAAATCTCGCTGATGGATTCAGTCATGCCAAGCACAGCGATGGTGGTTTCTTCGATTCTTACTGATTGCTGTTGCGCTGCGGTTAATAGCTCGGATGAAACATGCTGCGCCTGATTGGATGCTTCAACGACCTGGGCGCTGGCTGCATTGACTTGTTCAACCAATGAATGCAATTCTTCAATGGTGTAGTTAATGGAATCGGCAATCGCGCCGGTAATATCTCCGGTCACGGCGGTACGAACCGTGAGGTCGCCATCCGCCATTTTTTTCATATCCGTCAGAAGCTGCAGAATTGCTTTTTGTGTTTTATCGATTTCGTGCTTGCTGGCCACCAGCTGATTATGGGTACTCCGATACAGCGCCCGGATGAATAAAAATAATGCGATAGCTGTGCCTGTTCCTGATATGAGGATGATCAGCTCAAGCAGCGGGATAAATTGAGCATCCTGCGTCTCAAACGCATCATCAAATTCTCTGGCAGATGCCATCATCATGTCATTCTTTTTAACAATTTCCTGGATGATAAGCTTGGCGGTACTGATGGTTGGCAGTTCCGCCTGTATTGTTCCGCTGAGTTCATCCAGCTTGCTCAGCAAGGAATGAATCTGTGATGGTATATCCAGATCACTTTCATTTCTTATGAATAATCTTTGCTCCTGATGGATTGTGCTTAATTCCTGAGAGATCGCTGACAGTTGCCTGCGATCCTGCGCGATCAATGCGACTATCTCTACTGCGGATGTATCGCCGGGGAGAATGGCGTTGATTGTTTTTGTTGCACTGTGCAGGGATGGTTTTAATCGCGCGATGAGGGCAATCTCCCTGGCCGGACGACTCATCTCTGTCATGCGGGTGATGAGTTCATCAGACAGCCTCTGGATCTGCCTGCTGATCGTGCTGATTTCGCTGAGTTTAAGACTGAAGTTAACAAATTTATCTTTTTGATTTAATGCACGATTAATTTTTTCTTCTTCGAACAGCCAGTTTTTACGATAAGTTTCAAAATCCAGGGGAAACGTGGTATTGCTGATCGGGGTAACGGTATGGTTACGATACGAGCCACCCTGAGACAAAAGCAAGATATATTGATCCAGTTGCCGATGGCTGTCCTTTATCTGTTCAAAAGCGGTTATATCGCCCAGTCGTACCTGTTGCGCAGCTTTTGAAAGATGGAGAACATGCATCTGGATGCGTGCAATAATTTCCAGTTGGGCGGTTTGCTGGCGGGTTTCATGCACGGTGATGGCCAATGCGGCCAGAAGAATGAGCAGGAAAATGCCTAGCGAGAGACCCGGCATCCAAAGCTTCTTTGCAGGGGATACGGGTTCTACCGTGTACTTTTTGACTGGTATGACACGCGTTGGCAGGTTTTTCCTGATTGCCGGCATGCCAGGGGTCGGTTTAAATTTTGAAAAAATACTTGCCATCCATTTCTCCAATTCTCATCGCTGAAGGCTCGGCTTTTCCCGATTGCGTGGTGCAGCGATACGATTTGTCTTGATTGCAACCGACAGGATTGTCGACAAGTGATAGCATAACTACTTATATGCTGAATCAAAAACAGAATAAGATTGGAGAAATGCTGTATTTTAAGAATTGAATTGGTTCGATTATTGAGGTAGTTGGATCAGTTACCCCAGTTCAAGGTGATTTAACCGCATTGAACCATTACCCATTAACCCAGGAACAGTTTGTATGCCGGATTTCTGGTTTCATCCCAGTAGCGATACCCCAGTTGATTAAGAAATGCCTTGAAGTCGTTCTTTTCCTCGGGCGGAACCTGAATTCCAATCAATACACGTCCATAGTCGGCGCCATGGTTGCGATAGTGAAACAGGCTGATATTCCAGTTATGGCTCATGTTGTTCAGGAAATTCATCAATGCGCCGGGCCGATCCGGGAATTCAAAGCGATACAGAATTTCATTCTTAACCTCGTGCGCGTGTCCGCCAACCAGATGCCGGATGTGCAGTTTCGCCATTTCATTGTCACTCATGTCTTCCGTGGCAAGGCCGCTCTGTTTTAATTCCTTGATGAGGGCCTGGGCTTCATTGCGGTTGCGCACCGACACGCCTACAAATACGTGCGCTTCCCTGGGATTGGCGTAGCGGTAGTTGAATTCAGTGATGCTTTTTGCACCCAGCAGGTTACAGAATTTCTTGAAACTGCCGGGTTTCTCGGGAATGGTCACGGACATAACTGCTTCGCGCTGCTCACCGATTTCGGCACGCTCTGAAATATGGCGCAGGCGGTCGAAATTCATATTGGCGCCCGATGCAATGGCGACAAGGGTTTTATTTAGAATATTTTCACGCGCAACATACGCCTTGATGCCGGCGATGGACAGTGCGCCGGAAGGCTCCAGAATGGTGCGCGTATCTTCAAAGACATCCTTGATCGCAGCACAGATGGAATCGGTGTCGACCAGAATAACTTCGTCGACCAGTTCACGGCTTAACCGGAAGGTTTCCTTGCCAACCTGCCGGACAGCCACGCCATCGGCAAACAAACCTGCCTGCGCAAGTTTGACGCGGCGGCCACTCTGCAATGAACGGTACATGGCATCCGCATCGACCGGTTCTACGCCAATGATTTTTATTTTTGGATATAGCCGTTTGACATAGGCAGCGATGCCGGCGATCAATCCGCCGCCACCGACCGGCACAAAGATGGCGTGGATATTGCCGGTGTATTGACGCAGAATTTCCATGCCAATTGTGCCCTGGCCTGCGATGACATCCGGATCGTCATAAGGATGGATAAAAGTGGCATTCTGCTCGGCAGCGAGCGTGACGGCATGTTCATAGGCATCATTATAGGAATCGCCGTGCAGCGATACTGTGGCTCCCAGACTCATTACTGCATTTACTTTGATTTGTGGTGTGGTAACAGGCATCACAATCGTGGCAGAGCAATTCAGCTTCTTGGCCGCCAGTGCGACGCCCTGCGCGTGATTGCCGGCAGAAGCTGCAATCACACCCCGATTGCGGATTGCCGGAGACAGCTTGATCATCTTGTTATAAGCACCCCGCAACTTGAAGGAGAAAACCTGCTGCATGTCTTCACGCTTTAACAGTACTTGATTCTGAATGCGTGCAGACAGATTGGCGACGTGATCCAGCGGGCTTACGATAGCAACATCGTATACCTGGGCTTTGAGTATTCTTTCAAGGTAATTATTTTTCATAAGGATAGGTGGGCAACTCAAGATGATATCAGTATATTTTAATCTGGAATCGAGTGTTCAAGAAGCACAGATTCACCCCGATTGTTAAAAGAGTGGATGAATCGTGAACAATCCATAGCGTTATGGGAACAGCAGATTGTTTCCCCAGGCAGTCAGGGCATCCAGTATTGCAAGGTTTGGCGGGTTATCAGCATGGTCATGGCGCAATGTTGCAATTTGATCAGAAAAATCCTTGAAAGTGATACTGCCACCGCCATCCGTCTCCGTGAGGCGGTGGATACGGAATTGTTCCCACTGGCAGGCTTCTTCATTGGTGAGGGTTTCCGGCCAGTTACGAGCGCGGTAGCGGAATAACAGACCCGGTAATCGTTTGTCGCGAAATTCAAACCGGAATTTTGCCAGTTCGCGTGGTGTAGCGTGCCGTATTTGCGGCAGCAGCACCGAATCGGCTTTATCGATCAGATTTTCATACAATGCCAGATCAACATCAGTAGTGGGTTCAAAGGTTTTAAGGGTGTAGGCGGATGCGATCCGCTGGATGAAGTCGGGATACGCGCATATTTTCCGCCAGTGCCGGTGACAGGCATCCAGATCAATCGCAATGCGTTCAGTCGCCTCGGCGTCCAGTGTATTGCGGGGTGCCAGTGCCGGACACTTGTTGATTTTCACCGATTTTACGGGTAAGCGTTGCATGCCTTCCGGCAGCGCTTCGGTGCGGGTGAATAAATAGTCACTGAGATCGGCAGCATCCAGTGACATGAACATCTCCGGGTCGTACCGCAGATCATAGACCAGGATACTGTTGGCGTTGCCCGGTTCTGGACTGAGCGGCATGACCAGCGTGGTGCACCCTGTTTTTGCCGGATACATGCGTGAAGTGTGCAGTACCGGGTTATGTGTGACCAGATCAAGCTGTACTGCCGCCTTATGTTTGTTGCGCAACTGAAAAAGCCACTGGTACAGGCGCGGCTGTTGGTCACGGATCAAGCGGGCTAAACCGATGGTGGCGCGGACATCAGACAGCGCATCATGGGCGGATTCGTGCTGGATGCCGTTGGCTGCGACCAGATCTTCCAGACGGAAGCTGGGATGCCCTTCTTCATGCTGCGGCCACGTGATGCCCTCGGGGCGCAACGCATACGTCATACGGACCAGATCGATAATATCCCAGCGGGAATTACCCTGTTGCCATTCGCGTGCATAGGGATCGTAGAAATTACGGTATAACGTATGCCGCGTTACCTCATCATCGAAACGCAAGGAGTTGTAACCCACGCTGCAAGTGCCGGGTTGTGCCAATTCAGTGTGAATGCGGGCAATAAATGCCGGTTCGGGTAATCCCTGTTCATCAGCCAGTTGCGGGGTGATTCCGGTGAGCAGGCAGGCTTCCGGCTGAGGCAGGCAATCCCGCGCAGGCTTGCAATAGATAACCAGTGGTTCGCCTGTTTCATTCAATGCCTCATCCGTGCGTATACCGGCAAACTGTGCAGGCCGATCCCTTCTGGGATCAGCACCAAAGGTTTCGTAGTCATGCCAATATAATGATGGGTTCATAGGTCTTTTTAGGGAAACACTGATTAATTGACTGTACGAGCGAATCACTTCGTTGCGCGGTACTCGCTTCCTCGTCTATCTGATTGATATGTCTCAGTTGCTGCGTTCCGTGCGCCTCGCGCTTCATCACGTTCGTCGAATTAATCAGCATTTCCTTAGTTCTTATGCCTGAATAATGGATGAAATTGCAGATAGATCGCGATTCGGTACCTAACCCCATGACCCCACTGAATATGTGTCAGAGAATCGAATCCCCGAAGTTTAGACGTTGTTAATCTTTTGTTCGGTATAGTTTGACTTTAATAACTTGGCCCAACATTTGGAAATGTTTGTCGAGCGAAAATATTGCACAGTGGTTTTCCTTTGCATTTTGAGCAATGATGAGATCGGGAATGCCAATCGCATTGGATCCGGATTTTAAGCACTTTAACAAACCGTTGAAAAACCCACCGAGTCGGGTAAAATTTGATGGAACCCACTCA
>ERZ1292630.655-Hain-H41-02um-R3-655-length-35121-cov-8_pt2 | contig 33416 bp, 28 predicted proteins | sample MGYA00564408_ERZ1292630 | MGnify/ENA primary metagenome ERZ1292630 (study PRJEB36523, sample SAMEA6512641) | groundwater metagenome | collected 2019-01-08 | study: AquaDiva: Metagenomics assemblies of 32 groundwater samples
AACAACGCCGTTTGCGCCTCGGCGACCTCCGACGCACTTTTACACGCGGCGTAGGCACGCAACGCAAGGTCGTTGATGTGAAAAAACTCTTCCCCCCAAGGAAAGGGGTCGAGCGTGCAACGTGCTTCCTCCTCAAAGCCCACAATGAACAACGCGGCGGCGAAGGCCTCCGCGCACGACAGTTTCATGGGGCGGCCGTAATTGATTGTGTTGGCAGCCACCAGCATGGGAAGTAATCGTGGGTGCCCCATCGACATTTTGGACCAAGGAACCTTTCCCAATTCGTTCCAGCTGCAATCTACGACGGCGACGCCACCGTGGCGTACCGCGTCCCGATCTGCGGGCGTTACCAGATCCCTGGCCGTGGGCGTGAGAACCACACCCTTCCAGCGGTCACGCACCTGCAGCTCTCGGACCATCCCCTGACGGACGAGTTTTGCACCGGTGCACTTTTTTGGATCGCACTGGGCAAAATCCCACATGCCGAGTCGAATGCGCGCCGCGCTTTCTTCGCCAGATGGGGCGGAGGAACCGGCGACAGGCTTGTCGCTCCTCCTCGCCGCCTTTGTCGACTTATCGGCACTCATATCGGGGGAAGGAAGGAAAGGAGTCCGGGATGAAATATTGCTTTGAGGGAGAAAACGTAACCAGAACCAAAAAGGGCCCATGGCAGAGTCCCCCCAGCCGTTGTCGCGAGACGTTGCGTTCCGTCATGTGGCATTCTACCAGAAATCGACGTGATCTCCAGCCGCGGCTGCCTCTCGTCTGCCTTGGTTCTGCACGCCGCGTCGCGAACTTGGAGCGCTGCTTGGCCGATCAACTGGGGGACGTGGCCCACCATGCCCGCGAGATTTTGCGCTGAGTGGGCGCACTTGCCCTTCGACAGCTGCCGCTGCTTCGTACCGCCTCGCCAATAACACAGAGTTCATTAACCGCGAGGACACTCGGATTCGCTCGGGAGACTCACGGCCCTGCACCCTGCGTTGCGAAGGGGCCGCAGGGGAGGCCCCCGCATGGAGCTCCGCTGGAGGCACTGACGTCGACGGGGCCGCGGTAGCATGAGTGAGCAGCCACCGCATCATACGCTCGTCGGGCGCCACGGCGCGCAACGAAGACGGGACGAGAGCGGCCGAGGCGCATGCGACGAACGTCGACGGCAGGTTGCAGCCGTACATGACCACGCACAGATCACACGCCGCGACGGTCCAACGTCGAACGGAGGCCGCAGGTCCGCCAGACGGAAACAGCGGCATCTCCGCGATCATATCGGAGACGGCGGCCGGAGGGCAGTGGATCCAGGAAAAGTCGTGCACTGCGCGATGGAGTTGAACGGCGCTGCTGCTGGTCGGAGCGCCGATAAAGTTGAGAAACACGCGAGTCATTGCCGCGCCGGCACTCGCCAGGGTTGTTGGCAAACTAGCAGCATGCATTTCGTCCGCAGCAACGTGCATTGCTTCCATGTCGTCGTCCAGCCGAACCTGCCAGGCCTTCTGCACCGTGAGCGGGAGCTCGGCGGCCACGCAGCGCGCCCGATCCAACAGTCCGTCGAGCAGCAATTGACGCCGCGGCGATACTTCGAGGGCACATTGAGAAGCAGCCGCATGAAGCTCCCATCGGTACACGAAGGGGCCCTTGAGGGACGCCCAAAATGGGTCGGATGCCGGCAACGTGTGGATCAGGCGACGGAGATCGGAAATGTGGGCTCGGCCGCATTTCGTGCGATCCGCCAAATGAAAAATGGTGTCAGCGCATTGCCAGCGTCGCCGCGGCGCAACGCCGCCGCCCAGGGAGGCTTGACCGTCTCCCCAAAGTAGCCATGCTATCCGCTGCTTCAGGGGGGCCCACTGCCCTTGCGTCGTCGGCTCTGGTAGACGGGCCACCACGGCAAGGAGGACGCTGGCGTGCAGCAAGGCTGCGTTGATGCGCAGCGTCCACCACCGAAGAAACTTGAACGCCCTGAGGAGCATATCAGGTGCGTCCCGATGCATGCTCTCGACGGCGGAGCTCGTGGCGATGGCCCAGTAGATGTCGAGACCCGTTGCGACGTCCAAAACTGCGGGTAATGTGGCTTTCAGGGCGTCGGCCAAGCCCACTCGCGACAGGGCGGCAGCGCTGGCGGCCGCGGCCTCCGCAATGCCATTTTTCTTCGTCACCCATTCTGTCATGGCCAACCGAATGGACACGCCGCACGCCGCGACGGCAGCTCCTCGACGAACGCGCTCATCCTCCTCCAGAACGGCTAACTCCGCGTTCAGCCGCTGGACGAGAACTTTCTCTTCTTCGCCTTCGCGTTGGACGCGGCGTTCAATGCCCGCGTTGATGCGGCTCCATTTGGCCGCTCGGATCCGCGATGCCGTCGCTCGACGGTGATAGCCCCCCGATGCCCTGGAGATGGTGAGCGCGGCCCAGATCCGACGACCTTCCGCGACCTGAGCATCGCGTAGTTGTTTGCGAATCTCGCTATTTTCGAGCAGCGTCTGTTCGCGTTGAGTCTCCTCAGGTGCGTATACCTGTAACTCAACGTCGTGTTCGGTTGTTGCTCGGCTCAGGAGTGCGGCGGCCACTTGATCGTGCATGGTTCGCACGAGTCGCCGAGCGTTCTCGCCATGCCAGTATCGAGCCAGCGCAGTCACCACCACACGGCCCGCGCGGGAAATCGTTTCACGCTTTGCGGCCTCCTCCGCGATGCGGCTTGTGGCGGCCTTTGCCTCCACACGGCGTGCGACAGCCTCTGCTTCCTCCACCGCGAGGCTTGCGACGGCCTCCGCCTCCACGGCGGCCTCCATGCGGACCTCCGTTTCCGCACGGTCGATCCCGCACCGCAACCATTCCTCAAGGTGCTCCAAAAGGCGTTCGGCAGCCTCAGCTTCCATTTGCCCACGTGCCCTGGATTCCGGAACGACGACGTCGAAGCACAGCCTGAGTCCGGTTTGAATGACACGTTGGAGTTGTGGTTCCAAGTGATCCAGTTTATGGCGTGGCACTTCCGAGTGCGACGGAGACGAATCGCCATTTTCTGGAGCGGGGGCCCCAACCGTAGCGGCCGTCGCAACGGCGGTACGTGGGGCTTGTTCGTCAACCTGTGGTGCAGTTTGACCAGAGACCGGTTCAGCCACTCGGTTAACCTCTGGAGCGTCGTGCACGGTAGCACCCGCCAGCGGTTCAGTGGGTGCACCTTCGCTTATCGCTGGGTTTGCCGCCGCGGGTTTCTGCTGGACAGAGTGGCCATTGGCTTCAACGGCGTCAGGTCGAGACGGCGTCGCCTTTGGCTTTGAGGTGGCACGCCGCGTCCTTGAAGGTTTCACATGGGCCTCGGTGTTCTCGGCTGCCGCCACGTGCCAATGTTTCGGAGGCACGTCGACCACTGCGGGCGGCGGCTCCGCGACGCCTGAAAAGGTTCCGTCTGCATTTGATGCGCTGGCGACGCGTGCAGCCTTCGACCCCGCGCCTTTGACGCGGTGCTTTCTCGGGGCACCTTTCTCCCGGTCGCCCCCCGCGGTCGTTTGCGGTGGGATTCCCGCGTGGTCGGTTGCCTCTGCGGCCGCCTCACCGACAGTAGACTCAGGTAACTTGCCTCGTGTGGGCAGCTTCTTGGTACGTTTTTTCGAGGGCACCTGTCGCGGTCCCTCCAAAGGCAGACCAGACGTTGTCTGTAATGACGCAGCGTCGGTCGCCTCGCTCGTGGCTTGGGCCGCCTCCAACGGCGGCGGCTCTTTCGCTTTCTTCGTTGTGCGGGGAGACGCTTTCGTTTTCTTCACTGTAGGCGTGACCGTTTGCTGCTGCGTTCCAGACGACTCGGGAATGCCGTCGTTGGAGGCGGCTAACTGGCTAGAATGGTGATGCGATACGTGATGCTTTTTCTTCGACTCCGTTGTGCCTCCGTTGGAGGAGGAACGGCTGCTCCGCTTGGGGGTCACGGCGGCGGTGGGTGGCGTGGCGAGAACGACGACGTCACCCCCAGCACGAGGGTCCGACTGTGGCGCCACCGTGGTCGCGACCCCTTGCGGTTCCATTCTTTTTGGGGCTACTGTTGTGGAAATGTGATTTCAACTGGCAACAAACATGCTCGCTAACAAACGCTCGATCTGAGGTGTTGCGCTCCAGCCCCTCAACTGGTCAGTCGACGACCGACCGAAGCTGAACGGCGCAGTCGACTGACCGCCCGCAGCGTTCGCACGCGACGTGAACGAAGTGGGCGGATCCGTCGAACCACGAGAGCGGCTGTCCGTCACACCACACGCAGCGGCTCATACCCACCCGGTGGAGAAGTGAGCGACACCGGGGCCGCAATCGGGAGGCGCTGTCCGTGAGCAACGAGACAAAATCATCGTAACACGTCGCCACAAGCCAGGACACGGTTGAGCTCAGCAGCGAGCAGCCAAGGCCGCGACCCAGCCAAGGCCGCGACCCAGGGCTGTCGCGGGGGTGGCAGTTGGTCGGCAGCGTGAAAGTGATCGTCGCCATGCCGCGAAGGGTTAACGCGCGGAGCACTCTGCGCGTAGGACATCCTCTTTCCAGGCGCCAATCCCGCTCCAGGCCGAAAACGGGTTCGCCGCTCGGGCAGTCGAACGCGGAGTACACGGGTGCACCGTCCAGGTCGTTGACAATGACCACGTGCGAACCGCACGCGAAAGCGAAGGCGTCGTCTGCAAGGGCCACGATGCGGTAGGGTAAGCACCTTCCCGCCGGGTACAGAGAGAGAAACGCCGCGTCCACTCGAGGTGTGTCGAGGCGGACCACGCGAGTGGGAAGTAGGCCTTCGACGACACCGGTTGGAGAGTATGTGACAGCCCAAATGCCGACGCAGCATCCAGCGTCGGCCGTCGCCGCCACGGTGTTCGCCTGGCTCGAACCAAACGCCCCGTACGTAAAAAAGCCGTTCATACCCGCCCAGAGTCCAGGTAGTGGCAGACGTCGGTGCCACCGCAGCGCGACGTCGGGTATCGACGTCCACTCCACCTCCGCGAAGATACAGTCGTCACTGTCGGTCACCATAAACAAAAGCGAGTCGAAGGCGCGTGGTGGGCCGCGCAGCCGCGATCGTTTCGACGGTGTCCCGGACACGTCGTTGATGCATGGCATCCCCGAAAGCAGCAAGGCGGTCGCCTGCGGGGAGGTGTAGTAAAGCGACCCATCCTGGGTACCCGCAAACATTCCAATCGGCCAAGGCTGGTCGTGGTGGGCCCGGGCGGCTGCCTCCTCCGTTGTGGGATGACGAATCACCAAATAACCACCGTTGACCGTATCATCCGCCAGTCGTAGGCCCAGACGTAACCTCACGCCCCCTTCGCGGCGATCCACAAAGGTAACCGGGTTGCTCAGGGTGGCCACCCAACCCGCTACTGACACAACGCCGTGAACGGACGAAACAGCTGCCAAATTGGACAGCGATATTCTCGCGTTGGTAAAGCACAAATAACGGACGTGTCGTTCGACGCCTAAGTAGACAGGGTCGCAGCGCGCAGTCCGGGGTACGTTGCAAAGACACAACGATCCCGTACGTTGTGAGTGCCAGGTCACCCCCAGCTCGCCCTTCAACGGTTCGATCGCAACGGCCGCCGCGAACGGCACGATCGAAGCGGGGGCACCATCGTCCGTTTTTCTCATCAAAGGCCAACATAACGCCCTCTCGCTGCCTGCCATTGCGTCAAAAATGGGAACGAAACTGAACCCACCATGACAGGATTGGCGACAACCAAACGGTTCGTTTTTTTTTGTGCGAAAAAGACACCCGCCACTGTCGCCCCCAAAATACTCCGCACAGTCGACCTTGCCATTATTTAGACGGAACGCGACAAGGAGGAGACGGGCTATAGAGGAGACGGGCGGCGAGGGGGGCTGTTATGCTGCCGCCTTGGCCGATGAGCGGGTGCGTTTCTGGCCGACTTCGCCCGATGCGTTGCGACGTGCGGGGTCACGCTTTTCCTTCGGTCGCACCTGGGGGTCCTGAACGGCATCTTGCGGCGACTTCAGGTAGTCCTCGCACTTGAGAAACACGACGTTGCGAATTGCTGTCCGGAGTTCCTCGCCCGCCGCATCGAGCATGGCTCCGAGCACGATGCAGCCCGCCCAAGGGGATCGGGCCAACGAAGCGACAATCGGCTTCAGGGCGTTCATTAGAACCCGACGCGTTTCCGTCAGACCTCTGTCCTGAGCAGCTCGGAGCAGGGCTCGCACAGAAAAGCAACCGAAGCGATCCAACGCCCACGATGGCAGCTGCTGAGTGTGAGTTAGGGCCAGCGCTCCAAGGGCCTCGTCGGAGGCGATCGCTAGTGCCTTTTGGCACACGTGCGTGCCGTGGGCGTCGTTGACGAGGCGTTGAAACATTCCCAGAATGCTGTCAACCAGCAGAGCCGCGGAAGCGACTGGAACCGCGGCCGCAGTTTTTCCTTTGAGCTTTTTCTTGGTGTCGGGGGTAGTGGCCGCTGCAATGACGGCTGCAGTGCCATCTATCGACTCCAACAGCACTTGGAGGAGGAACGAGCCGGAGGTGTGGGTGGCCAGAGAGAGGATGAAGGGCCGGCTCACACCGTCCGCGAGGTCCACCGTGTCTATCAGCAAGGACGAGACGCACAGGCTCTTGACGGTGGGCATCCCCGGGGCAAGGAGCAGCCGCTGGAGGACGATAGATGCGGCCGGATGATCCGCGAGCGTCGACGCCGATGAAGCTATTTGCTGGAAAAACGAGTCGGGAAACAGCGCCGCTATCGAAGGCTGGTCAAGCGCGGCCCGCAGCACCGTTGAAGCGTACGGGTGCTTGGCGACAAACTCGGGAAGTTCGTGCGACGCCACGAGTGCGTCCACCAGTGTTGCCGCCTCGTCTGGGGACCCATGCCGCAGTATCGCGCACGGTAGCTTGACGAGCCCTTGCGTGACGACGCACCTCGCGACGGCACCCTCGATGGAGGAAAGAATCTCCGCCGTGGCGCTGCGGGCGGCTGCACTTGACTCGCACAACGCGGCCAAGACGAGATTGTGACGCGATGATTCGAGCAACGAGGGTAGCATTTCAATAAGTTTCGACTCGAGGCGCGCCTTCATGTCGTCAGGAACGTTGCTCGTTTTCACCACTGCCACGAGGACTTCGCTTTCACTCAGATCAGACAGGATGGAATCCAGCAATGGTTCCGTCAACAGCGTAGCCGCTTCCTGCGGACAGACTTTAACGAACGTCGCGGCGACGAACTGACCCACCTCATTGGTTGCGAGGGTGCCGAAGGCGTCTCGTATCAACGGACAAACAATTTCAGAGGTGCTGGATGTTTCCATCATTTTCCGAATAACGTGCGAGCCCACCTTGTGCCGCGCCAAATCAATCACTTCTGGTGAGATGCTTTCGGCCAGCTCTTCCTTGTTTCGAGCCGGTAGCTTGTCGAGGAGCAACTGCAGTAACTTGGTCCCGGAGCGTTGTCGGCACAAGTCAAGCAGCCGTTTCCTTAAGCTGAAGAGAAGCTGGACGCGAATAGTGTTGTCGCACATTTCGCAAAGGGCCTCCACCACGTGAGCTGTCGTTTCGTGCGCCGACAGTGAGTGCGCCTCTTCGAGTACTTTTTTCACAACTTTGGCCCGCTGCGCAGCCGAGCCAAACCGAATCACCGCCTCAGCGTTTCGCAGAAGGCGGCCACCCTTGGCAGCGGCGCGACCCGCATTTTTCAAAAACTGCAGTCTCATCGCCGACATCTTGTGAGGATCAACGAGAATTCAGGCTGCGGTGTATGTGTGCGAAGGAAGGAAGGATAGGGCAAGGACTTTGCTTCAGTCTGCATCAAACCCACGCACGCGCACTTGCCGTTCGCAATGGACGACGGCGATGACGAAATACATCACGACGCACGCTAGCTACACGATAGAGGTTGTCGAACAATACCTTCGTGGTGCGAAGATTACACAGCTGGCTTCAGTAGTTCATGAAGGGAACGAAGGTCGAACCGCGTGTTATACTCGAATTTCGACAGGTCGAATCGTTCACACGCCTCTCGCTGGCTGACTTCGTCCCGTTCCTCTTCAAACAGCTCAATCAAACCGGTGTACGGCCACCACCGGGCTGGCGGAGCGTCGGAGCCGATTTCAATTCCAGACGAATCTGCGGTCGTCGGCTCCTCGTCCACGTCCGTGATCTGCGTGGACACATGGCGCACGGGCGAGGGTTGCTCCCTCTGCCCCATGCCGTGCTCAGCGCACCACGCGACGTGCCGCAAGTAGTGCAGCGATAGATCGTCAAGCGCGTTGCTGCGGTGCGACGCGGCTCGAACGCCGGAGGAATCCGATGACGCGTGGAAGAGGGCCATGAGGCCTGGTAGCTCGGTGAGGACCGGCTCGCTCATCGGGGGCGTCGGCACTCGGTACGGGATGTGGTGGAGGTGCATGATGCGCTCCATGTAGGGAATGTTGCGGGGATCCGTTTGGTGGGCGGCCTGAAAGGTTGCCAGCATGGCGGCCCCGAGTCGACGCCAGTGCGGTGGCTGGTGGCAGCGCGCCAGAGTGTCGAGGTGGCTAAAGCGGCTCTCCAACACGGGAATGAATCGCTTCTGCGGTGCGTGAGATTGCCCAGTCTCAGGTTCAGTGCTCGGGAGGATCTCTGGGCATGATTCGTTGGCGGCTCTTCCTGACAATGCCGAAAGAAAGGGGAACGTTCGGTGTCCTCCCGCCTCGTGAGCAAGGGTCGCGGCGAACCGAATGAAACAGTGTTGGCTGTTATCGGGGCCGCAGCGCAGCGCGTCAGCATCCGTCGGCAGCGGTGCGATACTCGCCAGCACAATTCTCAGCGCAGGAAAATCGCTTGGCGATCCATCCGCGGCCAGAAGCAGTTCAATTGAACTCTGAACCACGGGCGATCCAGGGGCAGAAGCCGTCTCATGCTGCTGCATGCCGGAGACAACAGCACCACTCCGAAGGCGAAAACACAAGCGTTGCGACGCAACCGCTTCGCAGCATGCTTGGATCGTGACAAGGGCCTCGCCTCGTTTTGACAGCTCCAGTGATTCCGCAATGCTGCGTGCTTGTCGGCGCGTCGCCATTCGGCCCTGCCGTTGCCGTTCACAACACTGAATCTTCAACGCGGCACGCTGCCGTGCCGCCTCACGAAGCGCTTTGTCGGCAATCCGAATACGATTTTCCATTTCCTCTCTCGCGGCTTGATGCCGCCGATTCGCAAACAGCTCCTCCACGAATAGACGTTGCCATTCGATCCAGGCCGCCGCTTCGTCGGCTTCGCCCTCGCTGCGACATCGCTGCTCTTTCAGGGAGAGCACTTCGGCGCCATTGCTGCGCTGTCGCGCGTGAGCCACGCGCGTTTTCTCGTCGTTCCAAGCCTGCCGCCCGGAACGGACGTCACCAGGCGTGCCAACTGATGGGGGACGACGAGGGCGTTGCTTGAGAGGTGAACCGGTCCGCTTCATCGGGGATCCGTGCCGACGTAAAGTGGATGGGTCCTGAAATGGGCGATAGATTGTGTGCCAGCGAGCCATGGCATTCGCGTCAAGCGTTGCCTCTTCGCACAATTCGTCGAAGCGTCGGGACGATTCGACCAGCAAATCAGATAAAAGCTCCGTTAGCCTCAGCACGGTCCGCTTTCGAGCACCGACGGCTTCAACGGCCTCCTGGCGAGCCAACATGGACCAGTCGCGCGCTTGCCAGCGTAGCACGGCGGCACGATCCACATCCTCCGAGGCGAGCACGCTGCTTGTCAGCACGGCGACCGCTCGCAAGTGAAAGACCAACGCCGCGGTTCGTTCCTGCTGTTCTCGAGCGACGACCGTGACCCGTCGTCCTTCTTCCATTGCGAAGAGGTTCGCCAGCCCGGCACGGCTTGCCGCGATGATCGCCTCGTCACTCGCCCGCGGCCCAGCATCGGGTTGTTCCGCGGTTCTTCGCTTCACAACACCGACGAACGGCCTCCGCCGCTGGGTGGTGGGAGCGGCAGCCGATGGTGCAGCGGCCGGAATCGGCGGGGCGCCAGCGGCAGCCATAATGGGGATAGTACAACAGCACTAGCACTTACGAAAAAGAACAAGTCGCGATGTCGGGGAAATCACACTTGCCGTGTTCTGGGAGTGTGAGATTTGGGATGATAACGGGTTAGATTTTTGGTACGTTCAGAGGTTTGCCGTCTGGCCCTCGGAACAAATGCCTCGACAACGTGGTGTGTTGCAGGAGCGCCATGGAGTCGTCGTACCTGGCGTGCTCGTGGAACACCGTACCGTCGTTGGCAGCGCCGTCGGCCAGTTTTCGTCCACTGACGCGATGGAAGTCGGGCGGCAGGGCGTTGTATCGCAGGACGTCTTCCACATCTGTGGGCCAATATCGCGGCTCTGGCAATCCCACCAACTCATAGAACTCTTGAACTTGAATGTCCCACGCTGTTTGGATCATCGCGACCGTCTCGGGCTCCCCGCTGATGACTCGCTCGACTTGATGCAGCGGCAGACATCGGTGTGCCGTTGCGGCCGTTTTGTTATGCAGGTTGAAGTTGCAGCGCTCCTCGAAAGTGAAGCTAGAGACGTGTTCCTCGTTTTTCAAAGAAACTCTCTCGCTTTGTCGAAATAGCGCACAAATGTGACGTGTCGTTCCCGCGTCCTCAGTCGGCAGCGGGGGCACGTAGGGAACCACCATTGTGCCCCGCTGCGCCTCGCGCCCGTCGAGCGGTATGCTGATGTTTGCCTCAACGCCGTGCAAGAAAAAGCCCTTGTTGGGTGCGACCCGATAAGGATAGTCAGGGGAGAACATGAACGCGGTGTACAGGGGCTCGCTTCCTGGCAGCAACGGACGAGGTTCTGTTTCGGGGGCTGCAAACAACCGTGGCCAGGCTTGCAAGTGCTTGAGTTCGATAAAGTTTCCCGCGTGGGCTGTCAACCAGTAAGTCCGCGGCGACACAATATCGAGCGCGGCATCGCCAAAAATGAAAGAGACATTCCGCGGAACAGGCACCAGTCTCTCGAACAGATCTGGAACGACGCCATGCTTCTTCAGGTATTTCTCAACCTTTCTGCAGTGGGACAACCACGGCGCGCTCGTCGCACCAGAAGGTATCGTCCGGTAATCGGACGTTGGCGTGGCCGGGTACTGAGTCCGGTCGAAGTCCCGCACGCTCCAACTGAGAAAGAAATCCGACGGCGGGAACAAGTGAAACAGGTTTGGCGTGTCCAGCTCATCCTCGTACACAGGGGGCTGGAACAGTTGGTCACTCAAGATGGTTTTCTCCAGCGGATACTGAAAATCGTGGAGTGCCTCGGGCCTGGGCAGCTTTTCCAACTGCCGCTGCTTTCGTTCCTCCTCTCGCTGCTCCCGGGAGCGGCTGTCCCGCGTCGAAAGCCGAAACTGCCAACCGTACTCGTTCATCGTCCGCACGGCAGCCGCATGGCCGATGACGACAACCGAGCCGCTTCCCTTTCGCAACGCGGATGTCAAACGCAGGCGCCGAAGCATTTCCTCTAACACTGATCTAGGGAAGAAAGGGGGTACAGGCCAAGGGTACAGGAAGGAGGGCAACTGGTCCGAGACGCATTCTTATTCCAGGGTGTGTTGCGGCGCAGAGAGCGATGGTGCGAGGGCTTCCCTCCCTTGGGACTCGGAGTGACGACAGTGAGTGAACGAAAATAGCGGATAATTGTGGTTACCCATTCTGCGACATAACCACCCGCAGAGCCAGTAATAAATTTCTGGCTTCGGCGGCCATCTGGCGGCGCACATCGGCGGCTTCGCGAAGAAAGGAAGCATGCTCCGCTTCAATGTGGTGAAGAAGGTCCAGCGCTTCGCCCGAGGTGGTCTTGTCTGCCCCTAGCCAGCAGGTCGAACCACGTTGCACCAAATTTGTAGACGGCGACATCGCAATTGTGAGTGAACCACGCGTTGCCAAGTTGAAAAAAGCTGTGCTGCCGCCAACCGTTGGAAATTAGGAAAAGAATACGCACGGGAGGTCACTGCTTTATCCCCCGATGATAGTGGATCAGTGTGAGAGAACGCGACGCCTCATTCTTTCCTCTGAACGGTACACAATGCGGCCAATTTCGAGACGTTACGGTGATACGCTCGAAGCGGCGCTGCCTTGCGGCTGTCTGCGTTGCGGCGAAGTGTTTGGCAGTGACTTCGACACACCAGTAGACTTGCGCGCGCGGAAGTCCTCAAGCAGCTTCGACTTGTAGTTGGAGGCCGTTTTAGAATCGTGCTCTTGCAGCACAGAATCGCCGGGCGCATCGTGCGCGGAAGGAGCACCTCCCGGAGTCGTCTTTTGAGGGGAGGACTTTGATGTGACCGTGCGGAACTTATCGAGTTCTTGAGCGCGGTACTCTGACTTGGCGGTTGGTTGCTGGAACAGGCTCGGGTCCGCCAAGTCCGCCGTCTTGATGATGTCCTCCGTGACACCATCATCGTCGGGGTCGTACTTGCCCGGCATCGCGTCCGTGCGGACGGAGGGATCGACGACATCATCGCTTGAGAGGCCGAGGCGTCGCATGAATTCATCGCGGTTCATCGATGAATCCTTCGATTTCACTTCCTTCGCAGGCGGGGGGGAGGGTGTGGGGGCCGGCGGTGGATCGCTCCGGGCCTCCTCCTTTTTCGGCTCAGCGGCGGGCGCAGCCGCTGCTGGTTGTGATACCGGTTGGCACTTGTGTTCGGGGGGGTCAGCGCTTGTTGGCTGCGTCTTCGATTCGGTTGCGGGTTGCGCAACTTGACTTGGAGCTGCGTCCGCCGCTGGGTGAGGCTCCTGCTCTCTGCGGTGCAAGTAGAACCGAGCGACTTCGGGAATGTCGTCGGACACGTCGGCGAGGCCGAGAGGGGCGTTGCTATCCGATCCAACACAAACGAGCAGCTTGCCCTGGTTGCCGCTGGACCGGATCGTCACCCACTCACCGCCGCTGACTCCGTGGAACTCGAACAGCTGCGACAGATTGCCCTCTGCCTCCAAATCCCACAGGATAGGAGGTGCGTCTGCCATGGTGTAGTCGACTAAAACAGCGCGGTTTGACACCGGGACGAGGGTGAAACGCGAGGGGTCCTCCGGCGACGGCGTCAACGCGAAGAAGTGGCTGTCACTATTCTCCGGCACACAACCTGCCGCCAGTTCCGCTCCGCGCGATACTGGTCCATCGACCAAGACGTGCCGAGACTTGTCGTTACACTGAATGCGGTACACGCCGGCCGTCAACGACAGGGCCATCGTTGAACGTCGATGGGAAAGAGAGTAAATCTAACGAGTGTCGACACAACTGGGTCAACTTGTCGATGTTGTTGTGCGAATGTGATAACTGACAAAATGAGGAGTAAAATATTTACTTCTTGCTCTTCAAGCTTCGCGAACCCTGCCGAACTGCTGGGACTGAGCCTTCCTGCTGTGCTTTTCGACGTTCGGCCTTTTTGCGCATCACGAGCGATTCCATGAGGGAGGCAACGTGCCCCTTGACCTCCTTGCGCTGATGATGAGTTTTGATGCCGTCCATGCGTCGTCGGTACCGCTTGACGCGACCGCTCGACTCCACCTTCGCTCGCTTTTCGCGTTTACGCTGCGACGACGACTTCATGGGGTCACCACGACGAGCACATTTTAGTTGCATTTTATTTTATGGCGCTTAGGGCGTGAGAATGTGTCAATACAATCAACACGTGCACCGGCCGTGCATCCAGAGGCGACCACGAAATCCCTCACAGAGGATCAGCCAGTCAACGCGGCGTCTTGCTTTGTGCGTTCGCGTGCGCCACGCCAGTCCAGAATCCTGCTTGATACCAGCTCTCAATGAGGCTGCGCAGCGCCGCATCGGCTGCGATGGAAGGCGGCAGTGGCAGTCGGACGGGCGCCTCGGCTGCCCCTTCTCGGCCACGTTTTCTGTCGCCGCGTGAAATAGTTGTCGCCGATGTCGACGACGTTGACGACGGCGTTGAATTGTTGGCCTTCGATTGCGACAACGGAGCTGCACTGGGGGGTACCTGCGCCGCCTCAGCTGCGTCCAATGCCACCGCCTTATCAAGACTCGACTTGGCATACAGCAGCTGACGGTTCCACGCGTCGATCATTTCACTGTCGTCCCACAAATTGTCGCGATCGTGCCCATCGTGCTGCTTTGAGAAAAGAACTTTGCTAGAGTCGGCCATGGCCCCCTTCTGTTCTGCGATCGGAAAAGTCACAAACTGATTGCATAGCGGCATTCTTCGCGCTGGACGGATAGCGATATCACGTATCATGAAACTAACGGTTGACTTGTCTTGCATGTAAGGCGGGGGGGCATTACGGAGATGGTCGCGTCGTTTGGGGAGCGGTCCGCTCCGCAACAATGGTAAACTTTTCGAGCCAAACATCACGCGCATCGGCTGACAGTGTGGCGAACAAGAGGGGCGGACGGCCTTCGGACAATTGAACTTCGAAGACGAAGCGGCCCTCGTCGTTTAGATCGTCGCGAGGGAACACCGCCTCAACGGATGCGATCGGCATGGTGTGACTTCTGTCAACGCCCACGGCGGACACGCGATTGGCTGGCAACGACAGCGTTAGGTCCGTTTCCGAGATGGTCAACACACGATCCTTCCACTGTCCGTGGGAATCCTTTTTCACCTCCGCTTCGTACGGCAAGGGACTGTCAGACGGTGCGCTCTGCCTAATTTGATCGACCTTGGCACGTGCGTCCTCGATTGTCCGTGTGACGAACTCTCGAAACGCTGGGGCTAGAGACTGATCTCGGACAAGCACCGCCAAGAGTAGTTCGACGTAGTGCCTCATGAGGCGGGAGTCCAACACCTCGGCGGCGGTTGGTCGCGCGGCCGGATCGGGATGCAACAGTTTGTTCAGCAGCTCGTACATGTCCCTTGTGATCGTGGGATTCATCGGCTGCCTCAAATTACGGACCACGTTCTCGCGAAGGGAGGCGGGATCGTCCCCGATAAAAGGGCGCGTCCCATTGACCATCTCGAAGAGTACCACACCGGCAGCCCAGACGTCCGCCTTTCGTCCGTTGCAATGCGACAGCCACATTTCCGGGGCCAGATAAAACGGCGTTCCCAAGAACGTACCCGGGCCGGTATTTTCAAAGTCTTTTGAAAACCCGAAATCGCCAATTTTCAGTAAACCATTCGCACAAAGCAAAATGTTGGATGATTTGATGTCGCGATGGACGATGTGATTGCGGTGAATGTGGAATAGCGCGATCATCATCTGAGCGAATAAAATGCCGGCGTCGCGCTCACCAAAGCATCCTTGAGGGATCGCTCGCATGTGATGCGCCAAGTCCTTTGCATTTGCATACTCCATGACGAGGCACGCTTCACTGGGCGTGGAGTAGAAGTCCTCGTACCCAACGATGAAGGGGTGGCCACGGCATATGTACAAGCTGCGCGCTTCGTTGCGAGTGTATTTGCGCCGTCTCTCGTTGTCCAGATGGAGCAACTTGGCAGCGAACTTCAGGTTATCGGCAGTCCTCGTGACGAGAAAGATTGTCCCAGACGTACCTTGGCCAATGGGGCACTCTTTCACGTACTTGCAAGGTGTCCCCGCGTCGCCGATAAACGTCGTGATGGGCGCGGAGCCGTCGGCCGCGATGCACACCGACGCGTGCATGGATGAGAAAACAAAACTAGAACTATTTGATACGGCATGCGCACCATGCAACAACACGAATTTTTACTCGTGGCAGGGCAAGCGAAGCGTGGAATGTCGGGAAAACTCTCACCATCGGATATACACCGCCCGTCCAAGGTTCTCCCCGCATGTCAAATTTGCGTTCGCGTTATCTCTGCGACAGACCTAACCTGGATCGCCCAGTCGGATTACGAATATGATGGCCCAGTTGCGCGATCGATCACAGATTGGCATTGGCGAAGTCCCAGTTGACCGCGTCCCAGAACGACTTGACGTACGCGGCTCGGTCATTGCGGTAGTCCACGTAATAAGCGTGCTCCCACACGTCGCAGGTGAGCACGGGCTTGAGACCCTCCGTCAAAGGCGTACCTGCATCATGTGTCTGATGCACGCGCAGTTTGTTGGTTGCCGGGTCCTTCACCAGCCAGGCCCACCCAGAACCAAAGTGACCGACGGCCGCACCGGTGAATTCTTCCTTGAACTTTGCGAAGCTGCCGAAGCTGGCGTCGATGGCATCGCGGATAGGGCCGTGCGGTTCGCCGCCGCCGTTGGGGCTCATCGAGTTCCAGTAGAACGTATGGTTGAAGATCTGTGCGGCGAGGTTGAACAGCGGGCCGCGCTCCGTGTGAATGATCTCCTCGATAGACTTCTTCGCGAGGTCCGGGTTGGAAGACGCGGCCGCGTTCAACTTGACCACGTAGCCCTGATGGTGCTTGTCGTAGTGGTACGTCACCTGCTCCTTGGAAATGCCTTTTCCCACGAGACCATCGTACCCCCAAGGTAGCGGAGGGATGCTGAAGGCCATGGCGATCGCCCTGAATTGACTGTTTAAGGGGAGGGGGCGGAAGATAGCACAATCAAACTATTCCAGACGCAGCAAACGGAGTGGAATGCGAATGCACCCGAGATGTGTACGGTCTATGGTCAGGCCGCAGCAGGGGGGGCCCCAGTGGGTGGTACCGCAGCCGAACCATTTGAAGCCGATGCGGTCTTCCTTGTGTCTTCCTTGATCAACTCTAACACCTGGGTCATGTAGTCTTCCTGCTTTGGGTTGTCGCGATAGCGGACGGCTTCGCCTATGGCCGCCTGAAACAGGGCAACGACATTGGTGCCGTCGGCGGCGGAAACGTAGTGAATTGGTAGTTGGTTCTTCTCCGCGAAGGCGAACGATTTCGTGACGATATCGGGGTCCATGTCAATCTTGTTGCAAGCCACCAGACACGGAACGTGCTGACGATATGTTCGCAGCTCACCCAGCCATTTTTCGAGGTTCTTGTACGTCGGCTTTCGGCTCACGTCAAAGACGAGGATGCAACACATGGCCTCGTGGTAGTACGCGGGGTGCATGGTAGCGAAACGCTCCTGTCCAGCGGTGTCCCAGATGTCGACATCAATTTCACGGCCAGATGGAGTCACGAAATCGTACTTGAAGAGCGTGAGCGCGTACGTCGACATCTGAATGGGGACGTAACGTTGCATCAGAAACCTTTCAACCAACTTCGATTTTCCGACAGCTGAGTCGCCCAGCAAAATTAGCTTGACGGGCTTTCTCAGCTCATCTGCTTTGTTGTCGATCACTCGCAGTTCGCCAGGTGGTGGAGTTGCTTCTGCCATCTACAATTGTGTAAGCCGGGGAGTAAAGCTGTAGTAAAGTCGCATTTCAAAATACCTGAGTCATTCGCGTCTTTGTTTGCTCACATGGCGAATTGAGCGAGAGTGACTGTTACGACGGCACCTCAGCCGCTACAAGGCTTGCCCTGGAAATTTCTGCATTCGGGGCGGCGTGATTGGAGCTTGCGGCGGTGCAGCTTGCTGCTTCTTGCGAGCCACCGCCTCGCGATCCATCAGCCCTTGGTCGTCGCGATGATTGCGGAAGGGGAGGTCCTTCTCCACCACGGCACATTCGGTGGTGATCATCAACCCCGCCACACTGCATGCGTTCACGACGCAGCTCTTGACAACCTTCATTGGGTCGATAATGCCTGCATCGAACATATTGACGTACTTGCCGGACTGCGCGTCGTAGCCGAACGAAGGGTCATTCTTTTCCCAAATCTTTCCCACCACCACGCTCCCCTCGACTCCTGCGTTGATTGCAATCATTTTTGCAGGGAGCTTTGCGGCATTCTTCACAATGTTGACTCCGGTGCGAATATCGGGAGGAAGATTTCGATCCTTCGACAGTTTATCAAGTCGGCGAGATGCGATGATCAAAGCTGTGCCACCACCGGCAAGAATCCCCTCTGCCACGGCAGCACGTGTCGCATTTAGCGCATCTGTGATGCGGTCCTTTTTTTCGCTAATTTCCACTTCCGACGCACCGCCGACTTTGATGACCGCGACACCTCCAGACAACTTGGCGAGTCGCTCCACCAACCGCTCTCGATTGAACTCGTGGTCCTCGACCGAGATGAGATCCTTGATCATTTGGATGCGTTCCTCGATAGCAATGGCGCTGCCACCCCCTTCCATCAAAATCGTTTCGTCCCTGGTGATAGTTGCTTTCTTGCACGACCCGAGGTATCTTTCCTGGAATTCCGATGTGTCAAGGCTTATGCCGATGTCCTCGGACAGCATCGTTGAGCCCGTGAAGACAGCAAAGTCCTGCAGCATGCTGATTCGAAAGTCCCCAAACCCTGGGGCCTTGACGGCACAACCTTGAATTTTGTGCTGCGTTCGATTGTACAGGAACGTATGCAACGCTTCGCCTTCAATGTCCTCGGCGATGATGAGCAGAGGCCGCTTTTGTTGAACTGCGAAGTTCATGGCCGGTAGGATGTGAGCCACATGCGTGAGCTTTCGATTCGCCACAAAAACAATAACATTCTCCAATTCGCACTTTTGCGTCCGAGTGTTCGTGACGAAATACGGCGAGACGTAGCCTTGCCCGAATGACATGCCCTCGACGAGTTCAAGCTCAGTACTAAGCGTGCGACCCTCGGTGGTTGTAATGACGCCGTCTTTGCCGACCTGCTGCATCGCGTCCCCGATCAACGCACCGATTTCTTTGTCCATGTTGGCACTGATCATCGCCACTTGTGTGATTTCCGACTTGGCAGTGACTGGCTTGGCTTGTTCTGCCAGCGAAACAAGCACCTCTTTGCAGGCCAGTTCAATGCCCCGCTTGAGGTCCATCGGATTTGTGCCCGTCGCGATGCTGCGAAAGCCTTCAGCGAATATTGCCCCGGACAAAATGGTGGCTGTTGTGGTGCCGTCGCCGGCGACGTCGTTGGTCAGCCCCGCCACTTGTCGAACGAGCTGCGCTCCAAGATTCTCGAAACTGTGCTCGAATTCGATGTGCTTTGCCACGGTCACACCATCTTTTGTAATTTTTGGCGCACCGTAAGGAATTTCGAGAATCACGTTTCGACCCTTGGGGCCCAAGGTCGTGCCTACCGCTTTGACGAGATTCTCGACTCCTCTGAGTAATGACCGGCGGGCATCCATGCCGTAACGAATGTCCTTGGGCGTCGAGCCGAAGCTCACTCGCAGCGTCGTATTCAGCCGAAACATTTGAACAACCTGTTGTTCTATGCCACCTCCCCAATTCAAGCAATGATCTTCGATGAGGCACCTCCGATGTACCACATGACCAACCAATTTACCGACAAAATTTAAAAGGTGGAGGATTTCGGTCGAGCGGGGCAATATTCATGCTTGAGGGCGACGAGGCGGTCAGCTGGAATCAATGTACGATGGCGCCTCCACGTTGAAGGGGGAGCGCGTCGCGGACTTCCGCAATCGACATCGGTGGATTCCAACTGCGCTTCGATGGCGGTTGCCTCGTTGCGACTCCCTGGCGAGGCACCAAATCGGAAAAAATGATCACCAATTCCTTCCCCAAGATCAATGCCGTAGCAACCATCTGGGTTCAAGCTGCACGAGACTGACGCGCTGTCCATTCGCCGCAAATAGATGCCTCGGCACATGCAGGAGCCACCAGCGACGGCGCTGCCAGCCCAGCCTCCATTTCGTGTAGGACCACTGGATAGCAATCCGGAAGCCGTCAGGCATCCTGCACCGACGAGGCGAAAGTGATTTCCGAGCTCGGTGATGGTTGGGTCCAGCTCTGAAGCTGATTTCTCAATCACACAGAAATCAAGCGCACCGGACGAATCATCGACGCATAGAACTGAGAGTTGCACTCGCTGCGCGACGACTCCCGCGGTTCCCGAGTTCAATTGAACTGTCCAGGTCCGTCCATCGAGCGACGGATAACATCCTAAGAGCGTGGCCGAGCCGTGGAGCACCGCCCCCCCACACAAAGGAACGCAGTTGGCTGGAACAGTGAGCTGCGCTGACGACGCGACGCCGTCACATGAAGTGGAAAGTGTTAGCACTCGGAAGGCCATGAAAGGGCTGCTGATGGAACAAGCAATGCACGTGGGTTTCAGCGCCAGCTCTCCGCGGAGGGGGACTCATCATGCTTCACCTTGCCATCACCTTCTGAAAGGAGAGTAAATTAGGGAATCTAGCGTTTCGCGTTTGCCGAGATCGACAATGTGATGGAGGGCGGAGCCTCGTGACCCGCTCGACCAAGTGGCAGCGGGATGGCGCATCGGCGTCATCATGGGTTGCGGTGGGCCGGGGGATGGCACGCCGGAGCGCGCTGGGGGTGTTGCGGCGGCGTATCCACCGATGGCCGGTGTGCCGCCTACAAACGCTTGCTGCACGTTGGTTTGCGTGATTAGGGCGCTCATGGGTGACAGCGTGTCAGTCAACAAGCTTAATCGAGGAGGGACCGGGCTGTACACCCCATACCCTGCCGCCCCCGAGGAATCCGCAAATCGGGAAACAGCTGCGACTCCTGGGGACCGCGTTGGCCTTGACGAAGTGAGTTGCTGCGCCGGCTGCTGCTGCATTCGCATCTTAGCAAGCGCAAGCTCCTGCTCTAATCGGCGACACCGATCCTCCAACAGAGCATATTCAACTCTCGCCGGGGCTTGATTCTGGGCAAGCTGCCCGGACAATTGGTCGATACGCTCCCGTTGCTCCGCGATGCAACGGTCTCTAACGGCTATTTCCTCACGCAGGTCGTCAGCGAGATTTGAGGAAGGAAATATGTCAACGACCGTCTGCTTTGATGGTATGTTCCTTTGCCGTTGAATTTCCGATTCGCACGCTGCCGTCAAATCGGAGTCGCTGACCCAAGTTGACGCCTTTGCCAAACGAACGAGTGCCAAGAACTCGCTTTCCCCGACGCATCCCTTCATGGCGTCGAGCTGACGGACAACCGCGGCTTTGGTTTGATCCGGTGCACCGGGAACGAGGGCTTCTAGCGCTGCCATCGTCATAAGAGCCGTCAAGTATCGCACACCGTACCGATGACATGTTTCACGAAAAACACCCGACACCCAGTCAGCGACGTCTGTAGGTTGCAGGGATGTTGACATTCGTTGCGTCAACCTTAGGAAGGAACAAAGCAACGGCAGCAACAAACAGGCTTTTACGTGACCCAACCAAACGCGTGAAAGTCATTCAACGACGAATAGCAAACAAATCAAATAGAGCAGCAGGTGCCAAATTGCGACTGACTACGCGACCGACGCGTACCGCTGCGTCCATTCGGTGGCGGTCCGATCGAATGCTGCACGATCAGACTTATAGAGTCGCGCCACCTCAGGCGCCAGCGGGTGATCGGGATTTGGATCGGTCAACAGTGACGAAATGGAGAGTAGAAGCTTGCCGATACTCAACGCTGGTGTCCACTGGTCGCGAAGAATGTCGAGACAAATCCCCCCGCCGTCGTTTACGTTCGGGTGGAATACCTTCGTCGTGAATGTTACCCTAGGCGGCTTGAAGGGGTAGTCTGCAGGAAAGGTAATGGATAAAAAGAATACCCCTCCTTGATACGGCGTACCCTCAGGCCCGATGATAGTACCCCTCCAGTTGAACATGTCACGCTCGTCGATGGGTCCCGCACTGACGTTTGGCGGGGTGTCCTTTTGCAGCTCCTTAAATTCTTTAGTAATACGCTTCAATGCCATCTTCAAACACCCTGTGATTCTGCCGTGCAAACAACAACAAAAAAACCACTTTGCGTAGCACGTACGGTTAGGTGGCTCTGATGGCGACATCAAGCGTGAATACACCGCATCTCAGGCCGCTCACACGACCAGCCGATGCCATCGCATGGGCATACCGGCCATTGCGCTCGACACCTTGAGCAATAACGTACTGGCCTGAGCGTGTGTATGAAACGCAGCCATCGCCAAAATGGGAGTGCGATAATGAACGCGAAAGAAAGCAGCGACGTGCCGTGCCAGGGACACATCGAACGCTTCTTCAATTTCATAACGGTATACGACTTCCACGCGGTTGACTGAAAACAATTGCACTCCATATCGAAGAACGAGAAATTCGTGACATTGCTTTCGTCCTTCTTCCTCTTGAGCCTCAATTTCATGGCGGCAAGCTGCCTCCTTTTCATGCAGGGTCGCTGGAGGAGGTTTCGGGGGACGGTTGAACGGCGGACGGGCAAGGAACTCGCGCTTACGAAGGGCCACCCCGATTTCATTTTCCGATGCCGATATTGCGAGGCGGTCACGCGTTTCAATGCTTTCGCAACGAGAAAATCGACTGTGGAAAGCGACGACTCGATCATGTTCCTCGATGATCGTACCCTGAAAAATCTTTTGCTCGACGGTTTTCATCCAGTTTCGAAGTTCTGCTTCTTCGTCACAGGCCGATTGAAGCGCTGAGGGCACACCACGCATTTTTAGAACGTCAGATCGCCTTTCGGGAACCACGTGAATTGTGCGTCGAGTGGGGCTCACGTACTCGTGCGTCAGCACATGAGCCAACGACGGTGAAGGGACGCACGTGAGCACCTGACCAGCTTGCCGTGCGCGAGCAGCGTCACGGAACTCCGCGCATAAGAGCGCAATTAAGAACATCGCGTCTCTTCGCCCTGTTTCTTCCGAATCGCGTAGCGTCTTCCTCGCGCTGGTTTCTGAGCGGAAGAGCTCGTTACGTTTTGCCGGATCGATGACCACACCTTTCGGCGATGACACCGCAACGGTGCGTTCAGGTATTGCGACTAGCGCGCCCAGGGGAACATGCAGTGGTGAACGTTGTCGCGGAGGCCGGGGTACGAGCGACATTTGTTCGTCCTTTTCTTTTCATGAAGCGTGAGGAAAATGAGAAAGAATCATACAATGTACAATCATAGAGAAATTATCGAAAAGACTGAACTGCGGTATTCTTCAGACCGAGTGACTGATTCCGACAACTTCAATGTACAAAGCGAATGCGCTTGCTCACGTCATCGATGTCGTGAGAAGACGTCTTCCAGCCAGCATCGCGCAGCAAGGCTTCCAGCACTGCCCCCCGACCTTTCCAGCTCGCGTGCAGCCCGTGAACAGTCAATATATTTTCATGTACGGATGCAGCGTTGCTGCGACACAAGTCGTCGGTTCGCACGCCTAACTCGATGCCGGCGAGCATGTCGGCTAACGTGGCTGGCTCATGGAAGAGAAGTGCAATGCGACCCGAGCGACAACGTCCGATTGAACATCGCAGTCCTTCCTCGGGGAAATGTTGCATTCGCCGCTGGAAGTCCGCTAAGTCGATGGCAATTGAGTGTAGATCAGGCCCGACAGATAGCGTTGAGACGTCGGATGCCTTCTCGCTCACTGCCCCGCTTTGCCACTCATGCGGCGACGGAATCCGTCGATCCGAACGGATAGCGCACCGGACGACGTGAACTGCAAGGTCAGTGCTTATTCTCTTCACAGTGACATCGCGAATAGCTGCCACCGAAGCAACGACGCTCACAGCTACCGAGCAGGTTAACGCACACACTTGTAGCATCGTGGAGGAGATTGCAACAAAGGCGATTCCTAAAGCGTAAAAACACGTGTGCAGCACCAAAGTCGTGCTTGTAAACGTTTTCACCAACGTGCCAAGGTTGTCTCCGAGGGCAAAATCCTCCAGGATCGAGGCTCTGCAGACGCCAAACATAAGCATTGCGCTGCATTTCAATAGGCTGCTGATCGCTGCCAGGTAAGGGAACCACACCGGCGCAGAAAAAAAAGGTATGATGAAGTCGAGACACACCGCTGCGTTTGTCATGATGCACGCAGCGACGAACCCTCGCCGTACGTCACGTTCCGGTGATAGCCAAGCGACGGAAAGCGCTGATAGGAGAGTTGGAGCAAGGTCCTTCGTCATCCAACTGGCAGCCGAACTGCCAGCGAAAAATCCTTCCAGCAATGAGCAGGTACCAATCGACATGCCAAAGAAGGACATCGATGCACTGACTTGCGCGAACAGAAAAAACCGGGAGTAACCGTCCCCAACCGGACCGCCCGTGTCGCGCCACGCCCGAGTAATGGAGCGAACACTCCATGCCGATGCAGATGGATGATGAAAACTTGCGGGCCTACCTCCTTGAAACACAACACCGGTCGACGAAGGAAGCGTTGAAACGGCTTGCCGCCGCGAAGTCACGAGCCAGCAAGAGACGCCGCGTCGCACTCCAAGGCGGCAAAACGTGAAATGCATTTGATTCGAGAGTGTCCCCGTTCTGGCAGGAAGGGAGAGGTAGATTTAAGGAGATTTCAGATGGATTCGTAGCGTTGAATTATTTCCCTGCTCACAGTGACCACTTTGCGAAAACTGATCTACAAGAGCGGGTTCCGTTGATGCCGTTGAAAAGTAAACAAATGTACTGTCCTTGGAAGAGAGCCGCATTCTACCGTGCTGTGAGTGTCGGCGAGGAGCCAACCCTCAGCTTCCATCATGTCGAGGATGCAGAGCATCATGTCACACTGAGCGTTGTCATCGCAAACCTGATCCGGCAGGTCAAGTGTCGTGTGAAATGTGGTGGCCAACGAGTCGTAGCCTGCTTCAGAATCAACCTGATTGTCGACGAATTCCGGCATCACGGCCAAACACGGCCGTGAACTGACGAGCCGCTGGGTTGAACACAAAGTCGGCAGTACACCTGCAAGCGTCGCCAGCAAATGTTCACTCGGACAAGAACCAACAATGGTGACTCGAGGATGGTTGAACGACAGCATACACATGAGAATGTTTCGGGAAACGTGAGCTCGCGGGATGCGAGATTTTCCCGATCTTTCGTTGAGTTGTCGTTCCGCCTTCAGTCCAATCCGTTCCAGCACGGCTTTCGGTGTTGGCACTTCGTTCACGTTGAAAGCTTCAATGGCAAGTAACAATTCCTCAGTGGTCACCACCCGGAGCGCCTTGCTTGCGGTTGTTGATTCACTTCCGTCAAACAAGGCGAATGACAGGAACGGATCGGTAAGCGCCGTTCCGACCTTGTCGGGACACGAGCGAAATGAGTCGATTAGCGCAATAACGGTCGCAACTCGTACGAACATCCACTCCAGCTGAACGAAAAATCCTTCGGTGATTGAACAACGTTGGAGCAGGTCGATGAGCGCCATCATTTCAATAGATCCAGTCGCTGCTTGCAGGGACAGCTGGCACCGAAGCTCACAGTATGCCTCCTGCAGAGCAACAATGGCCTCCTGACAAGAAACCAACGCTTCCTTCCCTTTCAACCAAGACGCGCGATCGTTCACTGCAAGATGCGCAATCGGACTCGCTGTGTGCCGGACAACATGCTCCACATGAACAATCAGGCTGCGGACAACTGCGACGTACCGAAGTGGATAGTCTCTTCCTAACCAAGGACAGCATGTCGCCATGCCTCGTAGCAAAGCGCACAGAGCAGGGATGCTGTCAACAACGTCGGCTGGCGACACGCCTGGAAGAAAATGCGGGGCGCCCATTCCGGCCCATTCAATACACTCTATCAGACGCTGATTGATGTTCGCGAGATTGTCGCGCAGACGGTGGAACGTCTCGACATCCGCCGTGGCGCAAGGCAAATAATTCAGCACACGAACGACAGCAGTAGCTTGCTGGGTGGAAAATTGCTGATGACAACTGGTTCGTTGCTCAAGTGGCTGCGCCACGTTGAGGACATCAGGTAGGGTCAAAATTGCTCGCTGATCCCACGGCGACAGTCCCGCCAAAGTTTCATCGATCGTGTCCCGGAGCAGTGAATTCCAACACTTGATCGTCGAGAGAAGAGTGGCCGCGATGACGTCGTTTTTGGCAAATTGTGCGGCCTGAAAATCGTTCGCACAAATGAACTCGGTGTGATGTGCGATTTCGGGAAGCATTGGCACTGCTGACATGCTGAAAGTGAATTGCGAAGTTTCTTTTCACCCCCAACCAACAACATTTTTAGACGAGTTTTTGTGCTGCTCGCCGCGAGACCTTTGGGCAGTTCCGCAACGACTGAAGGGTAAAAACCATTTCGAAATTCCATCAACTGAGCGATCTGCCAGCTAACTCGGACCGAATTCTAGCCGCATCCGCAGCAAGCGCGGCACCGCCCACCGTCGACATCCTCTGCAACTGCGCGACCGTGGCCTTGAGCTGCGCGTTCTCCGCTTCTCTTTCTGCCAGAATGCCTTTCAACTGAGTGACGGAGGCACTCGTCTTTGCGTACTGTTCGGCTTGCGATTTGACCTGTGCAAAGGCAGTTCGCAACTCGGAGATATTCTGTGTCAGCACGCCAACTTGCTTGTGTAGGCGGTCAGCATCTTCCAAAGCTTGGAGTCTGCTTGTGTCAGTGCGATCGAGTTCGTCCTGAACTTGTGCCAGTTCAGCTTTGACACGAGACAATTCGTTGACAAGAACATGATGTTCGGCGAAGCTAGCGTTATTCCTTGTGGGACTGCGAGACGCGTCATTGGGGACGAGTGCTCCAGTGGTTTTCGGGGCGTTGCGTTCCTCGAGTGCCGCTTTCACTACGCTCCCAACCGTTGACGCCCTTGCTTCCCTTTCGCAGAATTGAAGGTAGCTCGCAACAAGATGAGCATTTTGCGACCCTGCCGCGGTGATTGGTTCTGCACCTTCACGAACAAGCAACAGTTCTAAGCATTCTTGAAGAGCACAGCCTAGCTTTTCGCATTCTTCTCGGGTCCGGTCACCCTCTTTCACTGAATCGGTCTTGCGGCCGACTGGTGCAGTTTGGCGGCGTTTGTCCGCACCTCTGAGGTCGACCAGTTGATTGTGCAAATCCTCTCGCTCTTGAAGTAAAATCCAAAACTGTTTTTCAATTTCGCGCAGTTTTTGATTTTCTTCTCGCAGCACTTCAATTTCATCTGGTTCCTTGTCAGCCATCGTCAAAAAAACCTGCTACAGGAAAAATGATATCAAACCATTGCGCGTTCATCCACCAAACATCCATGCCGACGCATTGACAGAATGCTTTCCGCTCGCAATATCTACATGCCTGACCTGCTTGCAAGTGTGGTCAGTCGTCGAGCCAGGCAGGCTCACTGCTCTTCGAGGGTGGTGTTGTGGCCGGTGGTGGGACAGGAGGTGCGGCAGCTACAGGTGCCGGGGCTTCCACGGGCTGTGTCTTCTTCGGCACCGGCTCAACACCGGGGGCCGTTCGAGCTGGCCGACTTGAAAGTTCCGCACGATCATGTCGTTCTCTTGCCTGCATCGAAACGGCCTCGTCTCCTGACGCTCGAACGATCGCCTGTCGTCCCTCAGATTCTTGATTCACCAAGGTGGTTACTTTGCGGAGGTGCTCTTCTTCTCGCCGAGCCGTCTCAGCGGCAATGTTGTCAGTTGCCGTGGCGGGAGCATGATCGGCTGCCGCCGTACCGGACGAGCGGCGACCCTCCTTTGGTTTCTTCCTTGTTGCCTTGATGGTTGAAGTGGACTCCGGATTATTCGCCGCGGAAGCAAGTGCAGCTTTCAATGCCGCGACTTCGGCTTTCAGCGTTTCAACCTCTGCCAGTTCACCGGGATTCGTGACCGCGGCGCGGTTGACTGATTCGTGAGCCCGTTTCAACACTGAAAGTCGGTACTGCAGGCTTTCAATCGTTTCCATCTTCACAGACAGAGAATTTTTCATCTCGAGTAGTTGCTTAATGTCGTCATTGCGGAGCTCCGGAAGGCGATCTCGAAGTTCGAGTGCGGCAAGTCGCTTTTGCGCCGTCTCTCGCGACTGCGCGGCCAATTCCACATCTTTTTGAGCGCGTTCGAGAGCAACCATCGCTAATTTTCGTTCCTGCTTGATTTCAGTCAGCACCTGGGCTCGATATTCCTCAATATTAGCGGCTTGTTTCAACTTCTTGCTGTTGGCTCGGATTTCCAACTGAAGAAATTTGTTTCGTTCTTGCAAGTTTTTCACTTCTTGAACACGAGAGGCCAGCTGTTTTTCCAACTCTTTGACATGTTCAACATCTCGCAGCTTGCGAAGCAATCCTGTCTGCTCCTGTTGCAGCATGGACGCTTCTTGTTGAAGCCGATTCAATCGTTCGTTTTCGTTGGAGTGCTTTCGCTTCACATTGGCGCTAAGCCGCGGCGCGATCTTCGACAGTTGGCCACGGACCGCGTCAATAGCTCGTTGCAATTCCGCGTTTTTTGATCGCAAAACAGCTATCTCTTTGACTGGGGCGGAAGTATCACCGGCCTTAGGCGAGGCCGCCTGTGCAGGCAAGGCCTTTGCGTCCCACGCGTGAGACGAGGGCTCCTGTCGCTTCGGAGATGCAGCTACGGTGGCGTTGCGCCCCTCAGGAGAAGGGGCCGATCGAGGAGGAGAGCTGCGAAATGAACTGGACGATCGCGATGATCGGGAACGTGACCGTGAAGGCGAGCGGGATGGCTGCGACGCCGGCGTTGGAGATCGGGCGGCTTGTCGCTGGGATGGATCATTTTGCTGCTTTGCAACGGGTTGCAACCATGACCCTCCTCCACGTTTGGGGCTTTCATCATCGAAATCATCCTCGTAGTCGCTCATTGTCCTAGATTCTTGGAAGGAGTGAAATCAACATCAATCAGCACGTTGTTGGTTCGACGCCGCTCTGGTGTTTTTCGATCAATAGTGTCAAAAAGAGCGGCCGTATGTGCATGAAAAAAAAAGCGAATGGATCCAAGTACACACAGTTTTGACATTTCATTGGGACGACAAAATTCGCTTCACTTCCGTCTTTTGTTCCGAGGACAGATACTTTGGAAATTGGATGTCGCATTCTACCACCAAATCACCCCTGCCACCATCTTGTTTGGCCATGCCTTCACCGATGAGACGTTTTTGGTACTTTGGATGAACAATTTCGTCGATCAACACCTGCAGCTCACGACCATCGATGGTCACCACGGCAACGGAAACACCGGCGAGCGCGTCAACCAGAGAAATTGGGACCACAATGTGCAAGTTGTCCCCCTTTCGCGCGTATTTGGCGTGGTTTTGACTTTCAAGCCTAATGAAGACGTCTCCCGCTCTCATTCCATGCTTGGTGGATCCCTTTCCCCGAAGCACCAGAGTGGTACCGTCGGCCGCTCCTTTGGGAACAGTGACTTCTGATGCAACGGTTTCCGTGGTCGTTTCGTCGCGAGCAGTAGTATGGACACGAGTCCAGGTGACACTTCGAGTCGCTCCAAGAAAAACGTCTTCTAAAGAGACTGGCAGCACGACTTGAACCGGGCCAACTTGTGGCGGGCTTTTGTCCGTCGCGGCAGACGCGCTGAAAAATTGATGCTGATTGTTCTTGATTCCCGAAATGTCGCCCAGAACTTGAAAGGGATTGTCTACACCAAAAAACCGGCGAAACACGGCACCAGGATCAACTTCATCCAGCTGCAAGCCGCCGGGAAGTCCCACTTTTCCTGTGCCCCCGTTCAACACACCAAATTCGCCGTACACGTCATATACGGCACGAGCCTTTGGATTGGCCAGAACAACGTACGCTTGGCTGATCAGTTTAAAACGTCGCTCCAACTCCGCACGGTCAGGATGCTCCAAGTTACACTCTGGATTGTACGTCAACGCCGCTCGTCGATACGCCTTGGCAATGTCATCGGCTTCAGCGGTGTGACTGAGGCCCAAAATTGCGTAGAAGTCCGCCATGAACGAACAACAAGGCAGGAAACCTGTAACAACTCATGTATAAAATCAATACTCAGTACGCGACGTCGAAAAAAAATTGGACCTGTGCCACAGCCTTCCTCACTCACAAAACACGACCCGATTTTCGGCGTTGGTACCTTTGCGCATTGCCGATTTCGCAGATGACACTGCGGCGGAGTATTGCGATCGTGGAGGTGAAAAATCGGAAACGGTGGCCGACGTCATTGCCAAGCGCTCCCACGCCTCATCGTTGTCATCGGCCGTGATAGTGGTGTCTGCACATAGTGTGACGGGCAAACTTTTCAATGGGACCGCAGTTTGGTGACGTCCACGCCTTCGGTCAGCGAACGGTCGACCATTTTCGATTGCGTCGCCGCAAAATGAAGCCCAGTCGTGAAGCGACGTACCATTCCGCAAAAGGGATTCGACTTGCGGGCGATACTGCTGCCAAATAGCCAGCGATGAAGTGTCCCAACAGACGACAAGTCCTCGCAGATCATCTATGAAGCGATAAGCGTCTTCTTGAAACGTCGCAGATAGTGCCAACCGTGTACGAGAAAGTTGATCGACTGTCTCGTTCAATCGCAAGAAATGATCCAGAAAACACGAATGATTCGAAGATGCCTTAGCAACTTCCGTCACTTGAGCGAGGACGTTTATCGTCAGCTTGTGGATTGCAAAGCGCCGCAAAGTCGAAAAAAATACATCGGCAACTTCAAATGTGACCTCCGAGGCACCCGGATGAACATCAAGTGGCGCCGCTGTGGTTACCCGAAAAAACGCGAGTTGCTGTTCGAGGAAAGCCACCTTTTCCTGTTCATCGAGCAACCGTTGGACGAGATACTCAATCTTTTTATCGGACATAAGGTCGTGACTTTCGTGAAATGTGACACACGCAAACGAAATTGGTGAATTAGGGAACCCTCCGACCATGTCTGACACTTTTTTCCACCCGAAAAGTCACACCATGATATGATTAGCGTACACATGTTACTTAAAGCTTCTTCCGATCGGGATGTTGCTCTCGCATTTCAGTAATCGCTTTGAACACCGCTTCTTTGAGTGACTCGAGCGTATGTCCTTCCACGCTGATCGCACTTCCGACCGAAATATATGCGTTGCCAAAATCAAATCGCCAATCGGAACGTGGCCACAGTTTGTCCGTCCCGGAGATCGCGATTGGAACAATGTCTGCCTTTTCTTGGATGGCAAGAGCGAAGTACCCATCCTTAAATTCGCCAAGTGGACCATCTGGGTGGGGGTTTCGCACTCCTTCGGGAAAGATGGCAATCGCTTGTTGATGGCGAAGTAAATCTGCACTGTACTCCATCATTTGTCGCACTGAACCCTTTTCGGTGCCCCATCCACCCTTGTCAGCAGTAAACCTCACGGCAATATCGTTTGCGTTGCGCAGTGCCCACCCACCAAACGGAACTTTAAAAAGCGACCCTTTGCACACCCACTTGCAGTCGATCGGCCACATTGCGCGAATCAAAAGCCAAGGATCGCAATTGGAGAGGTGGTTGAACATGTAAATGACAGGGCGTCCGCTTGGTTTCATGGGGTGACGCTTGACTTCCACAACTTTCCAAAAGATGTTAAGATAGTCGATGAAAATCATGTTTATGGTGCGAAATAGCCATCCACACCAGTTCCCCCGTTGTCGAGGCGACGAAAAGAAGTATGTGGTACCGATGATGATGAGCTGCAAAGTCCATGCGATGATCCACGACGAAAGAATCCACAGCCCGAGAAGGACTGTAGCGATTGCTCGAACATTTTTTGACGCCATGCACTTTGAACAAAGAAAGTCACAATCGAACTTCAGTGCATTGCATCGAAATTGGAGTTTTTTTTTGTGTCAAACAATTTAAATAATCACACGAAAAGTGCCAGTTACCGATTACAATCCGCTCACCTTGATGCTGTCGGGCTTGGCTAATTTTTCTGTGGTCAGAAATTCCCGGAGATGGTCCCGTTGATCGCCTTGCAATTGAATGACCTTTCCAGCTTCGGGGTCGTCGACCACGATGCCGTTGCATCCCCAGCGTTTTTTGAACTCTTTCGCCAAACGCTCAAAATCCAGGTCAGAACGAAGTCCCGCCAGCGTGGTGATCGATTTTCGTCCATTTCGTTGTTGCAAACGAATTTGTACGTCATTTTGACGCACAGTTCGGTTGGTCGTGTCGACCTCCAAAGACGCCATTTCGTGTTGTTTGCCTGAGTTGCGAACACATACAAGTTGGCAACAAGGCTCCATCGACCAAACAACAAGTCGCAATCAGCGAAGAAGAACCGAACGAAAAACCTGTCGCTGTGCCAAAAAATTATCTGACTTAAATAGAATTAAACGGGAGGGGCCGACATCAAATGAGGTTTAGCTTGCCCGAAGTACCGATCGAAATTGGCACCCAGCTTGTCGTATTCCGCAGCTGGACGTGGGACAAGCGCTGTTCGTGTGGTTCGTCCATGGTCGAATTCGCGGGACTTCGAAAAGAAGGCGTCAACGACGGCATCCGTGACCAACGCCTTGTTTCGCTGATGATCCTCGACAAAAGACACCACGGTGTTCACCATCATTGCCTTGATTTCACTTGTCTTCATACGACCTTGCCCATACTCCGTCGCGATCCGTTCGAGTTCTACGTCATCTTCCAAGAAATACAACAAGTACTGGAACGGAACGTCGACTTCCAGCAACGCACCTCGCTCTTGATGTTCCTTGAGAGTAGCGCCACCACCCGAAAACGCGTACTTGGTAATCTTGCTCTTGATTTCAGCCGGTTTATCCGACAGAAAGATGCTCTTCAGATGCGCATCAGTGACCGATGAACTCATTTTATCGCCAGCCCCACTCAAACCAGTGAGGAATTCCGAGTGAATCGCGGCAGGCTTCAACAAGCCACGCCCAGGTCCAGTGGTGACGAAGTCGCGAGCCAACCGGAAGTAGGGGTCTTGATCGATTGCCATCGGCACCAAACATCCAACCTTGCGCTTGCCAAACAAATGTGGAAACGAACTGCTGTAGGCTGGTACCGATTGATAAATTGGCCAAGCGATTTCACCGATGTTGTTGTCTTCGGTTGACAAACCAAAAATTCCTTTGATTTGATTGCCTGTTGTTGCGCGCATCATTCGCACTACGTTGAGTTGCATTTCTCCTGCCACTTCGGCAGCGTTCGAAAAAATGTACGTTTTGTTCAAACGAAAACCACGTGCAATCATGTCACGCGCGTTTTCGCGGCCGAGTCGTTGATAGTGTTCGATCGAATGCCCGTCGTCCTTGAAATAGTATTTTTCGTCGTCTGACATCTGAACAACGAGAATCGCATCAAACGCATCCTGCAAATACTTGGTGAACTCAATCGGTACCATGTGCCCAAGGTGCATCGCTTCCGATGTGGGACCACGGCCGGTGTACAAATACACTTCTTCCCCGTGTTCGAACGAATCAAGCCATTGTGCAATGTCTCGTTGCGAAAAGAACAAACCTCTGCGCAAAAATCGATGAGCAGGAACGTTCGTTGCCAACTCAATTCGTCGAATAAGATCTCCGTCGATTGCGGTCGATCCGAATTGTTTTATGAGCTTCTGGTAGTCGAATCCACCGCCTGAATTGGTTGCTTGCCACGGTGTGACGATTTGCTCGATGGGCGCACTCTTTGCTGGAGCTGCTGCCATGTGAAAAGAAAGGTTGATCACACCGTCCCGATTTGGTTTTCCAGGCCTCGAGAGTATGCTTCAAACAAATTAAAATTCAAACAAATTCAAACAGTAGTCTGAAATGAGGAAAGCTGCTGTTTTAAAGGGGATCTGAAAATCACAACATGAGTCAACTCCAGATGTAGCCCTATGCTCTTGCAGATGAGTGCTGTTCGCGGTCGCGCAAACGAGATATTCTGCCGAATGAGCACGCCCGCCAGCGGAAACCGAACAACAAAAGGGGAA